>SESA01001184.1_pt1 | contig 13930 bp, 13 predicted proteins | sample 3171451 | NCBI WGS metagenome assembly SESA01 (sample SAMN06051862, study PRJNA518727) | freshwater metagenome | biome: subpolar coniferous forest; feature: holomictic lake; material: water; isolation source: holomictic Lake 227, 8 m depth | place: Canada: near Kenora, Ontario | collected...
CAGTACAACGAAGATGGTTTTATTCCCAAGCATGGAGGATATGAAAAACTGATAACCTATCAGAAAGCAGACATTATCTTTCTGGGAACAAACCGGTTTTGTGAGAAATGGGTTAGTAAGTTCGACCGCACCTACGACCAAATGGTTCAGGCCGCGAGGTCGGGTCAGCAGAATATACTTGAGGGCAGTATGGCTTCAGGCACTTCCAAAAAGACAGAGATTTTTCTGACTAATGTGGCTCGTTGCTCGCTGGATGAACTCAGGAAGGATTACCTCAATTTTATAAACGTTCGCAGGCTTACTTTTTGGGATAAAAAACACCCTTATTATGCCGAGTTGAGTAAAAAACTCCGCACACCCAATCAAACGTACGAAACTTTCCAAAAAGGTATAGAAAGCGATAACCCGGAAGTAGCTGCCAATGTGCTCTATAGCCTTACAAACGTAACTATATACCTGCTGGCTAAACAGCTAAAAAAACTGGAACAGGATTTTCTAAACGAAGGCGGGCTCAGTGAACGCATGACCAAAGCCAGGCTGGAAGTGAGGAAAAAACAGAAATAAAAAAAACAAAGCTATGGAAGAAACAGTTTTCAGTATTGGCGGTGAAGGTGGCTGTATAGATATTTATCGCGAAAAGGTGGGTAGAAAATATCAGTATATTTACCATCATAACGAGTTTGATCCTACCGGTGAAGGGTTGGATGTAAATAAAACAATCGTTTATAACGATTTTAATACAGCCTTTAACATGCTTGCCGTCAGATATCCAATACATAATTTGTATCCTCTGGAGGTTCATTCAGATATCAAAGCCAGGCTAATAGATTGGTTTGTCGCTATGCTGAACAGAAAGCAGGTGAAAACTGATTTTTGGGGGCAAAAAGACTGGGAAGAAAAACTAGGTATCCGGTTTATTTTTGATAAATACCTGAATAAATGGATTGTAGAAATAAATCAATTTGAAAAGTAACGCAAATAAACAAACACAAGAGAACACGCCCAAAGCCTGTTCTCTTTTTTTTGTAGATAAATTCAGTAGATAAGCTTTCATACTACCCTGGAAAATAAAAATATACATTGAAAATTTGTAGGCGAAAATAAGAAACCCTACCCCCTAGGGGTACTTCCCTTAAAAAGGGAAGAGCCTGGGATGCGGGGTTGTATACAATTAATGAAGTTTGTAGCAAGCTTGAAATTTGCAGCCATATTTCATCTCGTGCTATGAAGTTTAATAAAAAGCCACACGGATATAATTCGTGCGGCAGCAAAAACAATATTTCTTACCCGATTCATCCCTACCTAACTTCACTTTTAGGACTTCAACGACGACTTTGGCCTAAACGCTGTTGTAAATTTTCTTCTTGATTTCAAGTCAATAATGTTACGATTTCTTTGATTAAATTACCATTTGATTTTGGAATGTAACAAAAATCTAGTATTTTTGTGCCTAATTATCATAAAGCTAAATAAAAACACACATCATAGATAGATGTCATTTTTTTACATGAAGAACGAGAATAAGATTAGCACACTGAAAATGATGAATGGTAACGAAGCCGTTGCCAGAGGTGCCTTTGAAGCAGGCGTAAAAGTTGCTTCCGGTTTCCCGGGTACCCCTTCCACCGAAGTTATGGATTATACCAAACACAGTTATCCGGATATCTATTGTGAATGGTCCACCAACGAGAAAGTGGGTCTGGAAGTAGCCATTGGAGCTTCATTTGCAGGCTATCGGAGCTTTGCCGTAATGAAAACCGTGGGTTTACATGTGGCAGCCGATGCATTGGGTGGAGCCGCCGGCAGTCAGATTAATGGCGGTTTGGTATTGGTGGTTGGCGATGATGTAGGCCGTATTGCGGGTGATGACTATAACGATGTTCGTCATTACGGTAATATGTTTAATATCCCGGTATTAGAGCCCAGCGACAGTCAGGAGGCTAAAGATTTGATGGTTAAAGCATTCGAAATCAGCGAAGAATACAGTACTCCGGTTATACTAAAAATTACATCCGTAATATGCAAAACAACCAGTGCTGTTGTTTTTGACGAAAGCTATACCTACGAAGCAAAATGCAGGGTTAACTATCCGGTGAGTTTCAGTAAGGTTATTATGACCACCATGATGATGAATGCCAAAGGCTCGGAGCATCCCAAGCTGACCAAATGCTTTAATGATTTTCCGGCACATATGCGTCGCCTGGCTGCTGACAGTAACGATTTCGATATTAACAGACTGGAATTGAATGGTAAAAAGATAGGGGTAATTACCGCAGGAACTCCTTACTTTTACACCAAAGAGGTGTTGCCCGATGCGTCTATTTTAAAGGTGGGTATGGTTATGCCGTTACCTGAAAAGCTGATTCGGGAACTGGCCGCTCACGTAGAGAAGCTTTATGTGATTGAAGATGGTCATGATATTATGGAAAAAAATATCAAGGATTTGGGAATTGCGGTTATAGGAAAAGAATTATTCCCTAAATTCCCCGAAATGATGCGTTTTACGCCGGATATTATAGAGGAAAAACTCGTTCCGGACGCACCCAAAAGAACGCTTATGGAAGGTATTCCTTTCCGACTGCCGGTTAGTTGTGCAGGATGTTCTCACCTCTTTATCTCCCAAATTTTACGAAAACATAAAATCAAAGGGGCTGCCGATGTTACCTGTGGTTTGATTGGCTGCTTTCCGCACATGGAATCTTATCAACTTCAGAAATGTATGGGGTCGAGCATTGCACTGGCTCATGGTTACAATGTAGCTAAAGATCACAAAGAAAAATTTGTGGCCATGATTGGCGATGGGGGCTTTTGGGCAACCGGAATAAACGGGCTGATGAATCTGATTTTCAACGACAGTCAGTCAACCACGATTATTGTCGACAACAGTTGTCTGGCAATGACTGGCGGTCAGCATGTGGCTTCCAGTGAGTTTGGGTTTAATTATAAACCGGAGAATAAACTGGAAATTGCCAAAGTGTGCGAAGCCATTGGTGTAAAAGATATTGTAACCGTGGATGCCTACGAGTTTGAAAACCTGGAAAATGCTATTCTGAATGCAGTAAAATCAAATACAAATTCGGTGGTTATTGTAGAAAAACCCTGTGTAACTAAATTTAAGCTGCCTAAAAGTGACGTTTACTCTATTGATCAGGAACTTTGTACGCAATGCCGGAAATGTATCAAAATAGGTTGTTTAGCCATTGAAAGTAAAAAAGCAACCGACGGAAAAGTTGAAATAGTTATTAACGAGGATCTTTGTGTGGGCTGTGGATTATGTTCTACGGCTTGTAAGTTTGACGCTATAAAATCATAAAAATGCAGGATACAGGAAAAAATATTATCATAGCTGGCGTTGGAGGACAAGGAATTCTCCTTTTCAGCAACCTCTTAAGCAAGTATTACATGAAACTTGGTTATGAGTTGAAAATTTCGGATGTAATTGGGTTGGGACAACGTGGTGGAGGAGTCGAAAGTCATTTCCGCTATTCAACCAAGCCGGTATTATCGCCTTTTATCAAAGCAGGTGATGTGGATTACCTGTTATCTTTCGAACAAACGGAAACACTGCGGTATTTGCATTGCCTGAAAGAGGATGGCATCGTATTCTCAAGCACTTTTGAGCTATCCACTTCCAGCGTAAACACCAAACTGGAAAAAGATATGCCTGAATCAAAAACGGAACTGATAAAGCGGTCTGGACTGAAGACATATATTATTGATCCCGAAGAAAACAAAAGTTCGGATTTTGATATCAGCAAAATGATGAATATCGTTATGCTTGCCATCTATGCTGAATTCAGAGGCTATTCGCACGACGAAATGATTCAAATAGTACGCGAAAGCGTTCCTGAAAAGTTCGTTGCAGGAAATATAAAAGCCTACGAAAAGGGAATATCGATTGCCCGTTCATTCGTTCCTTTAAACTAAACACGGAGACACAAAGACACAAATCATTATATTAAGTTTTTTATTTTTGTGTCTCTGTGTCTTTGTGTTTAAATTCTTTAATATAGCACAGCAAAAAAAATGGAATTACCTGAATCTGTAATACTCCTCGATAGTTTAGGTGATTTGCAACCCGACAATACAAGTCCTATTCTTGTCTGCGCATCGCATTGTGGTGACAATGGTACTTTTGCGCGAAAGCTGAAAACCGGTCATGTTAAAGCTGTTTTCCTCAACAATGCCGGTATAGGTAAAAATCAGGCAGGAATCAGTGGATTGGCACACTACGAGGCTGCACATATTCTGGCCTGTGCGGTAGATAACTATAGCGCTGAGATTGGTGTAGCCCGCGATACATGGGAGAGCGGAATTATAAGTCATACCAATACCTTAGCCGAAAAAGCAGGTATCCAACCCGGTGATTCACTACAGGAAGCCGTTGCCAGAATAATAAATACCATCGCTCCTACTTCTCCGACTCAAGAAAATAAGAATTTCGAATCTCTTACTAACGAAAAGAAAGGCAGCACCAGCAAGGTTGACCTGAAAAAACAATTCCAAACACAAATTGATGGAGTGAGCATCACCGTAGCTGACAGTATTACCTTCTTAACCGATAGCAATTCCGGAGATATAGTTGTATGCGGCTCGCACGGCGGTGTAAGCGCAGGAGAATATGCGCAGAAACATCAGTTGAAAGCTGTGTTTTTTAATGATGCCGGAATCGGTAAAAACAATGCGGGAATACAAAGTCTTGACACCCTGAGTGATGCAGGAATCCTTGCCTGCACGGTCGACTGCATGAGTGCAGAGATTTTCAACGGGCAGGACATGCTTGATAATGGGATTATCACTGTTTGTAATCAACTGGCAACATCCAGAAACATCAACGTAAAAATGACTGTTAAAGAGGCCATTAAACAGATTTAGCTTCTTCCTTGCTTTTTGTACTCAACCGCGAAAAGTGACCGTAACGTTTTTTGATTTTAAACGAGTATCCGCTTAAATACCTAAATATTTTTTTTGGTTTAATGCAAAATACTTTTTTAAAAATCTCACTATTGGTGGGTTATATTCTGCTAATTTTCAACTATAAAGATGTCAGAGCTACGCTCCTTTTATACTCTTCTGAATAATATGCTACAAAGATAGTAGGGCTAACGCCCCTTTTAAGCAGCGGAGCTGTGATATCTTTGTAGAAAAATGATTTCAAAATTGATATTCAGGGGCGTAGCCCTGATATCTTAACTTTCATTGTTTTGGTATTCAAGCGGATATTCATTTAATTTTATCAACAATAGCCAATAATAAGAGAACATTAGGTTACAAACCTGAATTAGCCGATTGAATTTTAAATTCTGTCTTGAAAAGGAGGGGGCATAGTGTACAACCCGTGTAGAATACTAAAATACATTTTTTTTGCCCGATAATTCATCTGTGAATGAACAATAATGGGGTAAAATGTATTGTATAATTTAGAATTTATTTTGAACGACTGTAGTAGAACTACAAATAACCACAAAAAAATATGGACGGATACGAATCGAATCGTCGGGATTTTCTGAAGAAACTGGGATTAATTGCAGGCGGTGCTGCGCTTTCGGCTACCGGTGTAAATGGTGTTGCGAAATTAATTAGCGAGAAAAAGGATAGCTTTAGCCTAACTAAGGAGCAGCGGGTGTTTGCCAACAAGTATGAGAAATGGCTGAAAGAATTTCATGCCATGGCTAAGTTTCAGGTGACAGACCGTGACCATCCTGAAAACAACAAGAAGCTGGTAGCACTATCTGAAGAAGCTAAAGTGTGGCAACATGAGTTGATTGAACATATGAAGGATGAGAATTTTGCCCGCTATTTTATGGTGCTGACCGAAAAGGTTACGAAAACAATATAACACCTTCACTCCTGACCCCACTCCTTTAGGAGAGGTGAAAAGATTAAAAACCCCTGATTTCGAATCTCGAAATCAGGGGTTTTAAGTGCTAAATAGTATCTGAATAAATACTCAATTATTTGATATCGCCTTCGGCAATAAGGTATTCGGCAATCTGAACTGCATTCAGCGCAGCACCTTTTTTAATCTGATCGCTTACGCACCAGAATGTCAGTCCGTTTGGATTCGAAATATCTTTACGCAAGCGACCCACGTGAACAGGATCTTTTCCTGAAAGGAACAGTGGCATGGGGTATTTCTTTTCGGCCGGATTGTCAATCATTTCCACTCCCGGTGCAACTGCAAAAGCAGCACGGGCTTCCTCTATACTTACCGGACGTTCAGTTTCCAACCAAACGCTTTCGGAATGAGCTCTCAAAGCGGGGACACGAACACACATCGCACTTACTTCCACATCGGAATGCATGATTTTACGGGTTTCGTGGTACATTTTCATTTCTTCCTTGGTATAACCGTTGTCGGTAAATACATCCACCTGCGGAATCAGGTTATAAGCCAGCTGATAAGCAAATTTGCTTACAACTACTTCCTGACCTTCCATAATCTGACGATATTGTTGTTCCAGTTCGTCCATAGCAGCAGCACCTGCACCCGAAGCTGCCTGATAGGTAGATACATGAACACGTTTGATATGCGACAGGTTCTCAATGGCTTTCAATGCTACTACCATTTGAATGGTGGTACAGTTTGGATTGGCGATAATTCCGCGTGGACGATCTTTGGCGTCGGCTGCATTTACTTCAGGCACAACCAGCGGAATATCGGTATCCATGCGGAAAGCCGATGAATTATCGATCATAACAGCACCGAATTTGGTAATATCTTCGGCAAATTCTTTGGATATACTGGCACCAGCAGAGGTGAATACTAAATCGAATGGTTTAAAATCGTCGCCGTGTTTAAGCTCTTTGACGGTGAGTTTCTCACCCTTGAACTCATATACACTACCCGCACTGCGCGACGAACCAAAAAGGCTCAGCTCTGTCAATGGGAAATTGCGTTCGGCCAACACACGCAAAAATTCCTGGCCTACGGCGCCACTGGCACCTACAATTGCTACTCTCATTGTGATAAAAAATGACCCCCGACCCCTAATGGGGAGCAAGGGTGTGGTTTAAAATTAGTGTTGTTTATTTTTTTTTTTGAAAAAGTAATAGTTATGTTAATGGCTTTCTCAAAAATTTTATATTTTTGTACTCAAATAATAGATGCTAAGCTATATTTCCCCTTTAGGGGCTAGGGGTAAATTGGCTGCAAAAGTAATTCATTTTTATATATTTAGCAACGACAATGAATAAATCGGCTTTGATTTTCCTGTTTTTTATGCCATTTTTTTGTTTCGGTCAGGTGAATGAAAGTTTTCTGGATGGAAACTTTATAAATAACCCAATTTGGACAGGTACAACGGCCAATTTTTCAGTCAATACTGCTTTACAATTACAGTCACAAGTTACAACGGCTTCGACCTCCTATTTGTTTACTTCCTCCGAAGCTTTTGACGATGCGGTTTGGGAATGTTGGGTGAAAATTAATTATAATCCTTCATCTGCTAATTATGCGGCGGTTTATATAGCTTCTGATAATAATGATTTAAGTTTGGGTTGGAATGGCTACTTTGTGAAAATTGGAGATACACAGGACGATGTTTCGCTCTGGCTTCAGGAAGGAACAAAGAAAACCAAGATTATTGACGGTACAGATAAACGAACCGACCGCAGTCCGTGTGAACTGAAGATAAAAGTCACACGCGATACACAGGGTAATTTCAAATTATACAGCAAATTAGCTTCTGAAACAGATTATGTGTCGGAAGGAGCAGTCCAGAATACTATAGTAAAAAAGAGCAGTTATTTCGGATTACTGTATGTCAACTCATCGACCACCGGTTCGGATTATTATTTTGATGACATTTTGGTAACCGGAATAAAAGCTCCCGACAAAGATGCTCCGATATGGACATCGTTCACCTTGATTCAACCCAATCAATTGAATTTGGGTTTTTCGGAAGCAATGGATTATTCAAAGGCTGCATTTAGTTTATACCAGGGACTGGGAAGCCCTACTTCACAAGCCGTTTCAACTGACTTGAAGTCGATAGTTTTGAATTTTGGTTCTGATTTTGAACGGGGAAAGTTATATAATCTGCAGGTTACGGGACTAACTGATTTAGCCGGAAATCAGTTAGCTGAAACGAACCGTAGCATTGGAATTTCAGAACCTATCGTTCAGGGAGATTTAATTTTCAATGAAGTGATGTTTGAGAATCCGGATAGTTCGGCTGAATATATAGAGATTTACAACCGGTCGGATAAATTGATTGATGTCTCGGGTCTGGTATTTACCACCCGAAAAACCGATGGAACCTTCAATACCGGAAATAAAATACTTCTTCAAACCAAGCTTTTGCCAGGCAGCTATCTCGCACTGACATCGGATGCGGAAAAGGTGAGGACGTATCACCATTGTCCTTCGGAAAGCAATATTATCAGTACCGATTGTAGTACCCTGAATAATGAAAGTTCCACGCTGGTACTTTGTAATGCAGGAAAAGATACGATTTATGACGAGCTGACTTACAATGCTAACTGGCATCATGTGTTGGTTAAGAATCCGAAAGGAGTTGCTTTGGAGCGGATTAACCCTGCTTTACCCACTCAGGATAAAAACTCCTGGCATTCGGCTGCCTCGGAAGTAAACTACGGAACGCCGGGCTATAAAAATTCTCAATACAGAGAAATTGAAGTGCTGGCTAAAGATCCGAAATTTGTTTGGACAGATCCCGAAGCCTTTTCGCCCGATAATGATGGAGTGGACGATGTCTGCCTAATCCACTATCACACAGATGCAAACGGATATGTAGCTAATGCCATTATTTTCAATGCAGTAGGCGTTAAAGTGTATCAGTTAGCAGCTAATGTATTATTGGCAAATGATGGTTTCTTGACATGGGATGGTAAAACCGATGCAGGAAAGAACGCTAATGTGGGTGTTTATGTGCTTTATTTTGAAATGTTTAATCCGCAAACCGGCTCCAGAAAACAGCAAAAACTTCCAATTGTGGTATCTTCCCGATAATTTTGAATTATTAACACGCTATTTTTCAACAAATCAGCTATCTTTGCAACGTTTTTTGCGAAATTCTAATTAACCCCTAACCCCTAAAGGGGAATTTTATTAGTTTTCCAAAATAATATAATTGTAATTTAATTCCCCTTTAGGGGTTAGGGGTCTTTTAATTTTATGGATAAAGTTAGTTATGCGTTGGGTTTAAGTTTGGGAAATAACCTGTTAAACAGTGGAGTTACAGCATTAAATTATGCTAAGTTTGCAAAAGGAATTCAGGATGTGATGGAACAAAATGCTCCTGAAATAAGTTATGAGGATGCTCAAACAGTTATCAATGATTTTTTTCAGGAATTGCAATCCAAAGTAGCTGAAATAGCCCTGAGTCATGGAAAAGCTTTTTTAGCCGAAAACGCTAAACGCCCTGAAGTGCTTAGCCTTGCAAGCGGTTTGCAATACGAAGTAATAACAGAAGGAGCAGGGGCAAAACCAAAATCTTCGGACTCAGTAAAAGTACATTATCACGGTTCGTTACTCGACGGAACGGTATTCGACAGTTCTGTTAACCGCGGAGAGCCTGCCACATTTGGTGTAACTCAGGTTATCAGTGGTTGGGTGGAAGCTTTACAATTGATGCCGGTAGGTTCGAAATGGAGATTATTTATTCCTTCCGAACTGGCTTATGGTGCTCAGGGTGCAGGTCAGTCTATCGTACCACATTCGACTTTGATATTTGAAGTAGAATTATTGGAGATAGTTTAGTTTATAAACGGTAAGCAATAAACGGTAAACAGTAAGTAAAATATAAAAAATCAATTATACAAAACAATGAAAAAGACAATTTTAATTCTTGCAGCTGTGAGCATGGTGTTTGCTTCGGCTGATGCACAGTTATTTAAAGCTAAAGCAAAAAAAGCAGATGCAGTAATAGCACCTGTAAAAGTGTTTAACAATGATGTTGATTCTATGAGTTATGCTTTGGGGATTAATGTTGGAACAGATTTTGCCAAAAATCTGAAAGGCATTCCCGGTGGAAAATCAACGATCGATTTGATTATTAAAGGTTTTACTACTGCAATGAAAGGCGATTCAGCTTTAATGAAACCAGAAGTAGCAACCGAAATCTTTAAAAACTACATTTCTAAAGCACAGGCTAAAGATGTAGAACTGAAAAAGGGAGCAGGCGAAAAATTTTTAGCTGAAAACAAAACAAAAGCAGGCGTAACAACTACTGCAAGCGGATTGCAATATCAGGTTCTGGTTGCCAAAGATGGTCCTAAACCAGCTGCAACGGATACGGTAAAAGTACATTATACAGGAACTTTGCTTGATGGCACAAAATTTGATAGCTCTGTTGATCGTGGCGAGCCGGTTTCATTCCCATTAAATCAGGTAATAAAAGGCTGGACTGAAGGCGTGCAATTGATGTCAGTTGGTTCTAAATATAAATTCTTTATTCCTTACGATTTGGGTTATGGTACTCAAGCACCTCAGGGCAGTCCGATTCCGGCTTATGCCACCCTTATTTTCGAAGTTGAATTATTGGATATTAAACCACTAAAACAAATTATTCCTAAAGTTGAAGTGAAAGAAGTAGCCCAACCGAAAGCAGTAAAAGGCTCAAAAAAATCAAAGAAATAATTTCATTACAATAAAAAATAGAAATTTATAAATTGAAAATCAAATGAAAAAACAAAGTATTTTCTCGTTGGTAGCTTTGGTTGCCATTTTTATGCTTGCCTCGTGCAACAAATACGAAGCAAAAACAGCAACTCTGAAAACTCAGAACGACAGTTTGAACTACACACTTGGTTTAGCCAATGGTGATGGTATCAAGAATTATTACATGAAAACCGATTCATCAAGCAAACCCATCATTGCCCTTATGAAAGCGCTGGATAAAGCTTACTCAACCGGTGCCAACAAAGGTGAAATGTACAAATTAGGTCTTGAAATCGGAAATTCATTGAAACAACAAAAAGCCAAAGGCTTAATGGGTGACTCAACCCTTAAATTCAATGAAAAATTGGTAAAACAAGGATTGGTAAATGCATTGAATGGTTATGACAAAGGAATGACAGCAAAACAGGCTCAGGAATTTATTCAGAAAACCATGATGAAAATGCAACAACAAAAAATGCCAATGCCACAACAAGCTCCGGCTCAGCCTTCAGCTCCACAACAAGCTCCACAACCAGTTAGATAATAGTTCAACTAATATATAATAAAAAGAAAAATGAAAAAACTTAGTATAATTATGGCGGTGGTTTTGGTAGCCGCAGTAGCGTTTACTTCATGCAACAGCAACAAAACAAGTATGCCTACATTGAAAACTCAGCTTGATAGCTTGAACTATGCTTTTGGTCTTGCCAATGGCGACGGTGTGAAAAACTACTATATCAAAGGTGATTCTGCTCAAAAAGCAATTAAATCTCTGATGGAAGGTGTAACCGAAGGAATGAAAGGTAAAGTAGAAAAAGAAAATACTGAACTGACTGACCTGGGAACTAAAATTGGTACTGCTTTGAAAGAACAAAAGAAAACCGGTTTAATGGGCGATTCTTCGTTGAAAGTGGATATCAAACTGATTAAACAAGGATTGGTAAACGGTTTGAGAGGCTCTAAAGTACAGATGGATGCTAAAACGGCTCAGGAATATCTTCAAAAAACCATGAGCGGTTTACAAGCTAAAAAAATGGAGAAATTGTATGGTGCTAACAAAACTGCCGGTGTAAAATTCTTAGAAGAAAACGCTAAAAAACCGGGTGTTGTAACTACTGCAAGTGGACTTCAATACGAAGTGGTTAAAAAAGGAAACGGTGCACTCCCAACCGATAACGACAAAGTAAAAGTAAACTACAAGGGGACCTTGATTGACGGTACTGAGTTTGATAGCAATACAGGCAAAGACCCAATCGTATTCCAGGCTAATCAGGTAATTAAAGGTTGGACAGAAGCATTAAAACTAATGCCCGTAGGTTCAAAATACAAATTGTATATTCCTCAGGAACTGGCTTATGCTTCAGCCGATCGTGGTAAAATTAAACCTTTCTCGGCCTTGATTTTCGAAGTGGAATTGATTTCAATTGAAAAACAAGCTGCACAACAACAGTTGACTCCAGAGCAAATGCAACAGGTTCAACAACAAATGCAACAACAGAGACGATAGTTTTTGTTCTATAAATAAATAAAAGCCGGAGTGAAAATCACTCCGGCTTTTATTTTGTCAAAAAGCGAAGCTAAATAACCAAATATCTATCGATTATTCATGTTTATTCAACAATAAATATAAATATCTTTCAATTTCCATTTATATTATGTAATTTTGCTGCCTTAATGATAAACACAAATCAAGGTATTATGGAAAAAATAGATCAGTTAGACCGCAAGATTTTGCAGATTATTACTCAGAATGCGCGTATGCCCTTTAAGGATGTGGCCGAATTATGTGGTGTGTCACGTGCTGCCATTCACCAACGTGTTCAACGCTTAATTGATATCGACGTAATTACCGGTTCGGGCTACACGGTAAACCCCAAAATGCTGGGTTTCCAAATGTGTGCCTACATTGGTATCACCCTGGAGCGTGGCTCTATGTACAAGGAAGTAGTAAAGGAACTGGAAAAAATTCCGGAAATTGTTGAATCGCAGTACACGCTTGGCTCGTACACCATTTTGATAAAACTTTATGCTAAAAACGACGAGCATTTGATGGAATTGTTGAACGGAAAAATTCAGGAAATTTCAGGTGTGGCAACAACGGAAACACTTACTTCGTTGGATCAACGAATTAAAAGAACTATTCCGATAGAATAGACCCTTAAGCATTAAACCCGACTGGAAGTGGTGTTAAAATATTTGTAATAAACAAACCCAAGTTCCCCATGTTGGACTTATGGGTTTGTTTTTATTATTTCTTGCAACACTTCATAGACTATCGGACAAGTGTAGGCATTCTTAATTGACAAATTGTAAAGTTGGAAAAAACGTTTCCGGTCGGTATGTGGATATTCACGACAGGCTTTTGGGCGATTTTCGTAGATACTGCAATAATTATCCTCCCCCAGAAACGGACAGGGCATTGATTGAAAAACCAACTCATTGTCTTCATCAACCCGAAGATATTTTGAAATAACATCAACCGGTTTCATTCTTAGTGCTTTAGCCATTTTCTCCACATCCTTATCGGTAATACGTGGACCTAATGAGCGACAGCAATTGGCACAGAGCAAACAATCGGTTTGGTTCGAAATTTTATGGTGCATAGCGTGAATCTGCAAGTCCATGCTTTCAAGCTTTTTTTTATTTTTAGAAAAAAAACGCTTCCAGTCAGGTTCTGATTTGCTAGCCAAAGCGGGTAATAATTTAAAATCTAATTGCTTGTTCACGGGCTGATTTATAGTGATTTTCAAGGTACAAAGGTATTCAATTATCAGTTAAGATACAAAAAAAATGCTTGGTTTAGGGATTTTATTTGTATCTTTGCAGCCGTTTTATTTACAAACACACAAAAATTTATGAGTCTATTAAGTGATGTGCTGGGACAATTCGATGCACCCCAGAAAGTAAAAGCAATGGGTGTTTATCCTTATTTCCGCCCAATCGAATCCGATCAGGATACAGTTGTTACAATTAATGGCAAAAGGGTATTAATGTTTGGTTCTAACAGCTATCTGGGACTTACCAATCACCCTCGTTTGAAAGAAGCATCAATTAAAGCGATTGAAAAATATGGCACAGGTTGTGCCGGATCACGTTTTTTAAATGGCACCCTGGATATTCATATTGAACTGGAAGAACGTTTGGCCAAACTGGTTCACAAAGAAGCCGCATTAGTTTATGCTACAGGTTTTACCGTAAATTCGGGTGTTGTACCTTGTGTTACCGGTCGCGAAGATTACCTTATTTTTGATGAATTGGATCATGCTTCCATTATTGAAGGCAAAAGATTGTCATTTTCCAAACAAT
>SESA01001185.1_pt1 | contig 13927 bp, 11 predicted proteins | sample 3171451 | NCBI WGS metagenome assembly SESA01 (sample SAMN06051862, study PRJNA518727) | freshwater metagenome | biome: subpolar coniferous forest; feature: holomictic lake; material: water; isolation source: holomictic Lake 227, 8 m depth | place: Canada: near Kenora, Ontario | collected...
CGCCAGGCAGGCTAAACTTCTGACTTTTTCTTCTGCCTGTTTTCGTTCGGTAACATCATGGATAACCAAATAGAGTAGTAATTGGCCTTCGACAGGAATAGTGCTTGTATAAACCTCTACTTCGCGCAGAGAGCCTGTCGCTGTGCGATGTACAGAAGGGAATCTGACCCGGTCATCCTCATCTGTGCCAAAAACTGAACCATGGGAAGCGTATTAATCTGCTCTATACTCATCCGACAGAGCTCGTCACGCGACCATCCGTAAAAAGTCAAGGCAGCCTGGTTGGCTGTGACTTTTTGTCAGATAGTATTCGGGGATCATCTTTTAGCGTTTTTCACCTTCAGCTTGCGCAATGGTTGCCTGCGCGGTATGCGGGGTGGTGCTCACCCCGGTATCACGGAAGATAATTTGCATGATGCCTGGGGTGTTACCGGTGACGCTGTTGGAAACGAAAACAGGTGATCTTATGGCCTATACCCCAAATTGTGGTGATATGGTATGGATTGCCTTTAAGAGTTCTCAGTAATAGTACTCCGGTGACAGCTTGCTGGTGAAGCGGTTCATCGCGTAGTTGGCGAGCCAGACCCAGTTGAGCGGTTTTCCGGCCATGCGCTGCATGATGGAGCGCCCTTTGTAGACCTCTTTCTGGAGTTTTACAAAGTTTTCGAGCAGACGTTCGCCAGTCATGTTGGTCGGCTCGAACATGTAGTGGTAGGTGTCGTACTTGTCCCAGTCGAAGTGGCGAATGCGGGGCTTCATCTCGTCGAAGTAGGGGGTTCCGGGGAAGGGGGTGACGAGTGAAAAGACCGGGAATTCGATCTTGTTTTTCATGATGAAGTCGTAGGTGAGCTGGAAGCTCTCTTCGGTGTCGTTGTCGAAGCCGAACATGAAGTATCCCTGGATGGCAATGCCGTTCTTGTGCAGGTTGCCTACAACCTTTTCATAGTTGCCAAGACGGTTGGAGCCTTTGTGCAGGGTTTTGAGGGTCTCGGGATTGAGCGATTCAAAGCCGATGCTGAGCAGGTCGCAGCCGGAGCGGCCGGCAAGCTCGGCAACTTCGGGTTTGTCGAGAAAGTTCATGGAGATATTGGCATTCCAGTGCACGCCGAGTTTTGCCATCTCTTCGAGCAGCGTCATGAAATATTTTGGACGGAAGCTGATGTTGTCGTCCATGAAGGAAAAATTGACATTTCTCTTTCCGACTCGCTCTTGATGGTAGCGCATTTCATCAAGCACAAAATCAAGCTCGCGGTAGCGGTAGTTTTTGCCGTAAATGGTTGGTGTTGTGCAGAAATTGCACCCTACCGGGCATCCTTTGGTGGCAAGAATCGGAATGCGGGAGCTATATTTTTTAGCGTTTTTCGATTGAAGCGCATGGCTGAAATCGGGGTGCTGCATGGAACTCATTGGCTTGAGCTCCTTGGCGCGGTAGATGCCTTTCATCGTTCCTTTCAACACATCGGTGGCCAGTTCCGTCCAGATTGACTCAATTTCACCATAGACCACGCTGGTGCAGTGCCCTGAAGCCTCATCGTGCAGCATGGTGGGATGGACACCGCCGAGGATCACCGTTTTGCCCTGGCGGAGGGCAGCATCGCCGATCCGGTAGGCTTTGGATGCATTGAGCGTTCGTGAGGTGATGGCGACAACATCAAATCCTGAAAAATCCTCCGGGACCTTCTCGCCAAGCCGTTCATCAATAAAGGTGACATCAAAAAGTGACCCTACCATGGTCGCAACCATAATCAGGTTGAGCGGCATACTGACCGTACCTGAATCGACCATCATGCTGGTGTTGCTTACCGGCTGAATGAGCAGCCATTTTTTGCGCGACCGTTGCTCTGCAGCAAGCTGGCGAAGAAGCTCCTCTGCAACTTTAAAAGTGAGGTCAATCGGTGAGACGGTAGTTTCTGATTGTATGAATGGCATACGCTGAAATCTGCAATAAATGTGAAAAACTTCTGCGACGAATGAGTGAAGGTCTTAAAAAAAACAGCAAACAAGAGCCCGGCTTTATTGAGGCTGTGGAGATTTTTTCAGGACAGCAACGGTAAAGCGGCTGACACAGGTAAGTTTTCCCTCCTCATTTCGCACTTTGATATCCCATACCTGCGAGTTTTTTCCAAGATGCAGGGGAGTTGCTGTAGCGAAAACAAAACCGTTCCTGACCGGACGGATATGGTTTGCATTGATCTCCTGGCCGACAATGTAAAAGGAATCACGGTCAACGCAGTATGAGGCGGCAATACTTCCGACGGTTTCGGCCAGGGCGAGCGAAGCGCCCCCGTGAAGAATCCCTATACGCTGGATCGTACGATGGTCGACGGGCATTTTGGCGGTCATGAAGTCCAGACCAATTTCGGTCATTTCAATGCCGAGGTGACGGGCCATCTGGCCATCAATGATTTGTGTGGTGTTGATCTCTTCAGCGGTGACCGGAGCAAAAAAAACAGAGGATTGAGTCATAATCTGCAGAATCAAAAAGAGATTAAGATAATTTCCACCGAAGCTGAGCGGGTGACGAGATTCGAACTCGCGACATTTTGCTTGGGAAGCAAACACTCTACCAACTGAGTTACACCCGCTTTACAGTGGTGGTGAGAGAGGGAGTTGAACCCTCGACCTCAGGGTTATGAATCCTGTGCTCTAACCAACTGAGCTACCTCACCTTTTTACCGGCTGAAAATATACTACAGGTGTCGGGAAAAAACAAGCCGCAAAGATGTTTTATTTGTTCTTTTTTCGCAGTGTTACCTCTGTGCTGAAATCTGGCGGAATATCGCTTCGGCCACAGGGATATCCTCTGGCGTCGTAATTTTGATATTGTGATAGCCGGTTTCAAAAATTTTAATCGGTTGCTCGGGAAAAAAACGCTCCACCAGTGCGGCGTCATCGGTAGCATAGAGCCCCTCAAGTTCAGCCTGCTTGTGTGCCTGGATCAGCAGCTCGCTTCGAAAACCCTGGGGCGTTTGTACCTGAAGAAGCTTGCTGCGGTCAAGGGTTTCACCAAAAAAATCCGGATGGTCGCCTATAAACTTGATGGTATCCTTTGGTTGGTTTGCTGGCACACAGGCGCCATAGAGCATTGCAAGTCGCGAAATTTCATCAATCTCTTCAGGGGTGATGAAGGGGCGTGCACCGTCATGCACCAGAATGACCTCTGCTGCATGGCATGTCTCAAGAGCCTTGATGCAGTTGGAGACAGAGTCCTGCCGCTCCTTGCCTCCCTCGATAATGGCTTTCAGCTTGCTGATGCCGGAGGCGGTCGCCAGCTCCTCAAGTATGGCCTTGTTCTCCAGCCTTGTGGCAATATAAATGGCCTTAATGGAGGAGGCCATCTGAAATGCTTTCAGGGTATGATGGATAACCGGAAACCCGCCGACTTCGAGTAACTGCTTGCTCTCTCCCTGCTTGAGTTGCATCCGTTTTCCGATACCGCTTGCGGCTATAATGGCTATTGCATGCATAGAAGGCTCAGTTGCTGCGTGGGGTTAATGAATAAACATGGCATCTCCGTAGGCCAGAAACTGGTAATCCTCCTTGAGTGCATTTTTGTAGGCCTCCATAAGCAGGCGGTGTTCGGCAAAAGCGCTGACGGTCATCAGCAGTGTGGTTTCAGGCTGCTGGAAATTGGTCAAAAGAGCATCGACCACCTTGAACTGATAGGGAGGATAGATGAATTTGTCGGTCCAGCCCCGTCCAAATTTTATCTTTCCATCCACCGTAGCATTGGCCTCAAGCACACGGCACGTTGTTGTTCCGACAGCAACGATCCGTCCGGTTTTGTTGACTTTGGTTTCATTGATCTCCATGGCCGTCTGGTAGGGAATATTGAAGTATTCCGAATCCATTTTGTGTTTTGAAACATCTTCAACTTCAATGGCGTTGAAGGTGCTCAGGCTCGGATGGAGGGTGATGGGGAGAATCTTTACTCCGATTTTCTTGATTTTCTCCAGAATAGGCATGGTGAAATGCAATCCTGCCATAGGGGCAACTACAGCTCCGGTTTCGGAGGCGTAGACCGTCTGGTAGTTCTCCCTGTCCGATTCACGGGGTTGGCGGGTGAAATAGGGGGGCAGGGGAATGTTGCCTATTCTGTCGACAAGGCTGAAAACGTCGATATCGGGATTGAGGAACCTGATGGTTCGGCCTCGGGAGGTGGTGTTGTCGACAACTTCAGCAACCACATCTTCATCAAAGTAAATTTTGTTACCGACCCTTACCTTTCGGGCTGGATCAACCAGAACATCCCACAATCCAGCCTCTTTGTTGAGCACTCTGAGCAGAAAAACCTCTATTTTTGCATCGGTCTTCTCTTTTTGACCGAAAATTTTTGCAGGGAATACCTTGCTGTTGTTCAGGATGAGCAGATCCCCTTTTTTGAAATAGGAGACGATATCATCGAAAACTTTATGTTCGATATCTTTTTTTCGCCGATTCAGCACCATCATCTTGCACTTTTCTCTGGGAGAAGAGGGCTCGTCAGCAATTTTTGTTTTAGGCAGGGTATAACGAAAGTTTGAAAGGCGCATGGGATCTTCAATAGGTCAACAAAAGGTCAAAAAAACACTACAATCCAAGTTTACAATATAAAGCAGAAAGCCAGCTTGACGCCAGCTTCCTTGCTTTTTTTATACTTTTTTTATACCGATGCGGAGTGGTAGGCAACTCCTTTCCCCAGGGTGATATGCTGACCGGCAATACATGCAGATGCATTATTTTCTTCCGATTCGATCAGGGTGACTGCGACATCATTTTGGGTAATGGTCACGGCATAACGGTTCTTTCTGAAACAGACGCTCAGCGAGAGTTTTTTCCATTGTGTCGGAAGGTTCGGATGCACATTGATTTTTTCGTTATAGAAGGAGATGCCTGCAAAATAACGGATCACCGTATCAAGCGTTCCTGCCATTACGCCGCAATGGATGCCCTCCTGGGTGGTGCCGCCCTGGGTATCCTGAATGTCACTTTTTAGTGCCTCCGAAAACCATTTCCACGCCATATCATGACCATCATGCAGATAGCTTGAGATGATGCTGTGAACCACCTTGCTCAAGGTTGAACCGTGACTTGTGCGTGGTTCATAATAGGCGTAATTGTTCCTCACAAAGGTCAGGGCATCAGGCACCTTGTACCCGTTTCTGCCAAGCAGCTCGGCCACTTCTCCGGGAGAGAGGGTATAGAAGGTCATCAATACATCAGGCTGTTTGGCAACCTTGTATAAGTCAGGCGAATCACCTTCAGCTTTCAGAATCCTGTCCATACGGTGGATATTGCCATATCGGGCGCGGTAGTGAGGCCAGTCAAGCTCCTTGAGACTGTTGTAGCCATCAAACTGCTCCAGCACACCTTGCTCGTCAATCAGAATATTCAAATGGCTGCTGATTTCACGCCACAGTTCAGGCTCATCAAGATCAAGATTAATCTTCTTTGCAAGCGCTTCAAAGAGTGCCGGCTCCATTCTCTTGCCAATTTCAGCAGCTTTGTCGAACAGCCAGATTGCCATGATGTTGGTGTAGGCATTGTCTTTCAGCCCCTCCTTGCCGCTTTCGGGCAGCGCTTCATGAAATTCGTCAGGCCCCATTACACCTTCGATATGGTATTTGCCGCTTTCAGGTGCATAGGTTGCAATTGAGGCCCAGAAGCGTGCGATTTCAAACATCAGTTCAGCACCATACTCATTAAGGAACTGCGTATCGTCGGTGTCGTAGATGTAGCGCCAGACGTTATAGAAGACCGCGATTGAAACGTGTCGCTGCAGGCAACTGAGATCAGGGCCCCAGGCACCGCTCTTTGGGTTGAAATGGATAACCTGCGTATCTTCGCGCCCATCATCGGCGGTCTGCCAAGGGTACATGGCACCTTTGTAGCCATTGTCACGCGCATACTCCCTTGCAGCATCAAGGCGGTTGTAGCGGTACATGAGCAGCGACTTCGAAATTTCAGGGAAGTGGCGGTTGAAAAAGGGGAGAATAAAGATTTCGTCCCAGAAAATATGGCCACGGTAGGCCTCGCCGTTCAGACCACGGGCAGGCATTCCGGCATCAATGGATGGATTGTGCGGCGAAGCGGTGCACATCATGTGGAAGGTGTGCAGCCTCAGCAGTTTCTGGCTGTAGCGGTCGCCTTCAATGACCAGGTCGGCTTTTTTCCAGATTTTGTCCCAAGCCTCGTTATGCGCCTTGAAGAGCGAATCAAAAGAGTCCTCGCTTTCGAGTGAGAGTCGGGCGGCTTTCAGCGGATCGGTGCTCTTTGTATCAAGAGAGGTATGAATTGATGCCAGTTTTTCAATGGTACAGCCTTTGTTCGGATTGAGTGACAGCTTGAAAAACTCAGCGATATAGCGGTCGTTGCTTAATGTTGAACTTTCGACAACTGCTGGCTTGTTGTGGCACAAAATCCTCGTTTTGGTGCCGGTCACAATGTCGTAATGCGATACATTGGTACGGACATGGAGCAGCATCAGCCCATCTTCCGAGAAATTCCCCACCTGTTCCAGATGATCGCTCGTGAGTTCACTGTAACGGGCGACATTCTTGTTCTGCACCCTGCCGTCAATTCCGGAACGAAACTCGACTTCGGCGCTGTAATTGACCGGCTTCAGAGTGAACTTCAGGGCGCAGCGATGCGGGTCATCCATGCTTGCAAACCGGCGACTGCTGATGCTTGTTATTCTTCCGAGGTTGTCCTGAATAACGAGATCCCGCTCCATGAGGCCGTTGCGCAGACTCATGTTCTGGCGGTAACTCAGTATCTTCTGGCCAAGCGGTTCAATGAACTCTCCCCCTCCAATTCTGAACTCTACGGGCAGCCAGTTTGGAGTATTGACAAAATCATTGTTATAAATTGTCTGGCCATGAACCTCTGAAGGTACGCGATTAAAAATTCCTGCAATATAGGTACCGGGATAGTGGTGGCTGGAGCAGGAGGAACTTTCATAAGCACCTCTTACGCCAAGGTAGCCATTGCCGCATGAGGTCAGGGTTTCGCGAAGTTTCTCATCTTTGGGAGAATAATCGGTATAGGTCAGATTCCATCCGTCAAAATCAAGACCCTTTTTGAACCACTGCTCAATTTCGTTATAGGTGATTTCGCCAAGGTCACTGACAACAATATCAGCGCCCTGTTCCTTCAGTTTTGAGCCTTCGATGTCGCGGGCAATGCCGAGCACCATACCAAAATTACCACGCGAACCAGCCTGAACGCCGGAGATGGCATCTTCGACAACAACGCATTCATGTGGTTCCAGACCAAGGTTTTTGGCCGCCATGATGAAGATATCAGGATTCGGCTTTCCCTTCAGGCCAAGTTCTATGGAGACCTCGCCATCTACACGGGTCTCAAAGAGATGTTCAAGTTTGGCAAGCTTCAAAATAAGCTGGCAGTTGCAGCTTGATGAGGCGATACCGATTCGGATTCCTTTCGAGATGAGCACCTGGATCAGCTCAATTGATGAGGTATAGACCTCCGGTCCCTCCTTGATGAGTATTTCGGTAAAGAGGCTGTTTTTGCGGTTACCCAAGCCACAAATCGTATTTCTTTCCGGATCATCGTCCAGTTCGCCAAATGAAAGGTCAATGTCGCGCGAAGCCAGAAAGCTTTTGACACCCTCCATCCTCGGCTTGCCATCTACATATTTGTGATAGTCGTGGGCAGGATCAAACGGAAAGTAGGAGCCGTTGTTGAGCTCCGCATAATTCTTGAGAAAAGAGTTAAACATCGACTCCCATGCAAGACTGTGCACTTTTGCTGTGCCAGTAATGACTCCATCAAGATCGAAAATCGCGCCTTTAAAAATGTTGCTCATACCAGTAGTTAAAAGATTATCATAAAACAAATCGTTTTTACAGGGAAAGCAGGCCAAGGATGGTCAGAAGAATGTCGGGGTAGGGCACCGTAAAGCTGTTCGGGCAAATTTCTTTAATCTGCGTTTGAAGCTTTTCATCCCTTGTAACAAAAACCGCCCAGACATCATCAAACATCTCGATAGCTTTTTTCAGCATAGGAATGTCTGAAGGAGTATCGCCGCATACAAGGGTTGACCCTTGGGATGCGCCCATGCCCAGTTTACTGCAGATAAAGGCGAGACCGTCGCCTTTGTCGAAATCCTTGACTGTCGATTCGCCGAAAGGCGCATCAATGGTCAAAATGATTTCGATGTCGAGGCCTGTATCCTCAATTCTAAAGTTTCGTCCACTCGGATCTATCTCGTGGACAATTCCTTTTACCTTTTCAAGAAAAGCGCACGACTCATCATCCTTAATGGAGTGGCTGATATCCTGACGGGCAACTGTGGTCTGGCCAAACTTGAACTGGAGGGCCGAACCTATAAAATTAAATTTCTCAAAATCCTGTTTTTGGAGGAGCACCACCATCCGCTCGTTCAAAAGATGGATCAGTTGCTGCTTTTTTTCTTCTATGGGGAAGCTGTTGAACTCGCAGTCAAGATCAATGAACTCCCTTCCTTTTGAGCCAGCGTAAATAAAGGTGTTGCTCGGATTTATTGAGACATTCAGGATGCCAAAATCTTTCAGTGGAGCCGAGGTGATGATAATGGGGTAGTTGCAACGGTTCTTGGCAAAACGGGTGAGGAAAACCGAATTGTAGATAGGCTGTACTGAAGAGCGGTACCGTCCGCAGTAGTTGTTGGTCGTTCCGTCACGATCGGTGATAAAGGCGTCAAAGTGCTTTCCCTTCAGCAGGGCAACCCCTTCGTTTACATAAGTGCGGAAATCGGGAATGAATTTCGCGAGGTAGTCGATAAACTTGTCTTCACCATATTCAAGGTAGTAGATGTCCTTTTGGAGCTCCCTGATTTCGTAGGTCAGATCGACATGAATTTGTTTCAACCCGTCAAGGCGCAGGAGTCGGTGTCCTGTATCGTCATCAATGTAGATGGTTTCAAGCGAGTAAAGCGCGTTTTTCAGTGACTCCACACATGATTGCCCCACAACTCGCTGCTTGATGATGTTGTGGACGACTGGCGCACGCAATTCACGGGTTTCAGCCTTGAGCTGATAGAGCTCTTTTAAGGTGCGGATATCCTGTAATGAGATCGACGTGGAAGAGGTGCTCAACTGACGCTCTTTAAGAATACTCTCGTGCATGGGTTACCGAAGGGTGTGATGATGGAGTAATACGAATTCCAATTTAATCAAAATCTTTCAGAATTCGTTACAAAAATTTCATTATAAAACAAAAGCGGCACACCTATAAAATGATTCGGGGTCGATTCAGGACTCAAACCGCTCCTTTAAAAGGGCAAGAATCCTTTCGTGAAGTATTGAAACGGAGTCAAGGGCGTTGAGCAAGACCAATCGCTCGCCGTTGATGTGCGCAATGTCGAGGTAGCCTTGACGGACTTTACGGTAAAATTCAATGCCCGAACGCTCCATACGGTCAAGCTCGTCGCCCTCGAATGCGAGAGGAATTGATGTTTTTGAAAATTTTCTTTTCATCGCCTCTTCCGGCTCAAGATCGAGATAGAAGGTGATGTCAGGGGTGATGCCGCAGGTTGAAATTGCAATGATTGAACGGAGTACCTCCATGTCGATACCGCGTCCATATCCCTGATAGGCAGTTGTAGAGTCAAAAAAACGGTCGAGAATGACGGTTTTTCCGCTCGCAAGGGCAGGCACAACAACCCCCTGAATCAGCTCAGCGCGGCTTGCAGAAAAAAGAAGCAACTCACCGATCGGGCTGATCTCGTGTGAACTTTCAAGAAGGATCTGGCGAATTTTTTCAGCCACGACCGTGCCACCGGGTTCCCTCAGGGTGAGTGCTTCAACACCCCGGGCATTCAGTGTGTGGAGAAGCTCTTGTATCTGGGTTGATTTTCCTGCACCATCAATTCCTTCAAAGGATATCAGCATTGAGTTTTGTGGAGAGCCATGCTTGTAAAAAATGTACCTGAGCCGAAGCGGTCGTTAATGGGGCTGTCCCGTTGGTCGTATCAAAATTTCATTGACATCAACATGCGCTGGTTGACTGACGGCATACATCACCGCACGGGCAATATCATCCGGCTGAAGTTCTGCTGTGCAGGGTTTCTGCAGATTGTCCCAGAAGGGTGTATCGACAACTCCTGGTTCCACAAGGGTGACACGCACCCCGGTTGCCGCCATCTCATTGCGGATAGCCTGCGCCATGCCGGTGACCGCCCACTTGGTTGCTGAATAGAGGTTTCTGATGGAGGTGACACGCCCCACCACAGAGCCGGTGATTAAAAAGTGCCCCCCATTTTTTACCAGTTCGGGCAAAGTGAGCCTGGCCGTTGCAGCAGCTCCATAGACATTGACCAAGACCATCTCTCGCCACTCTTCCGGTTTGTCGTCCCCGCCATAAAAGGTCGATCCTTTAGAAAATCCCGCATTGGCAAAAACAACATCAAGGCGGCCAAACCGGTTCAGGGTTTGCTCCACCATGCTCACCTGTGACTGCCAGTCAGCAACATCGCAGGTGATGGCCAGCGCCTTTTCGGGGCCCAACTCCGCCTGCAACCGCTCCAGCTTTTGGGTAGAACGGGCAACAAGCACCACATTGAAGCCCTCTTCAACCGCACGTCTTGCCGTTGCCTCACCAATACCGGTTGATGCACCGGTAATAAGAAATACCTTCTCCTTCATCTCGTCTCTTGTCATGGTTTAATGGTGTTTAGCGCACTGTGTTTGCGCCCGTACAAAAAGTAGATCAGAAATCCCAAAAGCAGCCAGATAATCAGCCGGAGCCAGTTTTCAGCCGGGAGCGAGAACATGAGCATGAGGCAGGTGAGAATGCCCGCAATTGGCACAAACGGCACAAGGGGAGCTCTGAAAGGACGATTGGCCTCCGGGTGTGTTTTTCTCATGATGAGTACCGCGCTGCAGACCACAACAAAGGCAAAGAGGGTGCCGATATTGACCAGCTCGGCCAGCAGGCGCAAGGGGAGAAGTCCGCCCAGCAGGGCAACAAAAAAACCGGTCAAAATGGTTGACTTCCAGGGAGTTCTGAACTTTTCATGAATCGCTCCAAAAAAAGATTTCGGCAACAAGCCATCACGAGCCATGGCAAGAAAGATTCTTGGCTGACTCAGCATCATCACAAGCAGCACTGAGGTGATGCCGGTGATGGCTCCAAGCGAAATGAGCAGTTGTGCCCAGCCGATCCCCACCTGCATGAAGGCGTTGGAGACCGGAGCATCAATACTGATCTGGTTGTAGGGAACCATGCCGGTTACGACAGCCGCCACGGCAATATAGAGAATCGAGCAGATGACCAGCGAGCTGATGATGGCAATAGGAATATCTCTCTGCGGATTTTTTGCCTCTTCGGCATGAGTCGAAATGGCGTCGAAGCCGATGTAGGCGAAAAAAATCATGGCCGCCCCGGCAAGCACCCCGACAGGTGAACCACCAGCACCCGGCTCACCGAGAACGGTGTGGCCAAAGAGACTGAGTCCTGAATAGCCAAACGGCGCAAAGGGCTTCCAGTTCTCCGGGTTGACATAGAATGCACCAAGCACAATGACGAGCAGCACAATGGCAACTTTTACAATCACCATCCCTGCATTGAATCGGGCGCTCTCGCGGATTCCTTTGACAAGAATTACTGTGACGACGAGGGCAATGAGCACTGCCGGAAGATCAAACCAGGCACCGGTCAAGCTCAAAAAACCGGTTTCCGGGTCAAAATCGAGCGGAGCATTGGAAAAGAGGTGGGGAATGCCGATGCCGAATATTCCAAGAAAATCCTGGAAATATTTCGACCATCCGTGCGCCACCGTCGCCGAAGCCACGCCATATTCAAGAATCAGATCCCACCCGATAATCCAGGCCATCAGCTCTCCGAGGGTGGCGTAGGCGTAGGTATAGGCCGAACCGGCAACCGGCACCATTGAGGCAAATTCCGCATAGCAGAGCGCAGCAAAAATACAGGCAAGAGCCGCAACGGCAAATGAAAGCGTTACGGCTGGACCCGCCTTGTCGTGAGCGGCGACACCAATCAGCACAAAGATACCGGTACCGATGATGGCTCCGACCCCAAGACTGGTCAGGGCAACCGGCCCGAGAACCCTGTTCAGCCGATGCTCGCCATCCATCTCACCCAGTAGCAGCGAGAGTGGTTTTTTTCGGAAGCTGTTGTTCATGCTACGAGTCCCTGCGGTTCATAATGGTGAGAAAATAGACCAACTGCATAATTGCCTGGGCCGCCGCCGCAACGTAGGTGAGCGCCGCCGCATTGAGTACCGCATTGACTCCCTCCATCTCCGCGCTTGACACAATCCCCTGCGAAACCAGCAGCTCTTTTGCCCGACGGCTTGCATCAAACTCTACCGGAAGTGTCACCAGTGCAAAAAGAGCCGTAGCGCCAAAGAGGATGATACCAGCCCATGCAAGGGTTGTGCCGATGGTGCCGGCAAGGAACATGCCTGCCATAAAGATAATAGGGCCGAGATTGCTGCCGATTGAGACCGCAGGCACCATGATTGAGCGTAACTGCAGCGGCATGTAGCCTGTTTTGTCCTGAAGGGCGTGGCCAGCTTCATGAGCCGCAACACCCACGGAGGCAATGCTCGGAAGACGGTAGACCTCGTCACTCAGACGCAACGCCTTCTGGCTGGGGTCGTAGTGGTCCGAAAGCATCCCTTGGGCAGTTTCAATGGTCACATTGCCAAGTCCGCTACGTTGAAGAATGCGTCGGGCAGCCTCTGCGCCGTTGATTCCACTCTGGGTGCGCACCTGTGAATATTTTTTAAAAGCAGATTTTACCTTGAACTGCGCCCACAGGCCAAGCAGCATGGGGGGCAAGGCAAAAACAAAATACAAAGGATCAAAATACATGAGCGTAACTATCGTTTATCGTTGAGTATGAAAAGAGCACTTCCCTGACAAAAAATTCCACAAGGGAAGCTTGATTGTGGCAAGCTCCCCTCTGAGATGAATTTAGAAAAAAAACGGGAAAGAGCAGCAGAACTCTTCCTCTGTTATGCAGTTGCGTTGCGCTTTGCCTGCGTTTTGGTGTAGTCAATTCACAGCGGTTTTTATCTCCAGAATTTTGTCGATGCTCACCCTACAGGTAACTTGCGGGTTGTTGCCTCGGACTCCAGTTGAGGAACCTGGCTGTACTTTCCTTTTTTCAGGTCGGCGCGAACTTTTGTCAACACGTCGGCACGGGAGAGGGAGTTGTTGCACGCAGCCATCTCCTTGCAGAAATAGTAGGTAAAGGCTCCATGCCAGCCGCCTGCGATATTGGCATCCGCACTTGTCTGGTCGGCACGACAGGCTGCCCAGAGGATGTTATGCACAATACCTTTTTCAAGAAATCCATGGCGAAGTCCGCGTGATCGCTTCTGATCAACCTGCTCAAATGCTTCCAGTGAGGGAGGCGGCAGGTAGCGGGGTGTGCGATCGAGCAGCATGTCGATGGATTTTAAGCCAGAACCGCTGTGGCAGGTATCGAGATAGACCTCAAGAAGCACATTGGCCGGCAACTGGATAAAGAGATCGCGCAGTTCATCATCAAGGATGATGTGGTTCTGATCCCATTGGTTGCCAATCTGGGCAAGGTCGTGGGGACAGAAGGCTTCGTCGGCACGGTCGGGTTCATCTCCGCTCAGGTCGGGCACCTGTGTGCCATGGCTCGACATACTGAAGACCAGATAAGAGTATTGCCCCGCCTTTGCGCCCTCAACCATCGCCTTGAGGTTGGTGATGATGTTGGCTTTTGTGGCTTGAGCATCGGTCAACACCGTAATGTCGCCCGCCTGAAAACCAAGCAGATTCTGCAGCAATTTCGACATGTCATTGGCATCATTCACACACCCCTGCAACGCAGCGCTTGGATAATTCTTGAAGTTGTTGACCCCGACACACAACGCTTTTTTGTTTGTAGTCATTGTTGCTCTCCTTTTTTGAGTGGAATGGCAATAAATTGAAAGAATTCATCATGC
>SESA01001189.1_pt1 | contig 13871 bp, 17 predicted proteins | sample 3171451 | NCBI WGS metagenome assembly SESA01 (sample SAMN06051862, study PRJNA518727) | freshwater metagenome | biome: subpolar coniferous forest; feature: holomictic lake; material: water; isolation source: holomictic Lake 227, 8 m depth | place: Canada: near Kenora, Ontario | collected...
GAAAGTTAACACCGTCATTTGAATGTGCAATTGTAATTGCGACCGCACCAGTCTGTTGAAACACGACTGACTGATAGCCCGTGGTATCAATGGTTTGTGGTACACCAGCACCCAAATAAAGAATTGTTGAAGGCGGTGCATCCGATGGTACTGCAGCGTTGTTTGCGTCTAGCTTAGGCGGGTTTAATGTGCGGGTGTTAATTGCCAAACCCGTACCGTCAGTAACGACTTGCTCTAGAATGTTTACGCCAGCAAAGTCACCAGACGGGTCGCCCGTAATAGATACGTTAATTGGTGCATCAGTAGATCGTGCGTCTTTAAGAGCTTGATCTTCTACTGGTAAAGATGTGCCTTGTCCGGGCATTACTTGCTGCGTTACACCGTTATCATTAAAGCCAATAATTGTGCTTGAACTTGGCGGGGTAGTATTGTTAGTCGCAACCGATGGGTTTGTTGCAGTAACAGTGCCTGAAATTGGTACAGCAGTTTGATCGGACGCAAGCGTAACAGGCAAGCTGTTTGCCATCGTTGCCTGACCAAGCGCAGGTATATTTGATACCGCAACAGTACCGCTAACAGGCTGTGTGGCAGGGAAGTTAGATATAGAAACCGAGCCAGTAACTGTAGCATTTAGATTAGCCGCAGTCGGTTGAACAACTGTAAAATCTCCTGTTCCAGCATTGGCTGTGACAGTTCCGCTAACAGGTTGAGTAGCAGGGAAGTTTGATACAGAAACTGAACCGCTTACAGGGGTTGTAGGCGTTACTAAAGGTAGTACCGGGGTAAATGCTAGACCTGTACTGAGCCGTATATAAGTAAGCGTTGTGCCATTATCCCGCTGTAATACAAGCACCCCGTTTGCATCTTGCAAAACAACATCAGCAAGCGTACCGCCGCCGCCCCCGCCACCACCCGTTGTAGGAAGCGGGTTAGATGCCGTTATGGGATTGCCATTTTCGTCAAGTAATTCTGTCCGAAAATCGACGATGCCTGTCATTTTGCAAGCTCCGCAAGATATGCGTTAGTGAGTTCAGTTAGACTAGCTTTACGTCTTTTGTAGCTTTGCTGCTCAGCTTCCAGCAGTTTTGTTGATCTATTATATTCAGTAGCAGCAGCAGTCGCCGCAGTTTCACGGGCATTCGCTGCCGCAACAGCCGAAACAAGTTCTGCTTTAATACTTTCGGCTTCTTGCACCAAGGCAGCTTGAACAGCTTTTAAACTTTCTGCATCTTGACGTATTTTGGTTGCATCAGCTTGGGCTTTAATAAGTTCGTTTTTACTTGCCAGAGTAGCTGCTGCTTTTTTATCTGCCGCATCAACTTTAGCTTTATCTAGTTCTTTTTGCGCTTCTTCACGATCCTTTTTGGCATCATCTCTGAGTTGCAAAATGTCATTAGCAGGACCAATCAACGCAAGAAATTTCTTGTTCTCTTCGGTAGCATTAACCATTTCGGTTAATTTTTTAGCATAAACATCAGGATTGGCAACTACCGCCAACAGGTTAAAAACCTGCGAAGCATCGCCACCAGCATTTCCAGTAATGTCAGTCGAGATCATGCTCTACCCCCACCACCAGCTTGGATGATTGTAAGCTTTGCTGTACCTGCACCTGAATTACACTTAATCCGCACACCTTGTACGGGATAAGCAATGTTAGAGTCTTTTGTTGCTGTTTGGGCTGTCAACGAGGGGTGATCTACCCAATTCCCACTTGCGGGGGAATAGTTGCTAGCAAACACATCATCAAACGTATACTGTACCGTGTAATTAACCGTACCCGTAACAAGCACAGAAAGTGCCACGTTAAACGGAGAAATGTATTGGTCGGTAACGTATACGTTTGAGACTTGTGTCCCTGTAACCGTAGTTACGGCTGGTCGCATAATATCTCCTTAATCAAACAAGAGCCGAAGCCATTCTAAGATTAATCAAAGTTGCCGTATGGGTATGTAGTTGCGGTGCCGATGTTAGGATCAGGCTGAACGTAGCGGAAAGCAACATAAATCTGACCGGCGCTGATAGAGGTCATGCTTGTCCCAGTGATTGACAGCGTAAACACTACTTGCGACATTGCTTGTGTGCCGTTAACGCCAACGATATCTGTTGATGTTGCATTGCAGTTTGTGACTTGAGGACCAGTAAATGTAACCGCTTGGCGACCCACCGCAGTAATATTGCCTGTAGCAGTGTACGTTGGCGTACCAGCTTCAACCGTGTAGTTGTTTGACACGTACATTTTGATAGTAGAAATCGTACCGGCAGCCACAGTAGGCACAACAGCTACGTCAATCAAAGCCGTATCAACGTCGCATCCAACAGGCAAGTACATCGCAAATCCACGGTAAATCTGGGTTGCAGAGTCCGCAGGGATGGCTTGGGCAGTGGCGTTTGCAAGTGGAACCGTTGTAGAAGGTACGTAAATTGTCACATTACGGTTAGGAATAACGTTGCCTGCAACAAATTGCGTAGAAGCACCTGCGTAACCAGCAGTATTTGCGGTTGTGTTGAGCAGGTTTAAGTACCCGTTTTGGGTAAGTGTTGTGTATCCGACGTTGCGTTGGGGGCCAAAGCGATTATCGCCGGACAGGACTGGACCTTCAAAGGTAGCGCGAGCCATAGTAATTCCTTATGCAAAAGAACCCTACCAATCGTTGCATCGTCTGCTGGGGCAGTCCGGTAAGGTTGAATACCCAGATATGCTATTTATACGCTTTATTCTGTTACGGTGCAAGTGTTTTAAGCAATAAAAAAACCCCGCTTTGTGGGCGGGGCTAAACCGAGGGAGGTTTAATTTAGAACGAACCGCTTGAGCCCCATGCGCCGAGGGGGTCACTCCAGCCAAAGCTGTAGCGCTCGCGAGCCTTGTAACGTACGTTACCAGTATCGAAATCTCCATCCATTTTTGTTTCCAAAGGCATACGCTCGAAATGCTTCAAGCCGTTAGGAACGTCGGTCAACAAGAACCAAGCGTTTGTGTCAGTCAAGAAGTGGTTTACAGCGTAGCCTTCAGGCACAGAACCGTTGTTAACGATTGCGCTGATATCGTTGTTGTTAGTACCAACACGGAGGTTAGTCTCTAACAGACGAGTAGCAACGAACATTAACGCTGGGGGAATAATCAACTTGCGTGGTTTAGCAGCAATCAGAAGACCACGCTCATCAGTCCATGCAGCGATTTGAATAACAGCGCTTTCCAGCGAAGTTTCGTTCAAATCAACAGGAGTTGATGCGGTGTTGCTGTTGGTGCCGCCAGACACGAGCGGATGCGAAGTGCTAAACAGAGGAACGCCATCGCCACCGTAGTACTGTGACGAGTTGGTGAAACCGTTGTTCAACACTGAAGCAGCTTTAACTTGCTTCGTATACGACATCGCGCGAGCCAGAGCTTTGGTGTAACGAGCAGACAAGCTGTCGTACAAGTTATCTTCAATCGCCTCTTCGGTGATCGAGAAACCCAAGGCAATGGTTTCGTGTGAGTAGCGAGCTGTGAAAGCTTCTTGTGCGTTATCGTAAGCGATTTGCGCACCCTCAGACTTTACAGGAGCAGCGGAGAAACCAGACAACTTGGTCTCTTCTTCGAACGAACGCTCTGATTTCTCAGTCTCGTACAGTTCTTTATGCTCTTCGCCGTAGCGTTTGTACTCAAGGCCAAACAAGGCGTTGAGGCCGGGGAGTAGCTCTTTAAGGAGCTGCGAACGTGAAATAGCCATTTGTTAGCTCCTTTATTAAGCGGTTGTACCGGCAGACTGGTAGTACGAGTGCACGCCAAAGTTCAACTTGACGATACAGTCGGTGTACGCATCACCGGGGTTAGATGGGAAGTTGCCGCCAAATGAAGAGTTGGCGTTAACCAAATCAACAATTTTGCAAGCCAAGGCGCTAGTGTTAGCAACAGTGGCTGACAAGGCGATAACGGAGTTACCCGTGCTGGTGTTAACAGTCGTAGAGCCCGTACCACCAGTAAAGTTGGCGAGGGCAATAGTTTTACCAATAGAACCAACAGTAATCGAACCCAATGACTGCACTTGAAACAGTGCATCTGGATCGTCCATCACGCGAACGTAGATGTTTGTGTAGCCAGCAGTAACTGCGTTAACAGGCAAATACTGAGCATACAAAGGGTATCCGAGCTGTTGACCAGCCAACTGATAACGTACACCAACACAAACGCCGACGAGTCCGACAGACGAAGTGGTAGGAGTAGCCGTTACAACAGTTGGTTGACCCGCAGTAGCGGCACCAAGTTGAACTAAATCACCAAAACCAATAGGTGCGCTGTTGTTTGTGGTCATCAGGATTTCACGGATTACACCTCCGTTAAACCCTTGACCGCCGATTAAGTTAATCGGCTTTAGCCCGTAGGGGCTCGATACTGTAGACATTTAAGTCCTCCGATTTGGGTTATTTAGAACCGTTACCAAACCCGGCACCTCGTGTCACAGAGCTTTTACGATCTGGGGCTAACAAAGGCATACGGGCGTCATTGTTACGCATAAAGTGGTTATCTACCGAGTCCATCTGATTTTGCGCGGCACGGGCATAATGTTCATGGCGACCTAGAACCATCTCTTCAGGAGCCTTACATAAAATAAGACCACCGACTTCTACGTTGCCATCCTTATTACCGTTGATTTGCAATTCAGGATGATCTACAGCTTTAACCGGCACCCAACCTTCACGAAACTTTTGAGACATGTTCGTCGGATTGTCATTACCCAAAATTGTTGCAGCGCAATAATGGAATCTGTATCCGGGTTCGGGCGTTGGATCAGGAAGGGCGCTTACGGGTGTGTACACGTAGCGGGTAGGATTTTTTTCACGAGTATCCATGTCTCTCGATGTGCGGTTAACCATTGTTGGCCTCCAGTTTTAAAAACTCTTTAGCGTAGTCTGCATGTGAAACACCTAGTCGATCAGCAATAGCTGCGGCTGATGTGGTTAACTTGACATTCTTCTTAGCCCCCGTTGAACGAGAAGCCGAAGCAACTACAGTAGCAGGTCTTTTGGCTGGTTCAGCTTTTGTGGCTTTGTCATTTCCTTGAAAAACTTCAGGAAAGACACTCCGCATGCGAGAGTCGATTCTCTCGAAATATTCATCTGAGCGAGGGTCGTAACCCGTCGTAACTAGTTTTTGGTGCAGCCCTAGTGCAAAAGCTGTAAGTTCTTCGTACCCCGGATTCCCGAACCACTGGTTTTTGGCTTGCCAGCGCAAGGTCTTATCGTCGAGTTCCGGTTTTTGTACCTGTTGTTGAGGTTGTACTACTTCTGTTTCAACTTGTAAAGGGGTTGGACGAAAATTTTTTGCGGCTTCTAGTCGCATTTTTGCATCAGTCAAATTCTCTTGCGCTTCAAGCATGGCGTCGGTGTCGTAAGACTCCTGTGCTTCCTTGTACTTACGCCGTGCCATTTCAAGCTCACCCTCGGCTTTGGCTTTTAGAGTTTCAACATGCGTTTGTGTACCGTCGTTAATGTACTGTACGTAACGGCGGCGTTCTTCCATTAACTGTTGCGTAACTCGCTCAAGTTCAGCTTTCTCACGCGCAAGTTTTTCTTTTTCACGTCGTTCGTCGTGACGTGCGTGTGTAAGCTCTTTAATGCGAGCTTTCACTTTGCTGCCGTATGTTTCAAGTTCTTCGTCCGTGGGTTCTGCAACTGCACGGTCTAACGGTTTAGCAAACCTATCACGCTCGGGGGTATCGTCTTCGATATCAATTTCAATATCGCCTTCACCTTCAATACTGATGTCTACATCATTATCTTCGGGTTTACCCTTAGTTTCAATTTCATCTGGGAATTTATAATCTTCTGCCATTTGCAACTCCTGTTAAATGCGCGAGATTCCGCGTGGGTCTTCAACTGTAGCTTCTACCTGATCATCGTAAATAATACGAAATTCTTTACCATGAATCATGATGCGTGTGCCTGTGTAGGGTCGAGTAATAATGAACTCACCTTCCTCGCACCAATGAACTCCGTCTGGAAATTTACTGGGGTCGGAGTAGCACAAAGGCCCTTTTTGCAACACAAACAAAACCGGTGAAGTAAGTTCCTCGTTCTTCTTGGTCATGCCTGCTTTGGCAAGGCCACTCTCGTACTCGTTGTCGGCAGTCACCAAAGCGCACAAAATCCTCCAACCTTTTGCTTTTGGAAGTTGCGTGGCTTTTTGTTCTGCTTCTTCGTACTCTTTATCTACTGGTGCTACTGACTGTGCTACGCCGGGGGGCAGGATTAAGCCCTTTTCCGGTAAAGCGATGGTTTCACTCATCGTGATCTTCCTTTAAATACTCAGCGAGGTCTAAAATGTGGCGCTCTGCAAAGGCTAGACCTCGAATCACCCCGCAAAGCTCTTTGTACGTAGCAAAGTCTGTGCACTGACCATTCGCCAAATCGTCAGTGTAATTATTCATATCGTCGCGAATTTTTTTACGAGCCGCTTCGATAAAATCCATGACCAGTAAATCCATTATTTATTTCCTTTAGGTGGTTTGTCTTTCTGTGCTGCCAGTTGCGCGCGTTTATGCGCGATGTCACTGCCAATTCTCAACCCTTCAAGCTGGTTGTTTGCATCAAGTTGTGCGCGTACTTTGGCTGTATCTGCCCCAATACGTGTGCCTTCAAGCTGGCTCTTACTGTTAATTTCTGTTTCTTTAAGCCGGATTTCGTCTGCTTTAGTCGCGGCATCCACTGCAAGTTTCTGTTTCTTGAGGTCCAACTCGCCTTGTTTAATCTGCAACTCTTGCATCTGCATCTGAAGCACGGGGTCTTGTGCGTTTTGCTGCGCTTGTTGTTGTGCCTGCATTGCCTGACTCTGGGCCAAGACCTGCGGAGCAGCCTGTGCCATGAGACGGCTAATCTCTTTTTCCATCTGTGGGGGCAACTCATCTTCTGGGTTAGGCAACGCCACGCCCAACGCTTGCTCGATTTTCTGCCGATAAGCGTAGCCAACGTGCTCGGCAATATGTGCTTGCATCGCACCCATGATCATTTGTGCCTGTGGGTTCTGCCCAACAAGTTGTTGAACAGTCGGGTCTTGCATTGCCGCAGTGTGGACTTTAATGTGTGACTCGTGATCTTGGTACAAGAACGCTTTAAGCGGTGTGCCTTTTAGGGCGTTCATGTTCTCAGTAACTGGGTCTGTCGGTTTCTGATCTTCCTCTAACGGCACAAGTTTGTCTGCGTGCTTGATGCCCAGCACGTCCAACATCTGTCTGTGTAACAACGGCAAGTTGTATATCTGCGGTGCGGAAGTCGCCAACTGAATGGCTGCTTGGTACTGCACAACACGTTGTGACATTGTTGCTGCGTTGGGATCGCTGACTGGCACAATCTCTACGTTGTGGTAGTCGTCTTGCTTGATGTTACGACTGCCATCTTCTGGCTCGTAGTCGTAGTCTACCGGCGTGTAGTCACGGATGATGCCCGCCAACAACTGCAACTCTTGTTTGAACGCGTAGTGCACGCGCGCTTGAACTGCCGACATGACTTTAAGGGTGCGCTCCAAAATAGCTAGCGTGCTACCCACAGGTGCTTGGTTGGACATGTCACTGACTTTTAAGTCAGCCGTTGCAGCAAACCTGCGCCCTTCATCAACAATTTTATCGAGCAGCGCCGCCAATACCGCCGACGGTTCTTTGTATGGCAGTGGCAAGATGTTGTCGCGAATATTGCCTGAGCCCAAATCTACATCTCGGAACTCACCCGGCGCAATGGGGGTATCGTCACCCTTAATGCGCAGACCTCTAGCTTTTAAGCCACCCGGCAAATTACTCAGAGTTCCAGCGTCAACCAACTGGCGCATGATGCTGGTTGCCGACTTGGCAAAACCACCGATTAGGTGAAATAGCCCGAATCCATATGCGCCGTACCCGGGAATGTATTGATAATGCACGAAGTGGTCGCGTTTAAGTTTAAGCTCGTCTTCTTCTTTCCAGTTACGCCGGATAGCGAGCACGTCGTTTGTGCCACGAATCATGGTCACCACATAGGGCAACGCAATCCCTGTCAGCTCGCCATCCTCGTCGTCTTCAAACCCCGGCAGGTCTAAGTCAACATGGATCTCATAAAGCTCAAACCGGTCGTCATAGCTTGCCGAAAACCCAGTTTCTTTATCTTTCTTGTCTTGGATGTCTGACAGAAATTTCTGGGGCTCGCCCAACTCAACCTCGCGGTAGAACCCAGCGTGCATGAGCTTGATCAGGTCATTCTTGGTCTTGCGCATGCGGTGCGTGATACGGTAACTTGTTTTCAAGTCACTCGTGCCGTAAGGCAAGATAACATCTTCTGCTGGAACAAATACCGACACTTGGCGCTCTAGGCTGGGGTCGTAATACACCTTCTTAAAAGCTGAACCTGCGCTTGGCAAATTCCACAACATCTTCTCGTGCTCAATACGAAACTCCGGCATCTTTTCAGTCAACTGCCAGTTCATATCTTCTTCAATGCGCGCAGCGGCTTCTTTCTTCTCGGGCGTGTCTTTACCCACTACCGTTGTGCGCACAGGTCCTTTGGCTGGGAAGGTCTCCATGATGGTCTCAGACTGAAACCGAATTACCGCTTCGGTAATCATCGGGTGAAACACCCCGCACGCGCCGTCCCACGGCTCAGTGCGCTCTTCAAATTTCAATCCCAGTAACGTAATGCCATCTTTGTACATCCGTTCCCAATCTTTACGCGACGCTAAATCGTTCTCAATATCCTCAGATAAATCGCCCGCAATAGACAAAACGTCGGCTTCATCCATCGTTTCTGCCAAGTTCTCATTGAACTCGTTTTCGACTTCACCCGGCTCAATCTCAATCTCCATATCGCCCGCACTAATGCGTACGGCTTCTGGGTCTTCAATTTCAATTTCCAAATCAGGTTCTTCTGCAAGCGCTGATAGCCCCACAGGTGCTTGATACAACGACTTTTCAATTGACATAATTTATCCTTTAACTAGCGCGTAACTGCGCTTCAAATAAATGCAAATTAGGAAATTTTTGTGCGGATAGCGCATTTTGATCAAGCAAATTTGCGCACTCTACGCACCGTAAATAAAACAAATCCATCATATCCATTGTTCCGTCCGGGTTTTCTAGTACGCGCGGGCGATTAATAGAACAAAACATGCGCACAAGCCTGTCTACATGTGGGCCAAATACCCGAGCAACATCAGTATTTTCCCACGGCAAACATATGCGTTTATATACATTCGTACTATACACAGAGTGCAGACCCCCAATTAAAGCAAGCATATCGTCTGCACCTACGCTTTTAAGTATTTGAAAAACACGCATTAGGTGAGCACCCAATGATCCGTTCTTGTGCGGCATATCAAACGCTGCCGTCTTAGCCAAAAACCGTTTAAGCCTTTCTTCTGTGGAGGGAACAATGAGCTTAAACATCAGTGTCGTTCTGGCTTCCGGGCAAATACGCGACACTGCCCGAGCACAATGGTAGCCTGCGCCGGGGAACATCACAACCCTACGATGACGCGGCATAACCGACTGCACAATCTCTGTCAGGTCCGAATTGTAGAACGCCGTATCTCCACCCCACTTAGCTTCCCACTTCTCGTTCATGTAGATGACGCACGAATAATCATCAGTTCTTTCGCTATCTCTGTGAACGAAACCCTCTGTTCCAAATGTGTGCCTGTTACTGTAGCAACGTACTACATACCCCTCGCTATCAAAGAACCTATAGTTCAGCACCTGCCAGACTGCGGCAAACTCTGGCGGTAGGGTGTGCGTCACGTCCTCCTCGCTCTTGCGCCCTTTCTTAGTGATGTCTACGTTCCAGTGCCCATACTCAATATTTACGTTGGATTTCCAACCATAACGCCAGTTAGCGTTGTCCAACCAGTCTGCACAAGGTTTGAGCAACTCGTCGATCAGCAAAGTGTCGTCAATGGTAGCCATGTTTTAGTAGTACGCTGCTCTACGCGCTCTAAAAAATTGATCTTCCCGCTCATCGCTGTCCAAGCTAATGAACCCACCCTGCCTGTACCGCAATAACGCTTGTGACACCGTATCAACATAGTCGTCATGCTCGCCAACCGGGAACGCCGCCACCTCTTCGATGACCTCACGCGCCCAACGTTTATCGGGTGCCCACACTTTACCAGAGACAAATAAGTCCGACACAGCATTTAACCTGACGTGTTTGTCATTACCACGACTTGGGCTAAACTCTTGCACCGGTATACCCATGCGCCGCAACTCTTGTATGAGGGGCGCGCCCGCTGCCTTTTTCTCAACAATGAACGCATCTGGCGTCCACTCTTTATAATGCTTGAGTGCGGTGGCTTTGAGCTCGGGAAACGCCATCCTGTCCTTGAACGCATCAAGCAGTATCAAGTTAGGGCTCCCGCCGTCCTCGTCGTTGTACCAGACACCCCATGTCGTACACGCGCTATAGTCAGCCGTGTTACTGGTCTCAAACGCCGTATCCCAGCTCTGTATGATGTATTCACAGGTCGGCGGGTCTTCGGACTCCCATATTTTCCAACTTTTTCTGGATATCACGGCACTAATGTCCGAGGTCGGCTGCTGCATGTACTGCGCGTTCCAGAACCTCGGGTCCAACTGCATCTTCTTGGCGCGCAACTGATCCAGAGGCCACTGCTCAGGCCAGAGACTCTTCTCGTCCTCGGTGTCTTCGTTCAATATGGCGGGCAGCTCAACCAGCTCCCAGTTGTCGGCGTCTGGGTTGCGCATCTGAAAGTCCAACAACCGACCCGTCAGGTCCAACAGACTCCAGCGCGTCATAATTATGATGATGGCACCGTTAGGCATCAGTCGCTGTAGTGGCCCAGTCTGGAACCAACTCCACGCCGTATCAAACGACAGACGGCTGTTAGCTTTCATGTCCTGCTCAGAGTGCGGGTCGTCAATTACAAACAGATCGGCACCGCGACCAGCAAGAGCACCACCCACACCAACAGCGTAATACTGACCGCCAGCACCAGTAGACCATTTACCAGCAGCCTTTTGGTCGTCGGCAACCACGGTGTCTTTAAAAACCTCGGCATATTCTTCGCTCTCTAACAGGTTGCGCACGCGCCTACCAAAGTCTTCTGACAAACCCGCTGTATGGGTTGCCATAATGATCTTTTTTTCGGGATAGCGCCCTAAAAAGTATGCGGGAAATAGGTAAGAGCTGAACTCAGACTTGCCCATACGCGGCGCGATGTTAATAATCACCCGTTTTTTCTTGCCATCCACCACATCTTGAAAGATTTTTGCCAGTTTCCTGTGGTGCGGGCCTACTTTAAACCCCGGATACACACGTTTAGCAAACTCAATGGGGTCAGTCTGCGCCTTATTTAGCCCAAACCGACGGTCTTGCTCTTCTAACTCTGCCAAAAACGCTATTTTCTCCACCCGACTCATGTGTTTGAGGGCCAACTGTGCAGCTAGCGCCTCTTGAGGGGTAAGAAAGTCGAAGTTCATACTTCTTCTTTTAAAACTTCGGCATCCACGATGTCAACCTTACCCATATATCGGCTAAGCTTGTCTTTAATTTTGCTAGCAAGTTCTTCATCAGTCATCTCCGTTTTCTTAACCTCAACCCGGTCGGTGAAGAGGGCAACTTCAGTTACCTTACCCAACATCTCTAGCGCTTTGAGTCGCACTTTAGCATCGGGGTGCTCGGTTTCTTGCACAATTTTGGTCAACGCCATGCTTCGCAAGCTCTCTGCCTGCTCAATAAACTTCCATTGATAGGCGCTCACCATTGCAATCGTTGCGCGAATTTCTTCAGGCACCTGCATATTCAACAATTGGTTTTTTGTATTAGGCGCGCTAGTCGTGAGCGCAGCAAAGGCGTTGACTGCTTTAGTTTCTTGGGTCTTTGTGATGATCTCGTCATCACTGCCGGTGACTTCTTTGAGCCAGTCTGAGGTATTTAACTGCGCGTTGAGAGTTTGCGCGGCGTCAAGTTTTTCTAAGGGCGTAAAGTTGGGCACACCAGCTTCGATTTCTGGTACATAGTCTGCGGCGTTCGCACTAACCAAATGATCCAACAACACTTTTTTCCCTTTTCGTAAGCGCCGGGCTGGCGTATTTGCGTGAAGTATATCTTAATTTTTTATTTTTTGATACACTAGTAGCGTTGCTTACTCCTTAGTGACAATTTCCTTGGTGGGAAATTCTTGGCCCCCGTGCTTATGTCCGGGGGCTTTTTTTATGTAGGGGTGTCAAATATTTGACAAGAGTTAGTTGGATTTTTTTAAAAAATTTAGGGGGTTATACAAAGTTTGACAGATTTTTAGATTGTGGGTGGGGAATAGTGTTCTCGTATCGGAGGGGTACTGCACACCAAAAGCCTTGGTGGGGGGTGGGTGGGGTTCTCTATCTGCCATATAGCTACAGCAACAGGTTGTGGCAAACCCAGCTATCGAGTTTTAAATATCCCCAAATGTTATAATAGTTCTAATGGTTGGGATTACAGCCATTGCGTAGCCGAGCCGCTTGCTTGGTGTTTGAGTTCGCGACATCGTGTCGCGAACTGTTTAGGAGTAGTTGATATGAACGCTATTGAGAAGAACGTACGCAGTACATTCAAAACCTACTTGAAAGCCGGTTCGGCTTACGGTACTGCGATGCGAGAGCTAGTGCAGTCGCAGAAGAACATGAGTGCAGAGCTGCACGCAGCCCTTGCACAAGACGTTGCAGAGCACTACGACTGTGAGTACGAATGGGGTACGAAAGACGGGTACGTATTCAAAGACGCTGATGGCGAGCGTCACGTTTCCGCAGGGCAGTTTTGGCGCAGGAATGTTGGTGTGTTCATCAAAGCACCGAAGAAAGCTAGCAGTGCTCAGGTAGATGTGTTGGCACGCAGAGCTCGCTCGATTGTGCGCGACATCAGTACGAAGCGTGAGTTAGACAAACTCATTGCTGCAATGCAGGCTGCGTACGCTGCGAAGTAATTCTCAGCAACAAGTTTGTGTATCTCGATGCGTGGGCGCAGCTTTGCCGCTGTTCCCTCGCGTTGTCTATTTTCGTTTCATTCTCGTTTCAACTTCGCGACATCATGTCGCCAACTCTAGGAATCATCATGCGTAAAACCGCTATCCGCAAGCCCTCACTCATCATCTCAATCGTTGCCTACTGGCTCGAAGACGGTGAGGAACAAACCTTCACCAAGCTGTGCTCGATGCACCAAGGTCACCCTGCACACATGAACATCTACGAAGACGTCTTCTTTAACTTCATGAAGTCCGACCTCAAAGACTGCCATACCAAGACTGCCATCTTCCCCGATCAGGGGTTCGGCGTGCTCGCCTACGAAGTAGTCGGGGAGCGCACAGCATGAGCGAACTCATTCACATCTTTCTCGCAGCCGCTTGCTTCTGCGTTGCCATCTTCTTCTTTATCCTAGCCTTCGCTGTCCCTGCGTGGGGCGAACTCTCGATGCTCGCGTTCATGGGGTTCTTCATTCTAGCTATGCGCTAGTACAAACTCGGTCATCACTCAGACTTCGCGACATCATGTCGCTAACTATTTACCCACCAACCACTAGGAGTTTCACCATGAAAGCTAACACCTCCACCATGTCCTGCGTTGACATCTTTCGCACAACTACCAACGTGCTCAAAGAGTACAAGACCAACTACCGCTGCCGCAACGTAGGCGCATACTTCGTGTCCTTCCTCAACGGCAACCCGCCCAAGCTCTACAAGGGCTACGCCAACGCACTCAAGGCATACCGCAAGGCAGGAGGCTATGGTCACGCCTCCATCATCCCCAAGGCAGACGCAGTTAACTATGTAGCAGAGGTACTTTGAGTTCTCACAAACTTGTTTTGGTATCTTTACCCCCTCGGACGTTCGTCCAATATGAAAACGTCTGCGCGGGGGTATGGGCGGGCTCAAGACCCGCATGTTT
>SESA01001192.1_pt1 | contig 13852 bp, 7 predicted proteins | sample 3171451 | NCBI WGS metagenome assembly SESA01 (sample SAMN06051862, study PRJNA518727) | freshwater metagenome | biome: subpolar coniferous forest; feature: holomictic lake; material: water; isolation source: holomictic Lake 227, 8 m depth | place: Canada: near Kenora, Ontario | collected 2013-06-25...
TATTGGATATTCAAATATGGTCTTCGGGGTTATTCGTCTTGTTTTTGATTCTTGGAGTTTTTAAGTTTTCTCGGGTTTCAGCCGGCGGTAGGTGCGGGGTGTCATCTGTTGCCGCTTCAGGAACTGGCGGTTGAAATGGGAGAGGTTGTTGAAGCCGGCCTCTTCGCTGATGTCGAGGATCGACCGGGTTCCTTCTCGCAGCAACCCGCATGCGCGGCTGATCCGCCAGTCATTTACGTAATCCACGAAACTGGTGCCGGTGACGCGCTTGAAAAAGCGGCAGAAGGTCGTCACGCTCATGCGAAAATGAGCAGCCGCCTCTTCGAGCGAAATGATACGATCATAGTTCGTATGGATGTACTCTAAAATCTTGCCAAGCACGACATGATTCTGAAGATGGAAGGGCCGGTCGTAATCCGCCGAGACGATGGGGGTCGCAGCCGAGCATGTGCTGAGGCTGTCCATCAGTGTCAGAAAGGCCGTCATCCGCCGCACGCCGGCCAGGCTTTCAAGGCTTTTCATGAGGCCGACGGCGGGCTCGACCGCTTTATGCGGGAACGCCAGTCCGCGCGCGGCGCGGTCGAGGAACCCATTCAGCGTGTGCATCTCGTTCCGTCCTAGAAAGTCCTGACCGAGTGAGTCCCGGCTGAACTGGATCACGTAGTTGTGGCAGTCAGACCGTTTCTGGGGCTGCACATCACTCGCCCAGGTATGCGGCAGGTCGGGACCCAAAAACACAAAATCATAATGTGTGTACCCAATGACGGTGTTGCCGACCAGACGGTTGCCGGAACCCCCGAGAATTAAGACGATTTCGTATTCGGGGTGGAAGTGAAAAAGGAAATCCGGTTCACCAAGGTAATGGGTTACATGCAGTGCATTTCCAGAGTTCTTCGGTATATCAGAGTGCTTTGGTGATAGATGCAGGTCTTTCATGGCAAGATCGTATCAGATTTATGGTGGCATTGTCATGGAAAATGTGATACTGCTGTGGTATTATTTAGACATGCTAAAGTAAAGAAGGAGACCATTATGAAAACAACAATGCGAAAGTTAATTGGGTGTGTTGGTCTATTCATGAGTCTGGCATTGGCTGCGCAGGCTGAACAGTACTGGTGGGCGGGCAATGGCAATGACCTCGGAGGTTCCGGTACGTGGGATTTGACGTCCAACAACTGGCGATGGGGATCCTCGACGGGCACACTGACAAACTGGGGTAATGGCACCAGTGATATCGCCATCTTCACGAACAACACGGGTGCCGCAAGCGGCTTGACCGTGACCCTTGGCAGCACGCCAATCAATGTGAGCGGGATCTACTTTTGTACCAATACGGTCTTGACCAACGGTGTGCTGAACTTCGGGAGTAGCGGTGGGGTAATCGATATGTCTACTAATGCGTCTCCCGCTGCGTTGCCAATCATACGTAGTGCCCTGGCTGGAAGCGGAAATCTGACCATTTCCGGGACGACCACGGCAATAAAATTGTTAGGCAACAACACCAATTTTAGCGGAAAGATTATTATTGGCGGGACAAAGCCATCTCCAGCATATATGATTCTCGTTATCACGAACGAATTCAACCTGGGTGCAGTGCCATCGGTTTACACGCCTGATTCGATAACGGCCTCTGGTATTGTTACCGCCTGGTTGGCAAATGATTTAAACACGGCGTCGGCCGTGACCATAAGTTCAAATCGCGGTATCACCCTCCTCCAAACGCTGGCGTTGTGTGGTAAGGATATTAACAGTGGTGGATTGTTCAACCTGAACAGCAGAATCACGGGGCCTGGCTCTCTATCTTTGTATTATCCCACAACGGTTGCTACTTTCAACCAGACGAATGATTTCGCTGGCAATTTGACCCTGCGAGGCTGTAAAGCAATCATGGGTGTCAATAACGCATTGCCGCATGGCGCCGGCAAGGGGAATATTGTGTTCAACTACGGTGGCACCATTGAGATGAATGGATATGATCTGACGGTGAATGGTTTCAGCTATTCACAGTCTCCCATCGTTTCCGTTTTTTGCAACAACAGCGTCAATCCCGTCACCTTAAGCATCGGCGACGGCAACACGACTGCAACCCTGAACGGTGTTATCACGAATGGCGCCAGCAACGGGGCGATTTCCATTGAAAAGATCGGAACGGGGACGACAACCCTGCAGCCCCATAGTTCTAACACTACCGCGAATGCATATTCGGGAACCACAGTCGTGAGAGGCGGGTCACTTGTCTTTGACCGGCTTAACAAAACCAATGAGTCGCTCAGCGGGGCGGTTACGTTGGCGGGCGGGACGCTGAGCATCTACGGCGCGGGGGCGACTACCAATGCGAGCCAGACCTTCACAAGTGGGACGCTTCCGATTATGCCGGGCGGCAACGGGCTCACAGTGAACAACCGTGGCGGGAACACTACGCTTACCGTGGGTAGCACCTGGACGCGCACGAATGGCGCATCGCTCGTCGTGTCATTGCTGGGGACAGGCACCAGCACGCTGAGTTCAAGCCCGACGCTGACGAACGGCATTGTGGGCGGCTATGCTTTTGTGAAGGATAACACAGATGCGGGCTTTGCCACGGTAGTAGGCGGCAACGTCTTGCGCTATACCGACGTGACCCTGCTCGACAGCACGGCGGCAGCGGCCAACCTGGACGGCACGAAGAATTATTACATGTCCGGGGACCAGACCCTGGGCGGCGGCGCACTGACGCAGACGGTGAACTCCATCCGGCTGAATAACGTGACGCTTGGTCTGAACAACAAGGTGCTGGTCGTTGGCAGTGGGGGTATTATCTTCTCTAACGCTGTTGTGAACGGCATTGGTAGCGCGGCGGGTAATGGGACGGTTACGGCGCCTACTGGTTCGGATCTGGTTGTGTATATGTTTAGTTCCGGCTCAAACTTGTATCGGATGAATTCAAACATCGCGGATAACAACGGTCCGGTGAGTCTGGTCATCGGATCGGAAAGCGGCAGTTCGCTTCGGCTGGGCGGTAACAACACCTACAGCGGAGATACGATCATCAACGGGGGTGGACTCCAAATTGGTGGCATTCCCTACGGCAGCGGGAAGGGGAATCTGGTGATCAACTCCGGAGGAACTGCGGACATGGCGTCATCGGATGCGCGGGTGAACGGGTTGTCGGCTTCTCCCGGCAACGCGGGTGGTTCACTCGTCAATACCTATAGTACGACAGCAACCAACACGCTCACGGTTGGTAATGGCGATGCCACGGCGACATACCCGGGAATCATAAGCAAGGGTACCACGCGTACCGTGGTCTTGATCAAGGTCGGAACAGGAACGCAGACACTCTCCGGCGCCAACACGTATCAAGGCGGGACGATCCTCAGCAACGGCGTGCTGAGCGTCTCGAGCACGAACAACATCGGTGGGGCGAATGCCAAGGTCACCTTCGCGGGCGGCACCCTGCGCATCAGCGGCACGACGTTTAATTCCTTTGGCTCTATGCCACTCACCTTCACGAGCGCGGGCGGCGGACTCGACATTGCGGATGCGGGTAACAGCCTTACGGTGACAAACAATCTCGCATCAGGATCAGTCTTCACCAAGACCGGCGCTGGCACGCTGACGCTGAGCGGTACGCAGGCGGGGACGATCAACACCGATGATTCTTCGAAGATCAGTTTCGGTTCAGGCCTCAGTTTTTATAACCTGGGTGTCATCACCGGCGGTGTGCTCTCGCCTACCGGAAGCGGCATGATTGGCTCACTCGTCGTGAACAACAATCTTACGCAATCCGGCAAGCTGCTCGTGGATGTGACGGCGTCCACGAATGACATGGTGACGGCAAGCGGTACCATCACGCTGACAGGGGCCACACTGGAGATTGTGAACCCGTTGTTGTTGGAGCGCAGCAAGATATATACGCTCATGACCGCAGGGGGTGGCGCGGTGAGCGGGTCATTGACGGCGCTTAATCTTCCGGACCGCTGGAAGGTGGTTACAGTGGGCAACACGGTCGTGCTGTACTATTCATATCCTGGCACGATGATTCGGTTCTTGTAAACAAGATCGCCGACTGCTTCGGCAGCCGCGCTGGACGGGGACAAAAAAGGGGAACGGGTTTTCCAACCCGTTGAATCACGGACTGGAAAGTCCGTGCCTTTGTATGTTTGTAATGAGCGAAAAGGTTTTTTAAATAAGGCAATAAGGCGATTCTAAAGGGGCAGGGCGGCAGGGGTATGATTAACGAGAGATCAACAAGGTGGATATGACATCAAAACAACGAATGATTGCCGCGCTGGATCGGCGGATCCCTGACCGGTTGCCGGTGACGACGCACCACGTTATGGATCATTTTCTTCGCACCTATTTGGAGGGTGCCAGCAGGGATGAGTTTTTTAATCACTTCGGCTTGGATGCGATCCGCTGGGTGGTGCAACACTGTCCCGATTTAGCGGCAGGCGAGTACTTCGATCCGCTTCAGGCGGTTCCAGGTTTCCTGGAGGCGCGGCGCATCGTCACCGACTCCTGGCGTGTCTTTGCGGAGGATGTCCCCGGCCAGGAGTATCCGACGCAGCGTTATCGGTTCGTGACACCTAAAGGGGAGCTGACGATGGTGCTGCAATCGAACCCCTATACCTCGTGGGTCACTGAACATCTGATTAAAGAAAAAAAGGACATCGACCTGCTGGAGGAGTTTATGACTGCGCCCACGTGCGATGTGGCAGCGGTCAACCAGGAGGCGGACGCGTTCGGTGAGCAGGGTCTTATCCGCGGTCATGTCTGCTGCTTCGATGTGTTCGGCCAGCCAGGGTGCTGGCAGGATGCATCCTGTCTAGTGGGGATTCAACGGCTCATCATGGAGACCTACGATGATCCGGAGTGGGTTCACGCGCTGCTGAAGATCCTTCAGCGTCGAAAATTGGCCTACGTGCAATCCATGAAGGGCGCTCGTTTCGATCTGATCGAGTTCGGCGGGGGGGATGCCTCGTCGACCGTCATTTCACCTGCGTTGTTTGACGCCTTTGTAGCGCCGTATGACGCGCCCCTGATCGCGGCGGCGAAAGAGGCCGGGCAGCGGATTGTCTATCACACCTGCGGGGGGATGATGCCGCTGCTGGAACATATCGCCGCCATGCAACCCGCGGCCATGGAAACCTTCACACCCGTGGATATGGGGGGCGATACGGATCTGGCAGAGGCCAAGCGTCGCATCGGTGAGAAGGTCTGCATGATCGGAGGACTTGACCAGTTCCACTTCTTCACCGGTTGCTCGCCGGAGCAGACCCGGGCCGAAGTTCGCCGTTGTTTCGACGCGGCCGGACAGGGTGGCGGCTACATACTCTGTCCCTCGGATCACTTTTTTGACGCTGACGTGAAATTGATCGAAGCGTTTGCCGAGGAGGCATGCACATGCGTGTATTGAAGAAAATAAAATGACTACAACACAGACGACAGGATCACGCGGATATCTGGCCTTGCTGGCCGGTGGTGCGGCGCTGGGAGGGTTTCTATTTGGCTATGACACCGCCGTCATATCTGGGGCCATTGGCTACCTGAAGGAGCACTTTCATCTTGCGGCGGACATGACCGGCTGGGCGGCATCTAGCCTTCTGGTGGGTGCCATGGTTGGCGCCCTATTTGGCGGGCCATTGAGTGATAGGTTCGGACGTAAGCCCATGTTGATGGCCTGCGCCGTTATCTTTGCCGTGTCCGGGGTGGGGTCGGCGGTCGCGCAGGACATGGCTGTCTATTCCTGGAGTCGCTTGTTTGGCGGACTGGGCATCGGGGCGGTCTCGGTGCTATCGCCTCTCTATGTTGCGGAGGTCGCGCCAGAACGCAGTCGCGGGCGGCTTGTCGCCTTGTATCAGTTCGCGCTTGTGGTGGGCATCCTGTTGTCGTTTTTTGTCAATATGTTGATTCAGCGCTATGGCGTGACACAGCCGCTGGGAGGAGGAGAATCCTGGAATGTGTCGCAGGGATGGCGTTGGATGCTGGGCATGTTGACCGTGCCTGCCGCAATATTCTGGTGCGTGATTCTGCCCCTGCCGGAAAGTCCTCGCTGGCTGATGAAACGCGGAATGCGTGCCAAGGCCAAGGCGATCCTGGAACGTATCGGCGGTTCCGAGGCGGCGGCAAAGGAAATGGCACAGATCGACCTGTCCCTGCAAGAAGAGGCGGGGAAGTTCTCGGAGCTCTTTCATGGCGGCTATGGGCGCGCGATGTTCATCGGTACGATGCTGGCGATTTTCAGCCAGTTCGGCGGGATCAACTCGATCATGTATTACGGCCCCTTGCTTTTCACGACTGCCGGCTCCGGGGAGTCGCAGGCATTCGTGAGCACGGTCGTTCTGGGATGTACGAATGTTGGCGCGACATTCATCGGTATTGCGCTCGTGGATCGGCTCGGACGCAAGTTGCTCCTGATCGGCGGGGTGGCCTTGCAGACGTTCGCATTGGTGACAGTGGGCATCCTGTATCATATTCATGCAAGCCCTCTTTTGCTGCTGGTGTTTGTGGTTATTTACCTAATCGGGTTTTCGTCTTCGACCGGTGTTGTCACATGGGTTATCATCTCAGAAATATTTCCGACGAAGTTGCGGGGGTTGGCCATGGGGATCGCAGTTTTGGCCCTGTGGGGGGCTGACTATGTTGTTTCCCAAACATTCCCGATGCTGAAGGAGTCGATTGGCCCCTCCAACACCTTCTTCTGTTACGCCATTTGCTGTTTTACGGGGTTGCTCTTCACCATTTGGATGGTGCCGGAAACCAAGGGGCGAACCCTGGAGGAAATCGAGCACTCGTGGCATGTGCCACGGGGCACATTGAAAAAGGAACGCGGTTTGAGAGCTTAAGGAACGTGTTCCAGGAATGAAGTCTTTATGAAAAATTACACGCTGATTTTATGCTTATCGTTTGCCGGTACTCTCCTCCCGACCGCTTGTCTGATAGCGGCTCTGACGCCTGAGGGATCGAGATGCAACAGCGCGTTGAAATCACGGACGCCGGATTCGGAAATCCTTCATATCGATATTGATGGAGATGGTAGGCCCGACATGGTGGAGCGGTGGTGGAACGGCAAACGGGTGCGCTGGCTGGATGAAAGCGGCACTCTGCGTCCTGACGACGAACGCGGCAACATGATCAATTGCGTGCTGCAAATCGACTTCGATGGGGACGGTTCATACGACGGGCCGGAGGACATGAATATCAAATGGTGCGACACCACTGGCGACGGGGTGCCAGATGTTCAGGCCTTTTCGTTCAACCCGAAGCAAGGGGGCGGGAAAGGCACCGTCGGGCATCCCATCTGGATGATCTTTATTAACCATGACAAACGTGGGGTGCTGGGGTGGCTGAATTGGGAGACGTTCGACTTCAACTGCTATGATTACACTGGCAGTTGCAACTGGCTCCCCAATTACCATGGCAATTGCGATTTCGTCAAAACGCACGGACCTTCGTGGATCCTTGCCGATCCCCGGTTGAACTGGGAAAACCCTTTCTCGTTCTATGATGAAACAGGCGATGGCGTTTCCAAGATGGCACTCCGCTGGTGTTCACCCAATGGTTATTCATTGAATCGAGAAAAAAATGATCTTGCCGAGATACCACCCAAAGTTGATATGGCTCAACTGGCATACGACCTGGACGGCAACAGCGGCTTCGGCAATGAATCCTCCTACGACATGAGCTTCATGTTTCAAGGCGCGGAGATTGATATTTCAGGAATGTCTCAAAAGCTGCCGCGCTTCAAGGGTGATCCGAAGTTTGACGCCTGCTTCCATCACAACCAATGGCGGCGTATCGAAGAGATCAAACGGATGGATCGCGACAAAGGCTATGGGCTGGCTTTCGCGACGCCCTGGAAGCAGATCTCTTTCGTGTTTGACGAGGACGCAGATGACCATCGCTGGGAGCGGGTTGAATTGATGTGGGCCACTGCCAACAACAAAACGAACGGTCCTGCAGTCGACCTCTATTCAACGGCATCCAACGCCCGCGCGAATGTCAAGAAGGGGATCCTTCCAGGGTTCTGCGCGAATGACCAGGCTGATTCGCTCGGCGATCGCGGCGAATTTGATCAGGACGGTTCCGGTCATGCCCAGCTTTATGTGGGGCCGTTCGACCGAAAACTCCATCTCTACGGAGCTGAGTGGGGGGCATGGACTGTTGACAAGAACGCGGAGTTCCATGGCGGCAAAGGCACAGCGTCCAAGAAACCCGTTGCATCACAAGTGGCTGAGGTGGTCAAGTACACGGATAAGGACGGAGACGGATTTCTTGATACCATCGAGTATGATTACACCGGGTCCGGAAAACCGGAGTTCAAGGTTTCACTGCTGGATTACAAGAAGCCGGGGTGCGATCCGCAAAAGGTGAGTTTGCTCGATCCCGCGAAATTAGGTTGGAAGGGAATGCACGAGCTGTTCAAGAAGTTAGCTCAGGATTCTTGGCTGGAAGCTATGGAAATTTATCGGGCGGCGTGGAGGCGCGGCCTGACTACCCCGGAGATCGACCGCCTGGCCTTCGCTTCATCCATGCGGCAGAGGCATTCGAATGCGTATTGGATCAAGGAGGGAGTCTTCCGCGAATTGCGCAGGCAGGTGAACGAACAGACAGCCCAACATCCTACTGAGCGTGAGGGGCTGCAGCGGTATTTGGCCGAGTATGTCGAAGCGTATTACACGGGTCGTCTGGAGCGAACAATCGAGTTGATTGGACAGACTCCAGGTTTTGTTAAAGTGAAATAATCATGTTAATAGGAGAATAGAAATGAAGAATAGAAAGATAGTGTTTGTCGGCTTGATGTTATTGAGCACAGGAGCGCTGCGGGCGGCTGATGCGGTTGAATGGGCCAAGGTTACCGCTCAGTCTACAAATGCCAAATACCAGCCCTACCTGGCCGTCGACGGGCAGTTCGACCACCCGTTTGCGGCATGGATTTCGGAACCCTACGGCGGGGGAACCAAGGAGGCACCAAAGGATGTGTGGTGGATGTTGGAAATGCCCCATAAGATCCGTGTGCAGGGGGTGAAGATCATCGGGGACTCACGGAGTGGCTCTCCTTTTCCGAAGAATCTTCGCGTCGATTGGCGCGACGGGGAAATGTGGAAGACGGCAGGCGAAGTCCGCGATGCCAAAAGCAAGACCATCACCGTCACATGGCCTGAGCCAGTGGAAACGACCACGTTGCGGGTGTTCTTCTCAGGGCGGGACGTGCCCGTCGTCGTGCGGATTACGGAGCTTCTGCTGATTCTTCCCGGGGGCGAAGAGAAAACGGTTCCGGCGATTCTGGGGTTGTCGCCGATCCAGGCGAGCATCCCGAATCCGGGGCCGGAGTTTCCCAATGCCGCGGCTGCTGGACTGCCGGCGTTCAAGTATCAGGGAGTCGTGTTGGATTACAAGGGCCTGAAATTCAACCCCTGCGACGACGTCATCGTTCCCAGTGTGATCTCCACCGAGAAGCTCCAGAAGCCGCTGGGGCGTTACTACATGTACTACGCGCCGCACAATATGCCCGGCGGGATCTGCCTGGCCTACGCCGATACTCCGGAGGGACCGTGGAAGGAGTATCTGGAAAACCCGATCATATCGCGTGACTGGCAGCCGCACTACAAAGTCTCGCATGTCTCGGGTCCGCATGCGATCTGGATGGAAGAGGAAGGGAAGTTGTTTGTCTACTACCACGGCGAGAATAACGTGACCCGTTTTGCCTCCACGACCGATGGCATCCATTTCAAGTATGAGGATGTTGCCTTCACGACCAAGATGTTCGAGGGCCTGAGCGAGGCGTCCTACGCACGGATGTTCCGCTATACGATCCACGGCAAGGACAACCGTTACATCGCCCTGATCATGGGGAACAACAAGGGCACACGCCGTATCTACATGGCGACCTCCAAGGATGGACGCGTTTGGGAACCCCGACAGACGCCGCTGGTTGATCCCCCTCCGGGCACGGATCAAATCGCCAATGCCTCGTATCTGCCCTGGAACGGAAAGCATTATATCATCTATCACGCCCACTGGACCGTGCAGAATCTGGTGGCCGATCTGCACGTAAGCGAAGTCGATCCGGCTTTCGAGCAGTCAAAATACGTGGGCTTGCTTTACGACCACAAGGCGGCAGGCCTCGATAATGTGGCCCAGATGAGTGCGAACCTGCTTAAGGATAACGGCAAGCTCTACCTGTACGTCAACATCGGTCCACGGTTGCATCAGAAAATCTCCCTGGCCATTGCCCCCGGCGAAAACAGCAAGTGATAAGGACGGTAAGGATACATGACATGGGGACAACGAATATGATGAAACGGATCGCGATACTGATGTTGGCGTTGATCAACGCCGCTGCTGCCGATGAACTGCAGAAGAATTTCGTCACGCCGCCGGCAGAGGCGCGGCCGTGGGTCTACTGGTTCCCGCTGAGCGGCAATCTGACCAAAGAAGGCATCACTACCGATTTGGAGTCGATGGCGCGGGTCGGCATCGGTGGAGCCTTGTACATGGAAGTGAGCCAGCCGGGGTCGCCGAATGGAAAGGCGGATTTCGCGGGATCACTGTGGCGTGAAATGGTGCAGCATGCCTGCAAAGAGGCCTCCCGGCTTGGACTGGAAATCAACATGAATAACGCGGCGGGCTGGTGCGGCAGCGGAGGCCCATGGATTACGCCGGAACTTTCCATGCAGAAAGTGGTCTGGACAGAGACCCTTGTTGCGAGCGGAACCAACATCAGTGTCAAGCTGCCTCAGCCCAAGGCGGGCGGAAACTATTATCGTGACATTGCGGTGCTGGCGATGCCTGCCCCGGCGGGCGAAGGAATGAAAATGTCGGATTATGGCGCGAAACTGACCAGCAGCGGTACCGAGATCAAGCCGGGAACTTTCAAGCTGGCCAAACCAAGAGACAAGCAAACGGAATTCGTCCAGATCGCGTTTCCACAACCGTTCACGGCATACACGATGTCGGCCTCCGCGCGTGGCATCATGGGCGAGTTGCAAGTATCGGACGACGGCCAAAATTTCAAACCTGTGAACACTTTCCAACTCAAGAATCTTCAGGTGCTGGATTTCGGGCCAGTGACCGCGCGTTTCTTCCGGCTGCATGTCACCAAGTCATTGTATCCCAAAGAGGATTTCGTCGAAGTATCTGTTCTCGATCTCAGTCCGCGCTATTGGGTCCCTGCCATCGCAGGGAAGGCCAGTTTCCTTCCGGATAAGGTGCCGCCGTTGTCGGCAACCTTCCCGTCGGTGCCAGCATCCATGACGATTCCCCGCGACCAGATCAAGGACATTTCCGCGCACATGGACGCGGGTGGAAAGCTCACCTGGGATGCCCCGCCTGGCCGTTGGTTGGTGCTCCGGTTCGGTCATACGACGACCGGCAAGGATAACCATCCCGCGCCAGCAAAGGGCGGCCATGGTTTGGAATGCGACAAGCTCAGTAAGCAGGCGGCCAAGGTTGCCTTCGCGGGGCTTATGGGAAAAGTGATTTCGGATAACAAACCGTTAGTCGGTCAAGGCAAGGTGCTGGTATCCACGCATATCGACAGTTGGGAATCCGGCTCGCAGAACTGGACGCCCTTGATGCGCGAGGAGTTCAAGCAGCGGCGCGGTTATGACCTGCTGAGCTATCTCCCGGTGTTCACGGGGCGCGTGGTGGAAAACGTGGAAGTCAGCGAGCGGTTTCTATGGGATTTGCGGCAGAGTATCTCGGACATGCTGGTTGAGAATTATGCCGGCGAATTTAGGCGACTGGCCAACGAGCAAGGATTGCGGTTGTCGATCGAAGCTTATGACACCCCTCCCACTGACGACATGAAATACGCCGGTCAGGCCGATGAACCCATGGCGGAGTTCTGGTCGTGGGCCAAGTTCAATGCCTTTTACAGTTGCATCGAGATGGCTTCCTCGGCGCACACGTACGGCAAGAAAATCCTCGGGGCCGAAGCCTTCACGGCGAGTTCCACTGAGAATTGGAGGGGGCATCCGGCAGCTCTCAAAGATTTGGGGGATTGGGCTTTTTGTGAGGGGATCAACCGGTTTGTCGTCAGCCTTTTTGCGGCGCAGCCCTGGACGAATGTGGCGCCCGGCATGGCGATGGGGCCATGGGGCATGCATTACGAGCGGACGCAGACCTGGTGGGAGCAATCCAAGCCGTGGCATGAGTATCTTGCGCGTTGCCAATATCTGTTGCGGCAGGGCCTCTTCGTTGCGGACGTGCTCTACCTCCAGCCTGAAGGGGCTCCGCGCCGTTTCACGCCTCCTGCTGAGGCTTGGGCTGCGCCATACCTCCCTTGGGCTCCGCCCTACCTCCGTGGCGGATATAACTTCGATGGTTGCAACAGTGACGTGCTTCTGAACCGTTTGGCGGTTAAGAGTGGGAAACTCGTCCTGCCGGACGGAATGAACTATCGCGTTCTTGTGGTGCCGCCTATGGAGACCATGACACTGCGTGTGCTGAGGAAGCTCAAGGAACTCGCCGATCAGGGCGCGACGATCATCGCCGATCCCAAACCGCCGGTGAAATCGCCGAGCCTTGCCGACGTTGGAGCCGGCGACGAAACGATCAAGACGCTCGCTGTGGAACTCTGGAGCAAACTCGTGACTGGCAAAACCGCGCCGCAGTTACTGCTCGAGCGCGGCATTAAACCCGATTTCAGCGCCAAACCTGTTTTACGTTACATCCACCGCGCCACTGCGGACACGGATCTCTATTTTGTCGCCAATCCCAAGCCGACTGCGATGGATGCCGTTGCCGAATTCCGCATCACGGGTAAGCAGCCGGAACTCTGGTGGCCGGATACCGGGCGTACCGAACTGGCCAAGGATTATGAAATCAAGGACGGCATCACCCGTGTTCCGCTCCGCCTCGATCCGAGCGGTTCGGTATTTGTCATCTTCCGCCAGGCAACCCAGACGACCAAAGGGACTGGGAAAAATTGGATCGACACTACCCCCGTCCAAGAGATCACCGGGCCTTGGGACGTGAGCTTTGATCCAAAGTGGGGCGGTCCAGCGCAGCCGGTGACATTTGACAAACTCCAGGATTGGAGCAAGCACCCGGATGCTGGAATTAAATATTATTCCGGGCACGCGACCTATCGGACGACATTCCAGGCGAAGAAGCTGAAGTGCATTCTTGATCTTGGCAAGGTGGCGATCATGGCGGAGGTAAAACTGAACGGGAAGCCGCTCGGCATCGTGTGGAAACCGCCATATCGCGTGGACGTGAGCGAGGCGCTGAAAGAGGGCGAGAACACCCTCGAAATCAAAGTCGTGAATCTTTGGATCAACCGTCTGATCGGCGATGAACAATTGCCTGAAGACAGTGAGCGCAACCCGGGCGGCGCGCTGTTGAGCTGGCCGACGTGGTTGCTCGACGGCAAGCCCAGTCCCGCGGGTCGCTTCACATTCTGCACGACGAGAGTATTGAAGAAGAACGACTCGCTCGTCGAGTCGGGCCTGATCGGTCCGGTAAACCTGGAAACCTTGAAATAATCAATCCGATGAAAACGCGAATTATTAAAAACTCCTTTTTGCAAATCACCCTTAGCGCCGGCGCACTCGCGCTGGCCGTGCTCCCCGCACATGCTGGAATTCCAGCAAAGAATTTGCTGCCAGACGATACGTTGGCAGCGGCATTTGCCAACCCGCCGCCTGAATCACGTCCGGGCATCTATTGGTTTTGGATGAATAACCAAGTGAGCCGGGAAGGGATCACGAAAGAACTCGAAGCCATGGCCAAGGCGGGCATCGGTCGGGCGTACATCGGCATCATCAGCTTTCGCGCAGGCGTTGACGACAAGGAGAGGCCCGCGTTGTCTGAGCCATGGTGGGATAATGTTCGCCATGCCATTCGTGAGGCGGGTCGGGTAGGG
>SESA01001195.1_pt1 | contig 13837 bp, 11 predicted proteins | sample 3171451 | NCBI WGS metagenome assembly SESA01 (sample SAMN06051862, study PRJNA518727) | freshwater metagenome | biome: subpolar coniferous forest; feature: holomictic lake; material: water; isolation source: holomictic Lake 227, 8 m depth | place: Canada: near Kenora, Ontario | collected...
CCAGACTTTCGCCATTACGGATATAAATACCTTCACGAGCGGCCTGCCCCGCGCCCACCATAATCGCCGCCGGGGTTGCCAAGCCCAACGCACAAGGGCAAGCAATCAATAATACGGTGATGGCATTGCCAAAAGCAAAACCGAAGGGTGCGCCCACCAGCAACCAGCCGCCCAGGGTTAAGCCTGACAGTATCATCACGGAGGGTACAAACACGGCGGAAATTTTATCCACCTGTTTTTGAATCGGTAATTTGGTTGCCTGCGCCTGATCGACCATGTGTACTATGCCGGCCAGTACGGTATCCATGCCGACTGCGGTAACGCGAACACGCAACGCACCGCTACCGTTAACACAACCGCCAATCACTTTATGGCCTACGTCTTTTATGACCGGCAAACTTTCTCCCGTCACCATGGCTTCATCAACGGTGGATACACCGTGAATAACAATGCCGTCAGTCGGAATTTTCTCGCCGGGACGAACCAGCAAGACATCGTCAATCACACAATCTTCAGCGGCAATAACACTTTCTTGCCCGTCACGAATAACGGTCGCAGTTTGCGGTTGCAAATCAACCAGCTTGCGTATCGCTACACCGGCCTTGCCTTTAGCCCGCTCTTCCAAAAAGCGCCCCAGCAATACAAAGGTGATAATGGCCGCACCGGCCTCAAAGTAGATATGCCCGCTACGTCGGAATAAGGCCGGCAGGCTGTAACCATAAGCAGAGCCGACCCCTAAAGCAATTAAGGTGTCCATATTGGCAGTGCGCTGTTTTGCCAACCGCCACGCTTTTGCAAAAAATGTTCCGCCCGACCAAAACACCACGGGCGTGGTGAGTGCAAACTGCAACCAGTGTAACCAGCGCGTGGTCGGCATAGTCATCCCAACGATGACAACAGGCAAGCTTAACAATCCTGACCAGATAAAACGGCGTTTAGCCATGACAATCCGCTGCTGTTCCTTTTCAATCAGGTTCTTGCGTTGCGATAAGGTATCCATCGCATAGGTTTTATACCCCAAGGTTGCAACCTTGGCGCTCACATCATCTCTAGCCAACTGGCCGTGAACCGTCAGGGTTGAGGTGCCAAAATTGACACTGGCCTGCTTGATTCGGGGATCGCGCTTTAACACCATTTCGATTAATAAGGCACAGGACGCACAAGTCATGCCCTCAACGGCAAGATCAACTTCGTGTACTATCCCCTCAAAGACTTTCTTTTGTTGTTTGTCCTGATTAGACTTTTTCCGGGCAATATTACCCAGCACTGCATCCAGCAAAATCAGTAAATTCTTTTTGGGTAAGCGGGTCGAATCAAACTCAATAACAACAGAACCTAACGCATAAACCGAGCGAATATTTTTTATTTCGGGCCGTTTTTTTAACAGGATTTCAAAAATATAGCCGCGCTCTTGGTCATTTTTTAAGACTGGCGACAGTATTCTGATACGCCTTTTTAATTGATGAACCAGTTGGAAATTTTTCGGTGTAACAGCTTGTGTATCCATAACGAAAATTTTAGGAAATATGCAGGGGTAATTTGACTGCCGGTTTTAAATCGAATCAGGAAAGTTGTTATTTTTGGCAGCAGTCCAGTTTGAATTGAATTGAATTGCCACAGATTCCCGGATTATAAAATGATTATTTTATTTCATAAGTTGTGCAGTGAATCTGTAGCGTTTTATGGGTGTAGATGCGTAGTAACTATTTTTTTTTACGTGACCGAACCAGCAAAAAGAACAGATAAAACAGGGCCATCCATTCATAACGATACTTGAGTGGTTTGAACAGCCACTTTTGGGTAATATCGTTCCAGTGCAGTTTTATAAGAAAAAGCACCAGAATATCATTCAAAAAAGAAATGACGGCTTTTTCCGGATCGTCCATAAAAGCGCTCGGCTTTTTCATACCCAGTCGGGTTATCACTTTGGCAGCCTGAACAGTCTCTTTTGCTGCGCCAAATTTTTCCTTGGCCCACCGGGTTACTCTAAAATCATCCAATCTGACTTTAGCCTTTTCTTTCCAACGGGTTGATGTTGAAACCGGCGTTGGCTTTAAGGCACCTTTTGTGTCCAGATCAGCCAGTAAATCAAACAATTGCCTAGCCAGTGATTTGAAATCACAAACCGCTTCATTAAAACGGATAGATAATTTCTGCTGATTGCGATAAAGATTAACGCGATATACGCCGTCTATTCCAGAAATACCATCCGTTACCACTTTGGCGACATCAACATTACAAATCCGGGCGGGTATTTCAAACCGGACATGCCCGCTCACGTTATAACGCAGCACAAATTCTTTTTGGATAGACATCACTAAACAAGTCCCTGAAAAAAAAACGGGTGCCCTGACTCTATGCAGTCAGGAAAAGCACCCGTTAATTAAGCCACTTATTCTATACAGAACAAGCCAACTTTAATAAAGAATCTATTGGCTATTCTTTGCTTTCAGCGACAATATCTTCAAGATTTTCTTTTTGTTGCAACACAAAATCTTTACCGGCATCCACGACTTTTGTGGTGCTGGAAACGATTTCTTTTCTGTATTTATAGACCAGATAGCCGGCTACCAAACCTAAACCAAAAACCAGAACCGGATGTTTGGCAACATTACTCATCAGTCTACTCCCCGTATGTACTGTAGATGAAACAATTGACCCCTTAACAACTTCTTTGGCAACCGAACTTGCTGCATTATGCGCGTGCTTCATTTTTAATTTTCTCTTTAAGTGTTGAAAATGGAAGGCTATTAATCCTGATCGGATTCAGGCAGAAGCTGATCTTAATTTAACAATTGATAAATACCCTTGCAACCTTCGCAACAAAACGCTTTATCACCGTCTTGAGTTTTCAGTGTAAAGCCAGGTACTTCGACGGGCAACCCGCAAAGATCACACACTTTTTTAGTATCATTCATTATAATAAACTATATCTATTAAACCGGGATGGATAATAGCAAATTATTAACTGTACTACAATTTGTAGCAGTTATTATTTATGAATAATAATTTCCCTTTCTTCTGGCATGGAAATCCTCATAAATACCGCGGAAAAATAGGTTGCTAGCAAGCCCCAGCCGTACTGTTCACTCGTTCGCCACCCAACAAGGGGATGGTTCACATGCTCTCCAATGACTCAACGCGATTTCGTAAAGCCTGCATTTCCACTACGCAAAAACGCAACGTAAAAACACATGCACTATCGCTTCTGGGGACTACTCGGATCCTGTCTCACAGCGTTTGCCTGCTACGTCAAAAATTAACTTCACGCAAACGTTTGTTCGATGATGTGGCTATTTCCTGTCCATGGGTAAAATCGTGGAAAAAGTCGAAAAACCCCTCGATGATGACATTGGTTTGTCTGCTGAAACGAATTTTTCGTGTGATGAGCGCAACAAAAACCAGGTCGGAGAGCAAAGCAATCGCTTCAGCGTCCGGCAACAAGAGCCAGGCCGCCCCCGCTAAACCACCCAGACTCATGACACCAACGAAGGTGACCGGCAGTAGCCATATAGCGGAGCAGCGTAATTGCGCTGCCCAAATACCCACAGCTAGCATGGCAAGTAAATGATCAGCGCAATGTAAAGAATGAAACTACTACTCCAGTCACGACTGTCAACAGTCAGGCCCAAGCTATTAAACAGCACAATTCCTGACACCAGTAACAATCCCAGCGTGAGCGATAATTGCTGGCGATTAAAAGTTGAGCGAATGGGTGAGCTTATTTTTAAGTAATAGGAATTTACTCAGCTGTTATATTTAAGATGGCGGATTTTTCAACTATTTTCGAGTGTTAGGTAAGTTTAAGTTTCTTACAAGGGTGATTTTTTTGCATCTAGCCTGATTATTCGCTTGTTTTTTTATGATGATTTATTAGCACTAACAGGCGTTCGTTTGCGTTGAAAATAAATGCTCAAGGATTTTAAATGGCTCGGCCAATATCATAATTGAAATAGTTTGACGTGACAATTTGCCGCGCGACAGATTGCCGCGCGGCAATCTGCCACATTTTCCGAGACCGGATTATTGATTAGACTAACAGCGGCTCATAAATCAGCTGTAGACCAAATTTATCCAATCAATCTATATTCTTCGGAGATAAGTAATGAAAAAAAATAATTTAAGAGTGCTCGTCGCAACTCTGGCTATAGTAACTGTCGCTGCTTTCAACGTTACTAATGCTGAAAACACACAAACAGAGGCTGACAATAATCACAATAACTCAATGAAGCGCTGGGAAAGCAATACTGAAGAGACTAAAGCCGTCGAGGGCATTAAAGAAGAACGATCTGTTGCCTGGTTTGTGGCCAACTCTAAAGTAGCTCGCGCTCAAAATAAAGCTTGCTACAATAATCCCGATATAAAATCTACACCCAACTGCATTAATTCATTACATGCATTGGAAATAGTTTTTGCCGGCGCTAGTGGGCGTTGATAAGCCGCTAAATCCCGCGCGGGCCAATATGTTAGCTATTGCGCCCGCGTTAAGGTGTTATTTCTTTGTTATAAGTTCCCTAATCATGAGCCTTAAAAAGGTTGCATATCTTTTGCGTTAGAAAAGATATTCTTTTTTCCGGGGAACAGTAGATCTTTTTGTAGTTCTGACCTGTTGTCGGACAGCCTCCTAGATCCCGCATTCCGCTATGGTAAATGGAAGTCGTGACTGGCAGCTTTATTGCGATGAATATCGTTGAATTAACTTAGTACTCAGTCATGTTGGTGACGATTGAAAACTGACCATCTGGAGAGGCTTGTACCGATCGAATATTGACCAGGCAATTCACGTATCCTGCTTTGTTTTTAGCCGGAGAAAATGAGAGTGTATGACATGTCAATGTTCGCAAAAGTAAGACGGTTGTTTCATCGCGACAACCTATCCATCAGTGAAATTCAGCGACGGACAAGTTGTCGCAGAACAAATCGCCATCCAATTTCCAACATTTATTGAAATTGCGGGTATGGATCGGTTAAAAAATCCTAAATCCACGAACACACAAGGCATTGGCATCCCCTGAATCATAAAATTCGGTATAAAAAGTCCTGGGTTGTAGCCTGTTTTTTAGGGATTGCAGGATTTAGGATTAATATAACGCAACCAGCACAAGTGATAGGACTTATTCCTTACGTTTCCCCTAAAACGGCATAACAGACTGGCGTCAGTATCAGGCTGGCAGCCATCCCCACTAACAGCCCTGCTGATAAGGACAAGGTCATGGGAATCAGAAACTGGGCTTGCGGACTGGTTTCCAGCAGAGCTGGCAAAAATCCGGCGAAATTAGTCAGAAACGCTAGAAATATAGGCCGAAACCGTGCTGTACAGGCTTCGCAAATCAGCTCGGTAATTGGTTTTTGCTCATGTTCATGCTCTTTCAGATAATCCAGCAACACCAGGCTATCATTGACGACCACGCCGCTGGCAGCAATCATTCCGACCAATGATTCCATTGACAAAGGCAACCCTGCCAGCCCATGTGCCAGCACAGCGCCGCTCCAGGCGACTGGAGCGGCCAGCAGAAAAATAAAGGGCTTTAGGTAAGAGCGAAACGGCACGGCGATTAATACATAAATCACCAATAAAGCGATGAGGGTGTTCTGTTTTAATGTCGCTGCCATGGCTTGTTGATCTTGGCGTTCCTGACCGATGTCGATACTTAAACCCGGGTAACGTTGACGCAAACTTATCAATTCAGAGGCTTCCAGCTCAGTATAAAGGGCATTGACATCGGCCTTCTGCGGATCAACCCGCGCTTGCACTTTCAAAACACGACGACGGTCTTGCCGGATCAACCTGTCAACACCGGGGGTTAACGTAACCTCGGCCAGTGTGCCTAGTGGCGCTTGCTGGCCGTCTGGGAGCTGCACCGGCATTGCGGTTAAGTTATCCAGCGATTGCCGTTCTTCACGCGGATATCGCACCATGACTTTGACTTCATTGCGGCCACGCTGCAAACGCTCAACTTCATCGCCAAAGTAGGCGTGACGCACTTGGTCGGATAGCTCTTCAAGACGTAATCCTAAACGTTCCGCCTCCGGCTTTAAGGCTAAACGAACTTCAGGCTGGCCCGGTTCACTGGAATCTATGATATCGTAAACGCCCGGATAGGCGGCGAGCGTGTTTTTAAGTGCATCAGCCGCTTTAGGCAACAGCTCCGCGTCGGTGGCACCAAGATCAAATTCAATGTCGTAGGGCACATCGCCTTCCTTATACAGAAAATCAATTTTGGTGCGCCCCAGATCACCCATGCGCTTGCGCCATTCGCTGATAAAGTCTTCCACCACTATCCGTTGCCGCCCAGTCGCTGAAAACTCTGTCCAAAAGCCAGCGCCATGCTCCCAAAGGATAGTCTCCAGACCCACAACGACGCTGGCACGACTCGAATCAAGGCTACCCGGTTTTTGGTGTGCTTTGTCGACGCCATCCAGTTCATCCCGGAGTGAAAAAAATGCCCGTTCTACCTGTGCAGCCCGATGACGCGTTTCACTATAGGACATATCCTGGGGTGTCTTCAAAGAAACCCAAAAACTGTCTTTAACAACATCCGCCTGCATGGACAGTCGAATGTGGCCGCTATCCACCCAGACCGCGCACAAGATTATAAATACCACGAAACTGGCAAGGGTCAGGTAACGCCAGTCCAAGGCCCATTGCAGAAAAGGGCGGTAATAGCGATAGACAAACCGCTCCAGCCCCCGATTAAGTTTATTACGCAAACGATCCAGTCCCGAAAGCGATAGCCGTTGACGAGTGGGCGCTGCCAGATGTGAAGGCAGAATCAACAATGCTTCAATCAACGAAAAGACCAAGGTCAAAATCATGACCAGGCAAATGGGCTTCATCATTTGCCCTGCCCAACCAGGCAAGAACAGGCCCGGCAAGAAGGCCACCAGCGCAACCAGTACCGATAAAATGACCGGTAAGGCGACTGCCTGTACGCCACTAATGGCGGCTGCAAGGCTGGATTCGGCATCTTGCGCCTGACCTTCTTGCTGATGTGAATAGACGCTTTCACCAATGATAATCGCATCATCCACCAGAATTCCCATTGCCAGCAGAAAGCCGAATAAGGATAGCATATTCAGTGAAACATCCAGTGCCGGCATTAACCATAACGCCCCCAGCACAGAGGTGAAAATACCGGCACCAGCCCAGAGCGCCACCCGTAACCGCAGGAATAAAGTCAATACCAGACACACCAGCACAAAACCACCCAGCCCATCTTCGACCAGACTTCGCACGCGCTCTTCATAAGCCTGGGAGTCATCCCACCAGGTTGTTATCGCCAGACCTTCCGGAAGTTGCAATTGCTGACCGGCAACATAGTCATTAACCCGGCGTGCCACTTCAACGGCACTGTATTTAGTGTGTATTTCCCAACCTTGGGCAGGTTGGCCGTTGTAATGCCATTCCGAGAGGCGTTCTTCCAGACCGTCTTTAATGACAGCCACATCCACCAGATGCAGTTGCGTTCCATCGGCTGCCGTACGCAACACCAAGTTGCCGATACTGGTGGCATCCTCTGCTTTTCCTTTCACTCTCAGTTGTAATTCGCCTGCCGTGGTTTTTAACAACCCGTCAGATTGATCCAGTGAGGCGCGACGGATGGCTTTGGTCACATCATGTAAAGACAGCCTATATTGAAGGAGTTTGGCAGGAGAAACTTCGATGGCGATTTCATAAGGGGTTTCATAATAATTCCGTACCCAACGCACACCGGGAATCCGCTCCAAATCCGCACGGATATGTTCGCCATAGCGTTGCAGGGAAAGTGGATCGGTAGAGCCGTGCAAAGACACCCAAATAACACCGTCATCGTCATCCCGTTGAGCCAGTTTCACCTCAATTTTTTCCAGGTTTTTCGGTAGCCGAGGTATGCCCTGGACTAGCCCTTGCAAAGCGTTTAAGACCTGCTCCAAATTAGTGTCCGGTAACACGGATACCTTGATGATACAGGATCCCTGCTGAATTTCAGTCGTTAACCGCTTGACGCCCGGCTGATCTTTTATCGCTTCTTCGATGCGTACGCATACCGACGCTTCGATCTCCATAGGCCCCGCCCCCGGATAAAGTGCAGTGATTTCAATTTTTTGGGGGTTGAAACGGGGAAACACCTCCTTGTCCATAACATTGAAACCGATCACACCCCCCATAATAATGAGCAGCATCAATAAATTGGCTGCCACCGGATTGGCTGCGAACCAGACAAACAGGCCGCCAGATTGCCGCTGTTGAGATAACTTCATCGATTATCCGCCTTTGCACGGTCAGTGTCGGCATTTTCAGCAACCCTGACCGTCATCCCTTCCACCGGCACCTCTATCCCTGAAGTCACAATCCGGTCGCCTGCGTTCAGCCCCTCTTTCACGAGGATGCGATCCGGCTCGTTGCGCAGCACGTTAAGGCGACGGCTATGCAATTTTTGTGAAGCGTCAATCAGTAACACTTCCTGGGCGGCGTTCATCGCCCATTGCGGCAGCACAAACACACCTTGTATTGCCTTGCCTTCTATTTCGGCTTGAACAAACAGTTTAGAGAGGAGCGGAGGACGATTATCTTTTTGCTGGTAAGGTGCCTGTACTTCGGCAACGGCATACAGTACACCCGTGCTTTCATCCAACGTACCTTCGGTGCGGACGATATGACCTTCCCAGATTTGCATGGATCCTGCGAACTGTGCGCTAAGGGTCACTTTAGGGCCTTGCTCCCGAACGCCAGTTTGGGAACGAGACGAATTGCGACGGGTTCCTAACGGTAAATCGAGAAAGCCAAGCTGGCTAGTGGACAGCGGTAATCTTATTTCAGCGACATCAATAGAATAAATCCGGGCAAGTTTTTCTCCCGGTTGAATGAATTGCCCCAGGCCGATATTTTTGCTCTGCAAGCGCCCTGTGAAGGGTGCGTGCAGTTCGCAACGGCTGCGTTTAATCCGAACCAGCGATAAATTAGCTTCCGCCGCTTTGAGTTTGGCACGGCCTTCGGCCAATTGCGGCTCCCGCATAGCCAGAGCCGAGGGCGCACCTTCACCCAGTGCTTGCCATTCGTTACGAGCTTGATCAGCCTGTGCTTCTTCCATTACCAGTAAGCGTTTGGCTTCGGCAATTTGAGCCTGTGCATGGACAATTGCAGCATCATAATCACGCGGATCAATCGACACCAACAAGTCGTCGTGGCTAAAAAATCCCCCAGCAACAAAATCCGGATGCAGATAAGTAATTTTACCAGCCACTTCAGGAATCAGATCAATTTCATTTCGTGGCGTGACGATACCCTGGGAATGGACATTGAGTATGACCGTTTGTGGTTGAACCTGAATCACGGACACAAGAGGCGCTTCATTTTTCGGGGCTTGCGTAACCAGCCGGGGACGCAGAGCCATCATAGCCCAAGCGGCAGCAATGCCAATCAACAACAAAATGGTCGGCAAGATGATTTGCAGCCGTCTTTTTTTCTGCACTAAACACCACCGCCCAAAGCCAGATAAAGGTCAATACGATTGCTGAGCAATTGCCGCTGCACAGTCAGATGCGCACTTTGGGCATTGAGCGTGCTGCGGTAACTGTCCAACAACGTCAGGATTTCAATCAAGCCCTGCTGATAGGAAGTCACTGCCAATCTGCGGCTGGCCACGGTTTGCTGCACCGCTTCCTGGAGCGCCTGTTCCTGTGCTCTTAGCCATTGCTCAGCAGCCAAGGCTTGTTCCACTTCACGAAAAGCATTAAGCGCAATGCGTTGATAGTTATTAAGCGCCTCTTTGGTCAGTGCCTCGTTTAAGCGTATTTCGCTTTTTAAGCGCCCGCCTGTAAAAATGGGTTGTAGCAAACCCGTCGCCAGATTCCAGGCAGCAGTGCGAGGGTCGGCCAAATCGGTTAAGGCGGCGCTACTGGTACCACCGCTGGCAGTTAAGGTAATCCGGGGCAACAGTGCTTTTTTTGCACTTTCCACGCGGAAATCCATTCCCTGCAACCGCGAGAAGGCCGCGACCAGATCCGGACGCCGTTCCAGCAATTGTGACGGTAAGCCAGCCGATAAAACCGCTGGCGGCGGGGGTAAAAACCGTAGCGATGCAATGTGCGCGTCTGTGCGGCCGTTCGGATAACGGCCCAGCAACACCTCCAACCGGCGGGAAATTATTTGCACCTGATTACGCGACTGGGCAACTTGCGCTTCGGCATTTGCCAGATCGGTCAGCGCCAAACGCAAATCCAGTCCGCGCGTTAATCCCCGGACAAAGCGTCCTCGCACCAGATCGACAATAGTGCGGCGATCCTTGATGGACTGTTCTGCGACCTCCGCCTGGAGATTCGCTTCGATCAATTCAAAATAACTTTGCGCCGTGCGTGCCGCCAACGACAAGCGGGCCCCCTGAAAGTCCGCAGATACTGCTTCGGCATCCTGTTGTACGGCTTGTTGGGCAGCCTTAATCCGTCCCCAGACATCGATTTCCCAGCTCAGGGTAAATAAGGCGTCAAAGGCATTATAGCCATTGCTTCCAATGCCGTTGTTGAGGACTCCCGTACCTGAATCCGTGCGCACATAGCCCGCTACAAAACCCAATTGCGGCCAACGCCCGGCACCGGCAATGATAGTTTGCTGCCGTGCCGCATCCACTCGCGTAGCGGCAACTTTAAGGTCGAAATTATTATTTAGTGCATCGTTTACCAAAGCAGTCAAGGCCGGATCGGCAAAAGCGCCTACCCATTCAGTCGTGATTTTGCTTGTTGAGGATTTGGCTGCTGTCCAGTGTTCAGGTGTGACGCCATGGGTATTGGCCGCGTTTCTTACCGGCGTATTAGCGCAGCCGGTCACGATCAACACCAGAATACAAAATTTTATGCGTAGAGTGGCTAACATAGTGTTGAATAGTAGTCTGTCATTCCAGCAGACATGACGATATTTGTGACTATCGATAAGCCGTCCATAAAGTAATACAGCCCGCGCTGCCTCAGCACCAAGGCATCACCGGTACACGATTGATGCGGCTCTTGGTGTTGGCACATTCTACGTACGACAAAACTTGGCTCAGCAATTTTACACATTAGAATGGGCAATTTACTGTTCCACTGTCACAAAAGCTATTTTTGAAATCCCGGAATGCTGGACAGTGGCCATCACTTCGGCCAGTTTGGCATAAATCACAGCTTGATCGGCATATAAATGTAGCGCCGCTTCCGGATTTTTAGCCAGTTCACTTTTCAACGTGGTGTCTAGGGCGACAAGATCGGCGATGGGCAATTTATTGAGGGTGATCATGCTTTGCGCATCGATACCCAATTGCAACGGTGGCGCTTTCACATCCGGCGTGGTCTCGGCAGTTTTCGGTAACGTCACCTGCATGGATTGCGTCAATAACGGTGCCGTCACCAATAAAATAATCACCAATACCAACATTACATCGACCAACGGTGTAACGTTGATATCGCTCATGGCTTCTTCGTTGTCTGATTGCGCTTTAAAGGCCATGGTTATTCCTTCGTGAAAGCGATATGGATAAAGCTGGCAACGAAATTTTCCAGGCCGGTACGGTGTTGTTTGAGATGACGCAGCAGAAAATTATAAGCCAACACGGCAGGCACCGCCACGGCGATACCGATGGCGGTGGCAACCAAAGCATCGCCAATGGGGCCTGCCACCACATCCAGACTGGTCGAACCACTTTCAGTAATTTCATGCATGGCATGCATGATGCCTATTACTGTTCCAAATAGCCCGACAAACGGTGCGGTACTACCAATACTGGCAAGTAACGTCAGACCAGATTCCATAACCCGCGTTTCCTGTTGCATAGCGCCCAGCAAAGTCTGCGCCAGCAACTCATCGGGAGCCCCCAGATATTTAAGGTGTTTACCGGATAACTGGAGACTATCATCCAGCCAGATAAAACCTTTGCTTGCAATTCTTGCCTGTGGGCCTCTGGTGACAATTACGGGCAGTTTTTTTGCGCTAGCCAAATCAGGGGCATCCCAAAACGCCCTGTCAAAACGCCGGTTGTAATAACTGTTTTTACTAAATTGCCAAATCTTAAACAGAATAAGCGTCCAGGTCAGTACTGAAAATATAAGCAACGTATAAAAAGTTCCTTCGATTATCAGATGGGGTTCAATATTGTAGGGCATTCTCTCTTTCCTTATTTTAATTGTTTAAAGTGAAAATAATGGGTACGATAACCGAACAGGCAACCGTTGTATTGCCTCGTTTAGCGGGCATAAACTGCCATTTCTCCACAGCTTCTACAGCCGATTCATCCAAGATATCGTGACCGCTACTGCGATGTATAGTGATGGCTTCGCTTAGCCCTTCGGCAGTCACCTTTACCCGTAGCAACACTTGCCCCTGCCAGCCTCGGCTGCGGGCAGTCGCAGGGTATTTCGGTTTGGGATTGGTGCCGTAATTGGCATTAAAGCTGGCTTCGCTATAAGACTCTGCATTGCCCTGTGTACCCTGTACTGATTTTGCCGCAGTAGCCGTATCGCTACTCGCCTCTGAAGCATCCGAAAACGATTCGGTCAGTGATGGCGCAGGCAGCATTGCATCACTAACAGCCACCGGTTTTGGCAGCTTGGCTTGTTTAAGGATGTCCGGGGCTTTTTTCTTGACCGGCTTTTTCGGTTGAATCGGTGGCTTAATCGGTTCGGTCACTTTGTGCGGGGCAGGCGGTGCGGTTGAAGCCTGCAAACCCGGAGCTGAAACCATAGACACTTCCATCATAAGAGGCTGTGCCAGCGTAATAGGCTCCACTGGCTTCAACAGCCAAAGTGCTCCCCACAGATGTAACAGCAAAACCAATAGCAGCAATAAGCCCGCGATAGACTGCGGTTTTTCTTCGCCAGTTAAATGTTCAAGCAAGCTTTGTTTTCTGCACATAATGGGCATTGTCGCGACCGGAAGCTGTTTTTGCAGCTTGCTCAGGCCATCTTCGTGGTTATTGAATAAATACATCATGAACTATTACTTTCCTTTATTGGCACACTTGCCGCAGTACCCGCTCATGGGGCTTAGCACTTAACACAGAATAGATTTGTCAGGTCTATCCCGGTCAATTTGTTCCGAATAAAATACGGGTGGCTTTATTTGACAACCCAAGGCGTATCAACTATCGATCAATCCTGGGTTTCAATATGATGATCCAATAACGCAATGAATCTATCCAGCGTGCTTTCGACTTTTACAAGGCTTTCCTTGATTAGATCCAGTTGGTTCTGAAGGTCATGGTTGAGATGATTAAGTTTGCCCTGTAGCTCATGGGCATTGTCATGGATATGCTCAAAATGAATCTGAAAATATCGGGGTAAAGGAAATAAACCAATCAGATCCTCCTCTTTCAGAATAAGGCTGCGCTTGTCAAGATTCACGCGCGGCTTGAGTTTCTTATCATGCCTGTGTTCTTGTAAACATTTTAATAATGTCATGTCGTTTCCCTTGTAAAGATCAGTCTGATAAACGCCGTTTTGTGTATTTGCCAAGCAACGGCTCCTGAGTTTTCCGGACCTTTCCCACCCGCCGCTTTTGCAACCAGCGAATAATACCAGTCACATAAAGTATCAAGGGCACAAGGCCTGTCATTAAAATAATACCTTGCCCCGTCAAGCCGAACGCTTCGCCTGAGTGCAATGGATAAAGCCATTGTTCAAACAGGTCGCCCGTCGTGGCGGTGCGATTTTCCCGCACATGCAGAATTTTGCCGCTGTATTGATCGATCCAAACGCTCCGGTAAGGGATTTTTAGATTAACCTCGTTGACTTCCCGTTTACCGACCAGATACACATCGCTTTCATTCTGGGGAAAAATAATCCACCGGTATTCACCATCAGGAAAACGTGCATTGGTGATCGCTTTAACCTT
>SESA01001197.1_pt1 | contig 13830 bp, 18 predicted proteins | sample 3171451 | NCBI WGS metagenome assembly SESA01 (sample SAMN06051862, study PRJNA518727) | freshwater metagenome | biome: subpolar coniferous forest; feature: holomictic lake; material: water; isolation source: holomictic Lake 227, 8 m depth | place: Canada: near Kenora, Ontario | collected...
AGCGTTAAACCGGATCGATTGGATAATGTCAAGGGTGAGGGTCAGATTCCTTTTTGAATCTGAATTCATGAAACTTAGCCCTTGACAGTTCCAAGCTTCCAGCGCCGTACACGCGCTGTAAGCCTCGTCGATGCAGGTAGCTTTAAAAGGATTTCAAGTATAATAGTGGGGTAGGTTTTGCTTACTTTTTTCAAAAGATGCCCGGGACAGGTTTCTTTTTCGCTTCATTTTTCTTTGCCTGCAATTCAAAGAAAAAGGAAGCCGTTTTTGTCAACTTCCTCATGCCTGAAGCCTATACTAAATAAAAATATTATGTAAAAAATTATATTTCTGCCTGATATTTACATTTTTAACCTGTTTCAAAATAATATTTTAAAAACAATATGTAAAATCAGAACGACCCGCTCTGCGGGGTAGTGGCACGTGCCAAGCCGTTTCCCACCGGATATATGACAAATGGTCATTCCGGAAATCCCACCAGATGGATCTCGAATAAAACGAAATCACACCTGGATACAGGAACTACAATGAAAGACTTGGATCAGAAATTAAGGGAGCCAAAGGTAATGCCACGCTTCTGCCTTGCCATGGCTAACCATTTGATACGACACAACAGGTACTTGAATGCATCAGAGAAATTAGTGGATTCCAATGGCAAACGTGAGGATGGTAACTTATCCCCTTTCTTCACCTTCTGAATCTCACCCTTGGCACTCTTGGTAACAGGCGTTATCTCGAGTTGGCTCTTGAGTTCTTTACATTCAAACTTATCAATCTTTAGTTTGGGAAGTCGTTTATCTTTCTCCCCCATCATAATGTTCATCAGGTTAAACTCATCAGCATGGGTGATGTTCCCCTGCCCGATGCTCATCAACTGTACAATCCAACCAGTACGCATGCCTGATTTGTTGTATTCTATATCATGCTTGAGTTGTGTTGCAAAGTCTCGCCCACCCTTGCGATATTGATTAGTTGATCTGTCATGGTACAGATGAAGTATCTTTCGTTTATGTGGTTCAAAAAAGGTTATGAACTTATCGCCCAATTCCCGAATCCAATCGGGTGTCAATGTATACATGTTCTTTAACACGCGATAGGTATTGCCCTGTTCCTGGCCAATAACAAGACTCATCATATTGCCTGCATCATAACCTGCTTCAAGGATCTTGTCAGATTGGATATACTTAAGTCCTGCTGATGTCTGGGAAACATTGTCACGTATGCCGAACTTATCGTAATAATCATAGTTGTATCCATCACCATAAAAGTGCTTATCTGCAAGGGCGCCATAAAAACGGGCGCCTTTCTCTAGGCTTTTTCTAATGGACAATACTGAAGTTTTAAATTCTTCAAATGTCAATGATGCTAAAAGATTTTGAAAATATTTGAGTGTAAGGATATCCGCATTCGCGAATGAACTTACAATGAAAAAAAAGGTACTATCCTGGCGAATCTTACGTATACGTTCAATCCATCTGCCTTGATTTTTCATGATATTTTCAATGCGCTTTTCATCTTCATTTTTTTGTTGAGCCTGGTAAAGCTCCAGGTTGATCTCATTAAGGATAATGGCCGACTGGATGATCCGCAGGATCTGATCTTTGTCCATATTTTTTTCCATCCGGAGCATCCAATCATTTTCTCCCACACTGGGATCGGCCATGTCGCTACAGAAGGTTTGTCCCATAAAATAATGGGAATGACCATAGAGCGCATAATCTCCACGCAGGGTAGGAAAAAGCTTGCTCAGTTTATCCCACTGAAGATATTTTGCTTCGTCACCAAAATGATGTACGACAGAAATCCCGGCATTCGAGGATGGCCTGTCCAGAGATGTAAGAAAAAACTTACATCCATTGAATGTCGAAATAGTATGTTTAAAAGAAAATGTCTTAATCATTGGCTTAGGCCAGTGATCAGGAGGTGGAATATCGGCAACAAAATGATAATTTTCAAGAAAATTCATTCTTCCTTCCCAACCTAGCATTATTGCCGGAATAATGTTGGTCATCAGGTTCACATAAGTATCGGATACAAAAGCGAAACTTGCCCTGGGCATATCATAAATGATGTCGATGGTCCTTTTAGCAAGGATATCTGTACTTTTAGCGGTACCACGGCCGCCATACAGGTACAGATTTGCCGGCTTGATAAGATCAATGAGGGTAGATATCCAATTTGAATACCGGATATCAGCATCTTGAGAGGTAATTTTAATCTTCGTCATTTTCCATTATTTCAAATGGTACATCTTCGATCATGGCCTCACGTTTAACCTTTGATTTTTGCTTTTCGGTGATATCGAGATTATCAATAAAGGCTGCCAGTTCCTTTCTGTTTGCCTTTTGCAATCCCAAATCTTCAATGCGAATGGTCTGGAAAACAGGTCTACGGTCCAGAAGTTCATCCGGGATCTGATTAGGTTTATCTTTTCCCACCCCGCGCAGTTTGGCGGCATCCATGGTCATCCGTCGCCAGGTTTCCATATCGCCCATCTCATAGCAGATCATGGCCATCTGGTCCATCCGGTCTGCATATATATTAGCCCAGGCTTCGACTTTAACCGGATTATCCAGATTAAAAAAGTTTAACGTTTCATAGTATAGCTGTATGGCCTGGTGTTTCGATAATTTAGGCCACTGGAGGATGACAGCGTTAACAACATAATTCTTATTCTCATACTTATTATGCAGGCAGCGGATAAAATCAACCTGTTCATAGAACTGAACTATCCTGGCAGGTAAGTTCTTTGTCTCTCCCCGCTCTATCAGTCCCTGCAGCTGGTCGTACTCGCTTTGCTCTTCTTCCAGGAATACTTTTTTCTTGAGGTTTTCAAGTTTCTGGTGATTTGCATCCTTTTTCCATTGCTGAATGGAAGTTAGGTTGCCATCCCTGGCACGTTTTAGATTGGCCTTGTCAATCTCTGCCTGGGTGACCAGCAGACCACGGTCGTAATGATAACGGATCTTTGAATCAGGATTGCTGAATTCCTTTTGAAATGCTTTCAAATCAACATCGAGGTACATAGCGATTTGTTTAACGCTATAATTTACCGCTGCGAGCTGTTCAATTTCTTTAAACTGTGCCGGTGTTAATTCCATTAAGGATTTCGTTTTTACGGAATTCAAAGACATTCCTGTTATTGAGAAATACATACTGTTCATGCTGGGCATTCTCTCCCCAGTTGCCGGATCCTTCAACATCAAAATAATTATCTCCTGCCCTGATTAGGGCAATTTTGGAATGATTCCAGGAATATATGACCCGAACAGGTTTTGTTTCAACAAAAGCCATAAGGTGATCATAGACTTTTGGCAAACGGCTCCGGATGGAATCACTGATAAAGATATCGACGGATTTTATCAGGCCTTTATCGATCAGCCTCACCAGCGCATCGATGATCCGGATATTAATGGAATAGGTTGACAATAAAAGTTCCTGGATTGTCCCACATTCTTTGATGATGAATGGAATAAAGGTGAATGCATTAAATGAATTGACGGTCCACAGGAAGAATATCTCACCATCAAGCGGGATCCTGCCGGCCAAATCCTTAATACTTTCGATACGCGCTTCGTGCAGCTGGAGGAAACGCTCAATCAGGATCCCGGATTTTTCAGCTTTTTGCTGATCCTCATCCGGATCCTCCATATCACCGATATTGAAATATTTTTTCACTTATAAGTTAAGTAAACGATTGACTTCAGATATTTCCTGATCCATTGTTTTTAAATTTTCATTCCGGTTTAAGGTTTCAGCGTGAGATGGTTGCCTACGTAATTTTCCTTTGACTTTTTTTATGTTGTTATCCAATCTGATCTTAAGATTAACCAGATCCCCGGTCTTCATTTCGCGAATTTGATCGATTCTTTTTAACCAGGAGAAGATCTTATGTTCTCCAAGTATTATCCCCTTTTCCTTGTAATGGTTAAGTTCTTTCCAGATCAGACGGTTATCCAGGTAATTTTCAACAGTATCTCTCGCGGCCTGATGAATTTGCTGATGTGTTCTGGCAGAAAATAAAGCAGCGTGTCCCTGCTTATAATTATCATAGGCAGTAAGCATGTCTGCAACGAGGATCTTCAACTCAGCGGGGCAATCGCTTTGCCTCAAAAAGGGGAATTCTTCCCGGATTCTAAAGGCCGGTACTGAGTTTAAGGCTACTTTTTGAGGCTCGCTTTTTTTCCTGCATCAGGTTTCTTCTCTGCAGGAACTTTTCTGGAATGGCCGATCACGGCCGGGATTATAACTGAGGCAACCGGTGGGTCACCGGGGGACTGTTCACTTACCGGAATTTTAACGATTGGCGTTTTCAATAAATCCCTTAGTTCTTTTGTGGACATCCCGGCAAGTTCTCCCAGTTCCTGGTGGATCACTCCGGTCATATAATCGCTTTCGGGGTGGATATTGACCTGTTTTTTCAATGCCAATCGGTTGCTGTGTTTCATCACCAGCTGTACACCGGCGGCGTGGCTACGGTCATTTTTGAAATAATTTGAAATTTCTGTTTTCATGATCATGAGTTTGAATAGAGCGCAAACATAAAATCAACCACTTAAACAGAAAAGGACATAATAAACCCGGTGCACTATAAGGCACCGGGTTAATCACACATATACACAATCAAGTCAGGAATAATTCCTGGAGGAAGCATCCGCTATTTGCGGCTCAATTCGATGAATTTCCATGCGGCCACACCACTCTTGAAGGCTTTGAAAGTGATCTCAGCCCCAGAGATCGCGTTCCAGGCTGTTCCGTTTTCAAGAAGGAAGTCTGTTCCGATAATGGTTGACGGATGGGTACCACCTGATCCAATCAGGGTTACTGACATACCTTCTACGGCATTGGTACAGGTTGTAATAGTTACGGCAGATACAGTGCCATCTGTAAGCTGGTAACGTCCAGGGCCTGGCGCCAGGTTAATGGTAGCTGCATCTGCAGCAATCGTAGCTACAACTGCGCTAAGTGTTAAGGTTCCTTCATAATCTGCAACATCGGGTCCTTTTTGAGTTGACTTGAATGTAAACGTTGTTTTGTTCTTATCCTTGTCATCTTCGGCCTTGAATACCATTTGCAGGGGTGAACATGGCGTGCCATAAAGATTTTTTTTACTGGTGCTGCACCGTTCAATAATGATCATGACATTCTTGTTCATCCAATTCGTCCGAAACTCCCTGATTTCGGATGAATCTCCCGGGTGTTCAAAATCCACCGATTGTTCAATGCCCTTGGCATCGGGATCACCAGTACTGTCAGCGCCGGCCTTTATCGAACTTTGTGTCCCATAAATTTTGGTCATATAAGTACCGGGATTCATAACAATGTTTCCGGAAATGACTATTCCACTTCCATCCCTTGCAGGCATTGTTGCAATATCGTCGACATCAATGATGATGATTTTATCTTTCTTGTCCCCACCGGTACCTTTATTATCTCCTGGTTTGAGGACGTCAATTTTCACGTAGGTCATTGCTTTATGTTTTGAAGTTAAGCTGGCAAAGGCCATTGGGAGGGGTCACCCCCTCCCAAATGGACTATGCACTGCGGTTTATTTCGTAGAATTTGCCATTGGCTGCTTTCTGGAGTTGGATCCAGGTACCTACTGAAAGAGTCATTGCAGCCGTCAGAGAGAAATTGCCGGCATTTGCAATTGTTGAAGCATTTGTGCTGCTGCCACCATAAATGGTATATACCTTATCAGCAACGGCATTATCAAAGGTGGTGATTGCCGTAGGAGCTGTGTTGGCGACAGTAATGAACTTGTCACCTCCGGTAACATCAGGCGTGGCATCGCCATCGGCAATTGCGATCGCATCGCTGGAAACCGTTTCGCGTTTAAGTTCAATGAACTTACCATCGCTACGTTTCTTTAGGTACAGGATATCTCCCACCGAAGGATTCCATGCCGCGGTCAGCAACGAGAAGTTCCCTGCAGCTGCAATGGTAATAGCATGTGTTGCATTTCCGCATTTCAGCCTGACCTCCTGTCCAACTGCACAATCATCGATGGTGGTGATGGCGGTAGCCTGGGAATTTGCCACACTTACAAGGGAAGTATGGTTTAAGACCGAAGGGCTGGTATCATCCGCATCCATGGAAATGTAGAAATCGGCAGGTTCATCCACATCATTGCAGAAGATAAGCTGGGTGCTGTAATCGGTTGGCATTTCGGCGGCAGAAGCGAACTTCTTGCCAACCAGGTACGCCCATACCGACTCTTTCCAGTTACTCCATACCTTCAGTGTCCAATCCTGCTGTTCGATGTTGAAGTTGAGCATTTCACCAGGTTGATCTTCGAACTGCTTGATGTTTCCATCTAATGTCCAGATCATACGTTTGCTGGGAGCCATACCGATGACAGGAATGATCCTCACGGAAGGATATTCCTTTACACACATGATATCGGGCTTGTAATCCTGGTTCAAACCATAGAGAGTTTCCAGGTTAGTGTGATAATCACTCAGCGCATCTGTGCTCATGTAAAGTACGATCCTTCCGGAATCACGCAGTACTTCAGGGATGAGTTTGGTGGCGTCCTTGATATAAGCGGCGATGGTCGAAGGTGTCCATTCTCCAAGGGCAAAAGGTTTCACCTTGAATGCTGCAATCTGGTTCTTGATGAATTTCAGAATACCATTGGCTGCCTGCAGAGAGGTTCCAGGAACATTGATCGTAGGATTCTTACGCACACCACGGATGGTACGTATGCTTTTCTCATTCTTCAGTTTCTTGGCTGTTTCAACCAGGACATACTGGATGAATGACCATTTCATGGTGGACGATCCTTCACGATTGAGGAATCCAAGCCAGTTTTTTTCCAGTTCCTTCAGCTGAGAGAATTGATGTACAAACATCACATCATACATCGTGAGAATTTCGGGTTCAAACTTGAAACTCCCCTTAACAAGGTTGGAAAAAGTACCACCGACGATGGTACCATCTGCCTGTGAGAAATCATCCAGCAAAAACATATTGACAAGAACAGCCTGATCCTGGTACCCAGATTCGGTAGGGAATATTTTCTCAAGGTCCGGGAGTTCTGTCAGAAAACTCTGAATGCGGTCCTGCATCCGGATCCGGTAATATTCACCCAGGTCCGTTTTCAACGAAGAATAATCAAGAGATGAAGCAGCCAGCGGCGCCATGACATCAAGGCCATGCCTTCTTGCCATAGCGGCATAGGCACGCTTGTTATATGGATGTGCATCATCCAGGGCAAATAATGACTGGCTCTGGCCGAACAGGTGCGTATCCTTCCCGGATGGCACCCATGATTTTTTTGGATCTGTTGTCATTCCAGTGGTGTTTGATGCCGGATCGTCTTCCGGTTTTTTGGTCAGGGTGGCAATAATGCCGTCTTTCTGTGATACCACTCCGGCCAAACGGTCTTTTTCAGCCTTTTCAGCGACCAGGTCGCTTTCGGCTTTCTGTTTCTGGGCCTGAAGGTTTGAAGTTTCAATCGCAGAAGCCTGGAGTTTTGCAGCTAATGCATTAACCATAGCAACCATGGTAGCATTATCTGTGGATTTCCCATCGGGGTCCTTGGATAAGGCTTCGACAAACTTTACAGTGAATTCATCGCCGAATTCAGCCTTTAGTTTGATCTGTTGCTCCTCAGTCAGTACGCTTTTACCATCCTTATCCTGGGCAAATGCCTTGAGACTGAGGAAAGCCAGAATGGTCGCCATGAATTGTTTCATCGCTAATTGAATTTTAATTGTTTAAATTGTGAATTGATTTTATTTTTAAGTCCTAATTTATAGGCATAGTTAAGAGCGTATTCCATGGTGTTAATCTCATCGATCAAACCAAGGTCTTTCGCTTTTTGCGCAAAAAAGGCGGCGCCGGTGAAAACTTCTGAATTGGCAGCGATGCCCATGTTATCACGTATGGCCTGATGAAAAACCTCATTTACAAAGTCAATATAATCCTGCATTGGTTTTGGATTACTTGGAGTTGCAAGTAAGGCTCTTACCTCTTCATCCTTACGCGTGGAAAGCGTTGCATAAATATCCATGATCTTTATACCGTTCTTTTCCAACAATACGGTGTAATCCTGGATTGATGTTTTTGTACCGATGGATCCGATCGAATCAATGGGTGAAGAAGCAATCCGGTAAGAAGCACCCGATATTGCCCACATGGCGGCAGAACATGCCATCCCCATGATCAGGGCCACGACAGGTTTACCAAGATCCTTTATTGCGCTGGCAAGAATATCGGTACCCTGTACCATACCGCCTGGTGAGTTGGTAACGAGAATAACCGAATTGATACGATCATTCGCCTTCACTCTCTGAAGCAATGTCATTAACCACAGAGAATCCCAGGAACAGATTACCCCGCTGAGCGGGATAACAGCAACACTGTTTTCCGGTATTTCAGTATCTGCAATTTCCCAACTATTACTCACCGTATTTACCGACTGATCAGCTACGGACCAGGCTACGATATAAGGCTTTTTGTTTTCATCAGCCTTTAACAGGATCTCCTGGCCTTTAATGAATGAAATCAGTATAGGTAAATAAGAAAGGGCTGTATCCTCATGGATCAGCCATTGGGAGCTTAGAATTGAAAAAATACGGTTTAACATTTGTAACCCCAGAATGAGTTTACAATATTATAAGGTGAACGAAACTGTATAAAGGACTGAAAAGAATGCTATGAATTAAGCCAGCAGCTGCGATATGTCGCAGTGCAGGTGAATTCAAACTGGGAACCGGTTGACTTGGCTGATATCTGGTAATTTTGTTGAAGCTTTGCCCCGCAATTGATATCTCCAATGATTTTATAACCAACGGGCAATTCAATTTTAACAATTCCCGGAGGTCCAAGAATAGAATCCAAATCGGAAAGATTTGATTCATCCTCTCCAGGAAAGATGAATTTAAGGATCTGATCTATCAATTCTCCGGCATCTGTAACCTTTGACTTTTCAGTAAACTCAGCAGTTCCCGCCGTGAAATAAATTTCCTTCCACTGTTTACCAGATTTCAATATGACAGTACGGTGATACCGGTCTGGTACCATGAAAACGTTAGATACATCGTCCAACGAAACAAAGAAAATTCTGCATACACTTATTAGCAGATTTGAATTTTTAATAATTGACATATTTTAAGGTTTTATCCACTGAATCTCCAATTTCTCCAATTTCTACGTCAGGAATTCACCGGACAAACATGCCCTTCATCTGACGGATTTATTTTCATTCTAAACAAGCGTTTCTTTGATCTGATTTTCAGGTATCTCTGAAAGTCTTTTTCCAACATATCCCAATTATCCTGTGATAAACTGTATTTTTCGATAAAAAGGTCTATTGAATCTTGCCGATCGAGGCCCATCACCACATATTTTGCGATCTCACCTCGGAAGGTAATTTTAAAAAATTTCTTCAGATTTCGAATAAATACTTCTCGTTTCAAATCGGTTAAATAATTATAGGAAAGAACATTTTTATCTTCGAAATAAGGCAACCTGATATACAAGGTTTTTTCACCATAATCTGGTTCCATGAAATCCAATGGAGGTTTGTCCAAAAAAACATCGAGCATGGTATTGAAGTTGGACTGCTTGGGAAAAGAAATAGGCGATTTTCCATATAATTTTTCCAGAAATCTGACCAGGTATACCTCACAATGGAGTCTGATAATTACTTCAGATGGCATAATGTAAAATTAGAATGATAATGGATAATAGAAAGGTCAACAATTGCTGGTACCTTTTTATAAGTATTTTCCGACAAAAATCCAACACTAAAATGATAAATTCAACAGGAAAAAAAAATAGTTGCGAAGTGACAGGATGGCTTGTTAAAAAAGCCGAAAAAATTCGTGCAGTCGTGCATTCGTACCGATTAAAATTTAACTATTTGAATGTCAATATATTTAAAAAAAGTAGTGCGCACCTAGTGCGATTAGTACCGATTAGTGCGATTTTCGTGCAGTAAAAAACCTTTGTAAAAATCAAGTATTCAAATTGTTGCATTTTTTAAAAATTAGTGCGCACTAAAGCACGAGTTTTTCTATATATTTTAATAAGTATATCAATGTAAAAGATAAAAAAAATAATAATATATATATGTATATGGCTTTCAGCTTGTTATTTTTCCAGCACCTTTGCACTATAATATTTCAAGAAAGAAAGAGGGGGGACGGGGCGAAAACAATCCTTGAAAGGAAAAAATTTATAAGGAGTTCGTACTGATCCGGCTAACGCCGTCTCATTACTCACCCATTAAAAAAGCCAGGCAAAGGCCTGGCTTGGGTTCTTTGTAAGTTAATATAGATCATTCACTGGCCAGAGATCGTTTAACCTGGGGAAGATGGTGACTTAGGTAAATAGGTATCTTTCATTATCCCGAACAATAGTGGTCGTAAATGGAAAACCCTCGATAGGGATTTGTTGAATTGCATCCAGTAACCCACTTGATGATGTGAACACAATGCGCTTTTCATGATTAAACTCAATTTGTAGGTATAAACAGTGTTCATTTCCTTTCTTCTTAAATTCTTCTACTTTCGATTCTTCAATCCTGAAAGCATGAACAATTATTTCACGATCAACAATCTTTGATATCTTAATTTTATCACCTTCGAAGCCTTTGGCTATTGGTTTTATGTCAAACTGTAGAAACTTATTCATGCAATAATTTTTTTAATAAATGTTTACTGTTGCAATGCAAGGCCCATCCCTTATAAGACGCAGTTGATTGTGCGTTCTTATTATTGGCAAGCATCCTGGCAAAACTCTTCTTGATCCCCTTTCTGAGCATCGTATGTGTGTGGAAAAAAACATAGCCTACGAAATCGATGCCACGCTGATCAACCGGAAACACCTGGTAGTTATCTTTAACTGTGAGTTTTAATTTTTCATCCAGATACATACGGATTTCAGATAGAATTTGATGCAGATACGGCTTATTATCCGACAGGATCACCAAGTCATCAGAGTATCGGAAATAATACTTTACATGCCGTTCCTCTTTCATCCAGTGATCAAAATAAGTAAGATAAAAGTTGGCGAAATACTGGCTCAGGTAGTTGCCAATTGGCAGGCCATCGGCGCTGTCTATAATGGAATCAAGCAGCCAAAGCAAATCATTGTCCTTGACTTTACGCCGTAGTAATGCCTTCAGCACTTCATGGTTCACAGATGGATAAAACTTCCGGATATCAAGTTTCAAACAATAATGCGTCCCTGAAACGTCGCGCAAAGCCTTTTTCACAGCGAAAGCCGCGGCATGAATACCCCGGCCTTTAATGCAACTATATGTGTCAACGGTGAATATTGAAACGAATATGGGTTCCAGGATATTCATCACAGCATGATGTACGATCCGATCAGGATAGTATGGTAATCTGAATATAATACGTTCTTTCGGTTCATAAATAGTGAAAGTGGTATATTCCGAGGTCATGTAGGTTTTATTCAAAAGCTCACTATGGAGGTGCTGAATATTCTGGTCATGATTCTTATCATGCTGAACCACCCCAGGCTGTTTTAATTTTCCTTTTCGTGCGATAGCATCAGCCAACATCAGGTTTTTAATGCTGCAAATCTGCTCGTATAGGTTATTGATCCTTTTCATTCCTTTGCTTGTTAGAAGATCACTTTCCCCTGGAGGGTACCAGCGCTCTTTTCACTCTCGTGATTTTTTGCCATGTAGGCAGGGTCTATACTGGTATTGGAAACATAGGTGCGAACTGACATTCGTATTCGTGTTATCGTAGTTGTAATTCGAATAATCGAAACTGCAACCGGAGGACAGAACTGGCAGCTCAATCAGCATACAACCCGGTTAATTATTCAGTTTTTAGAAAAAAATCTCTGTATTCAGACCCCTTTTCGCCAAATTGTTTCCCTATATAGATCGCTGCTTCTGGTGAAAATGTGCAAAGGCGCGAACCGACAGCCGTATACGTGTAATCGCAGACGCAAATCGACGAACCGAAACCGCAACCGGAGGACAGAACCCTTAACCAAGGTTCGTATTTAAGTTGGCTTGCATCCCCCATTCTTGCGATCCAGCCATTATTTATCGCCTTAAAGATGATAAACAACTTATAAGCCCCTATAATGGCCTTCCTGAATTCCTCCGGAATCATGGACACTTCCGGAAGTGCCATGGGATCTAAATTCTCTTTTTCGCAAGCTTTTTCAAAACTTGTGATCGTTCTGAAATCAAAGGTCTTGTTTGATTTTTCAGGTGAAAGTTTTTCTTTTTTCATACTTTTAATTATTAAGAGTTATTAAATCAGTGTAAAGCGATAAAAACTTTAGTGCAATAGTGTCGGAGGTTGCCTTTTCTCTTGAGCAAAGGCGCGAACCGACAGTCGTATACGCGCGATCGTAGTAGGAAGCCGAATAATCGAAACCGCAACCGGAGGACAGATTGAATATAGGAAACCACTTCTTCTCATCCGGTTTTGGGATCCAGCGTTTACCTGTTTGCTTGTCAGTATTTACAAAACGAATGATAAGCCTGAGTTTCTTGTAGGCAATTCCATCCATTGACTGGCAATTGTCCTGGTCATATTCTTTCTTTGCATGGTCATCTGCGGCCTCATAGAACTCCTCAAAAGTTTCCATTTCGGTCCAGTCTTTTGGTTTATTTGCAAATTCGATGGTAATTGTTCCATCGGTTTCTGTCTGAATGACCTTTTTGTCATCAGGAACTTTAAATGTGATTGTTTTCATAGATTTTAAATTATGGTTTATAGGATTAAAAACTAAATACAAATAATTATGTCGTTACGTACTTCAACATCAGCATCCTTCAGTAAAACCATCTGCCGACAACCAGGCATAATAATCACGATTTTCCTGCCCACCGGTGGGATGTGATCATGGTTTTCCAGTTTAATGATTTTATTAATAAACCTAAATTTTCTTCGTCCTTGAAGGCGGAAATACTGGAAACGTTTTAATTTACTTGCTTTCATGACGAAAGGATTTAAAGAATTCCATAAATTGAATTGGCCTAAATTCAAGAAGTTGTTCTTCTTTAACGTAAAATGCCCTAAAAAGCTCATTATTCCTATATGACAATAATGGTCGTTTTACACCAAGGACCCAATCATTTAACCTTGTTTCATCGGCATGATTGATCAAAGGATGTCGTTCCGTTATAAATCCAACCACATGTCCATCATTGAAAGCATGATCAATCTGGACAATCCTGGATATCCCCCAATATTTTTTAATTTCAAAAAATGCGACATCTTCGATAAAAAAATCAGGAATAACTCCCATGTATCCATACTTATAAGGACTAAAACCTAAATTTATAAGAAAGTTTTTCATAATTCGAAGTTCTTGAATTCAATTACCCAAACCCAGGGATTGGCATCCCAGGATCCGGGACCGTTGACATATTCCCACAGTAGATTAAACGCAGTTTTAGGACTAACAAAATTTTCACTACATAAAGGAAACGAAAATCTTCTTTTAAATCCGAGGTATTGCATTGAAATTCCTTCACTGATGCAATCTTCTTCAGTGATATCGGTAAGCCTCTCAATCCGGATATCAATTATCTTTAAAAAAATTCTTGCAGCTGCGAAAGTCATATGGATAGATGGTTTCCATTTATATCCATGTTCCTGCATTAAACTTTGAAGTGAAAGTCTTGATAAATCATTCAAATCTGCCTTATAAAAAATTGGCGTCCCTGTTGTTGCATTCAAAATTTCATCGGGTAAAGATGAAAAAAAAGTTTCACGGACCCATAACTGATCACCAGGTATTCCATAACGGCAAATAATTGTTCTATTATTATCCACAACATATTCTCCTGGTTTAGCAATGGCGACTGAAGGATGTTTTAAG
>SESA01001198.1_pt1 | contig 13827 bp, 10 predicted proteins | sample 3171451 | NCBI WGS metagenome assembly SESA01 (sample SAMN06051862, study PRJNA518727) | freshwater metagenome | biome: subpolar coniferous forest; feature: holomictic lake; material: water; isolation source: holomictic Lake 227, 8 m depth | place: Canada: near Kenora, Ontario | collected...
CACGCTGATAGCAGAATCAGCAATATTGAAAATCGGGCTGAAAAACAGCGTTTCACCTGACGCATTTTTAATAAGCGGAAAATAAAGCATATCCACTACTTTCCCATAAAATAAGCCGGCATAACCGCCACCATCGGGGAAGATGCTTGCAATGGGTCCAAGGTAATTACTGGCACTAAAAATAATTCCATATAAAAGCGAATCAATAATGTTACCCGCTGCACCTGCCAAAACCAACGAAACTGCCAGAATATAGCCCTGACGCACCTCTTTTTTTATCAGCAAATGAATATACCAAGCCAATGCTCCTACCGCAACAATACGGAAAAGCGTGAGAAATAACTTTCCTATTAATTCCATACCAAAAGCCATTCCGTTATTCTCGATAAAGTAAATTTTGAACCAGCCAAACACATCAACGTGCTCACCTAGCGAAAAATGCAACTTAACGTAGATTTTTACCGCCTGATCAATAATCAGAATCAGCAAAATCAGCAAAACGGACTTTTTGGTAATGGACATGGAAAATAATTTATAATTTATAAACTGAGTCTTTAAGTCCCTTTATTCTTGATTTAGAGGGCTTTATTAAAACACAAAATCGGCAACAAGCATTGGTGCCGCTGCCGAATTTTGTATATCTCTTTCAATTATTTCTGGTCGTTTTTGGCTTCAATGCTCAATGTGGCATGAGGAACGGCGCGCAAACGTTCTTTCGGAATGAGTTTCCCCGTTTCACGACAAATTCCATAGGTTTTATTCTCTATACGAATCATAGCTGATTGTAAATGTTGAATAAACTTCATTTGGCGTTGTGCTAAACGTCCGGCCTCTTCTTTTGACAAAGTAGAAGCGCCTTCCTCCAGCACTTTAAAAGTAGGCGACGTATCCATAACATCGTTTCCATCCAAATTGGCAATTGCAAGTCGCAATTCTTCGTATTCGCGTTGCGCTTTTTCAAGTTTTTCGGTAATTAGCACACGAAACTCATCCAATTCAGCATCTGCATATCTTGTTTTTTCGGCCATATTTGTTAGTATTAAAAATAGGTTTGGAAAATAATTGTTTAAAATCTAGGTTTTATTCTTTTTTAAATTGTCTGCGAAAATAACAAAATAGTTTCAGTTGAACAATTATTTTGTTATTAATTTTGAAAGTAGTTTCACTATACTTTTTTCACAGACACTTTTACCTGGTATTCATCAAATTCTAATTCAGTCGCATCGGTCAATTTTTCAACTAACAACACAGCCTTGGCTAATGTTTGCGAAGCAATATATTTTGAATATTCATTAACGGCTTCATTAATTTCGTCACGGGCTTCAATTTCAACGGAAATTTTATCCACAATCTCATAACCGTTCGATTTACGGATATTTTGAATACGATTCACTAATTCACGGGCAATTCCCTCACGTACCAAAGCATCCGTAACGGTTATGTCAAGGGCCACAGTGAGTTTACCTTCGTTAGCAACGAGCCAGCCCGGCATATCTTCGGTTATAATTTCCACATCTTCCACGCTAAGTTCAACATTGCCGGATGGCAATGCAAGTAAATATTGACCATTGCGCTCAATTTCACTTATTTCATGAGTGCCAAACAAATTCATTGCAGTAGCAATTTCCTTCATTTGTTTTCCATACTTTTTACCTAAGGTTTTGAAGTTTGGTTTTATCTTCTTTACCAGATTTAGCATATCGTTATTTGCCGGAATCACTTCAATTTCTTTTACATTTACCTCGGCTTTTACCAGGTCAGTAATGTATCTCAGTTGATTAAAAGTTACTTCATCAGGAGCTGGAATTACAGCTTTACTGAGTGGTTGACGCACTTTTTTATCGGCTTTTCGGCGCAATGCTAATATCATCGACGAAGTTTGTTGAGCCAGTTGCATACAAGCCTCTAAATTACTATCAATCAAGCCTTCATCATAACCTGGAAAATCGACTAAATGAACTGACTCAGTGTTGTCTTTTCCGCTAACAGCATTCAAATCAAGGAATAATCTATCGGCAAAAAAAGGCGCAATCGGTGCCATAAGTCTGGTGACAGTTTCTAAACAGGTATAAAGCGTTTGGTAAGCCGATATTTTATCCTCGTCATATTCTCCACCCCAATAGCGTTTACGGTTCAGACGCACATACCAGTTGCTCAGGTTTTCGCCCACAAAGTCGGAAATTGCACGTCCTGCACGGGTTGGCTCGTAAGTTTCGTAGTATTCTGTTACATCTTTCACCAAACTGTTTAGCAATGAAATTATCCAGCGGTCAATTTCGGGGCGGTTTTCCATTGGAACTTCCGCTTCGGAGTAGCTGAACTTATCCACATTAGCATATAGTGAGAAAAATGAATAAGTATTATAAAGTGTTCCGAAAAATTTACGGCGCACTTCGTCGATACCTTCCGAGTCAAATTTTAAATTGTCCCAGGGCGAAGCGTTGGTCATCATATACCAGCGTAAGGGATCTGAACCGTATTTTTCGATGGCGATAAATGGGTCTACTCCATTTCCCAGGCGTTTCGACATTTTATTGCCATTTTTATCGAGCACCAACCCGTTTGAAATAACATTTTTGAATGCCACCGAACCTCGTACCATCGTACTTATGGCGTGTAAGGTAAAAAACCAACCACGCGTCTGGTCAACTCCTTCCGAAATAAAATCGGCAGGGAAGCCACCTAAATCCCCCACAGGGGGATTTATAAGTGCGTGTTTGATGAGTCTGAGCGTTCTGTCCAGTTTAAACAAAACTTCATCGTTTGTAAATCGGATTACACGAAATCCATGACTCTTAAGAATTTCTTTTTTAAGCTTATCTAGTTCTTTTATTTCTGGCGTATTATGATACCCACCATCAACTTCAATAACAATATTTTCTTTTAAACATACAAAATCAACAATGATATCTTCAATAATATGTTCCCTTCTGAATTTGTAGTTTTCAAGTAGTTTTCCACTTAAATTATGCCATAGAACTTCTTCCGCTTTAGTTGGATCTTTTCTGTGGTTTTTAGCATTTTCTTTTAAAATTTCGTACAATATAGGGTTTGCTGTTTTGTAGGTCTTAAAGTCCCCCTTCGGGGGATTTAGGGGGCTCGTCTCAAATGGATAATGAGCCTGTGCATAAGGCATTGCACCCGAATCGAACCAAACGTCAATCAGGTCAAGCTCACGTTTCATTGGTTTTCCGCTTTTTGAAACGAGAAGTATCCCATCCACATACGGACGATGCAAATCTATATTTTTTACTGCATAATTATCAGCCGTATATTCTCCAACAATGAAATTCTTGTATGGATTTTCGGCCATAATACCGGCTGAGATTGATTTTTCAATTTCAGTAATTAATTCTTCTACCGAGCCAATACAAATTTCTTCCAAACCATCTTCACTGCGCCAGATAGGAAGCGGAGTTCCCCAATAACGACTACGGCTCAGGTTCCAGTCTTGAAGGTTTTCCAACCATTTTCCAAAACGGCCGGTTCCTGTGGAAGCAGGTTTCCAGTTGATGGTTTCGTTGAGTGACATCATTTCCTCACGGCAAGCGGTAGTTTTCACAAACCAACTATCTAAGGGGTAATATAATATCGGCTTATCTGTACGCCAGCAGTGTGGATAATTATGAATGTGCTTTTCTATTTTGAAAGCGAGACCTTGTTGTTTCAGCATAACACAGAGGTCTATATCTAGTGTCGTTAGCTCAGCCGTATCTCCGGTGGGTGTTGGAACTGGAGCAATTTCGTATGCATTTTTGACGTAACGTCCGGCAAATTCGGAATACAATGTTGCATTGATATTTGACTCAACAAATTCCGGACTCAAATCTTCCAATTTATAGAATTTCCCGGTTCGGTCTACCATTGGTTGTCGGTTACCGTCTTTGTCTATTAACAATAATGGTGGTACACCGTTTTGTTTGGCGACACGATCATCATCCGCACCAAAAGTTGGAGCAATATGAACGATTCCGGTACCATCTTCAGTAGTAACGAAGTCTCCGGTGATAACACGGAAAGCGCTGCCCAAATCCCCCTTGAGGGACTTTTGGTTTGGATTAACCCAAGGAATTAGTTGCTCGTATTCAATTCCGGCTAAATCAGATCCTTTGAATTCAGCAAGTACCTTAAACGGAATGTTTTTGTCGCCGGTTTTGAAATCTTCAAACGCTAAATCTGCATTTTTAGAGTTGAAATGGGCATTCAGCAATTCTTTAGCTAAAATGTATTTTACACGATTTCCCAAATATGGATTGAAAGATTCAACCAGCAAGTATGTAATATTAGAGCCAACACAAAGTGCGGTATTTGAAGGCAAAGTCCAGGGCGTGGTTGTCCAGGCTAGGAAATAAGTATTTTTTTCATTTTTCAGCTTAAATTGGGCTACGCAAGTGGTGTCTTTCACATCCCGATAGCAACCGGGTTGGTTAAGTTCGTGAGTAGAGAGTCCGGTTCCGGCAGCGGGTGAGAAGGGCTGAATTGTGTAGCCTTTATATAGTAAGTTCTTGTTATAAAGTTGTTTGAGTAGCCACCAAAGAGTTTCAATATATCGGTTATCATACGTAATATAAGGATCATTCATATCCACCCAATAACCCATTTTGGTAGTCAAATCCTCCCATTCTTTGGTATATTTCAATACATCCTTGCGACATGCAGCATTGTAATCATCTACACTAATAGTTTTTCCAATATCTTCTTTTGTAATTCCCAGGGCTTTTTCAACACCAAGTTCCACCGGAAGTCCGTGCGTATCCCAACCGGCTTTTCGTTTCACCTGAAAACCCTGCATGGTTTTATACCGACAAAAAACATCCTTAATTGTACGCCCCATGACGTGGTGAATACCCGGAAGTCCGTTAGCAGAAGGTGGTCCTTCATAAAAAACAAACTCTGGCTTTCCTTCGCGGATTTCGACACTTTTGTGGAATACATCGTACTCCTTCCAACGATTCAACATTTCCTTGTTGACGTCAGAAAGATTCAGACCGGAATATTCTTTAAATTTATTCATATACGAATTGCAGGAATTATTAGGAATTTCAGGAACTAAAAGAAATTTTTTATAGCTGAAACAAATTAACCCCTTATCTTATTAACTGATAACTGATTTAGGGTTGCAAAATTACAAAAAATAAATGGAATATGATATTCATTAAGATTACAAAAAGTGCTTTTTGCGGACATTTGACAGTTCAAGAAAACCTTCGTGAACATATTTAAAATTCGGGCTGCCGAGTTATGAATAAGCTGGTTAGCCTACTTTCTTAATATACGTTTATAACAATTAATAAATTTTCCCACTGATTATTGTGAATTTAGTCTAACTTTGTAGGATACAAAAGGCTGAAATTTCAGAGTTGATAACTAACAGAAAATCAATTAGTCAATGGAGAATAAAACATATAGTGTCATTACAGGAACCGGAAGTTACATTCCGTCGCGAATAGTGACAAACGAAGATTTCATTTCAAATGAGTTTTATGAATCGAACGGTATAAAGATCGAAAAGTCCGGTCAGGAGATTGCTGATAAATTTCAAGAAATCACCACCATTGCGGAGCGTCGTTACATTTCGGACAATATGACAACCACCGATATGGCTTATCTGGCAGCAATTGAAGCTATCAAAGCTGCAGGAATAGAACAGGAAGAACTTGATTATGTAATTGTGGCAAATAATTTTGGTGACACAACTCCCAACAACCGTGCTTCGGATAACATACCCGCAATGGCCTCCAAGGTAAAACATAAACTAGGAATCAAAAACCCCGAAACTGTTGCCTACGATATTACTTTTGGTTGCCCTGGTTGGTTACAGGCGGTTATTCAGGCTGATTATTTCATTAAATCAGGCGATGCAAAAAAAATATTGGTTATTGGTGCCGATGTGCTTTCACGTATCAGTGACCCACACGATCGTGACTGTATGCTGTATGCCGATGGTGCAGGAGCTGTTGTGTTGGAATGCCGTGAAAGCTCTACTCCAATTGGAATTATTGCCCACAATACCCGATCTGACACTTTCAGTCATGCCGGACTCCTGTATATGGGATCTTCTAATAACCCGAATTTTGAAAGCCCAAAAGATATGTTTCTGAAAATGAATGGGCGAAGGCTTTATCAATATGCCCTTGAAACTGTCCCTCAGGCCATAAAAGCCTGTATTGACAAGAGTGGATTTACAATCAATGACTTAAAAAAAGTATTGATTCATCAAGCCAATGGTAAAATGGACGATGCCATTCTAAAACGACTTTTTAGCCTTTATGGAATTGAAAATACGCCAGATCATATAATGCCAATGACAGTACATAATTTAGGAAATACTTCTGTGGCAACACTCCCAACTTTATACGACCTGATTATTAAAAACAATATGAAAAACCACCAGATTCACAAAGGGGATCTGTTGATTTTTGCTTCAGTTGGTGCCGGAATGAATATAAACGCTGTGGTGTATAAAATGGATTAATAAAATGGAATAGATTTGAAACCGATAGTTTAGAGGTTGAATGACAAGAGAGAAAGTACCTACATAAAAAAAGATGACCAATAAGGACATCTTTTTTTATGTTTAATTTACAATTAAAGTTTTCTTCAAATCTAACTATTCGTACTCCGTGTATCTTTCACCACCACATCGTGTGCTCCACCTTCGATAATACTGGTGGAAGAAACGAGGGTGATTTTGGCATTCTGTTTCAAATCATTCAAATTGATAACGCCACAACTGCCGAGAGTTGATTTGATTTTACCTAGGGTGATGTCTAGATTGTCTTTTAGTTTACCAGCATAAGGAACAAAACTGTCAACACCTTCTTCAAACTTGAGGCTATCACTACCACCCATATCGTAACGTTGCCAGTTGCGTGCACGATTTGATCCTTCGCCCCAGTATTCTTTCATATAATTACCATTCACCATCAGTTTTCGGGTAGGGCTTTCGTCGAAACGGGCAAAATAACGACCCATCATAATAAAATCTGCCCCCATGGCCATGGCAAGTACCATGTGATAATCCTGTACGATACCACCATCGGAGCAAATGGGTACGTAAATTCCAGTTTTTCGGAAATACTCATCACGCGCCTCCGACACTTCAATCAATGCTGTGGCTTGCCCCCGACCGATCCCTTTCTGCTCACGGGTAATACAGATTGAACCTCCACCTACTCCTACTTTTACAAAATCAGCTCCGGCTTCGGCCAGATAAAGAAATCCATCACGATCTACCACATTTCCAGCTCCCACCTTAATATGTTCACCGAATGAAGCCTTGATATATTCAATTGTTTCCTTTTGATAAACGGAAAAACCATCGGATGAGTCGATACACATAATATCTACACCAGCTTCAATTAAGGCGGGAACACGTTCTTTGTAGTCGCGGGTATTAATTCCTGCACCTACCAGCAATTTCATATTATCGTCTGAGAGTTCATTGGGATTGGCTTTGTGGTTTTCGTAGTCTTTCCGAAATACGAAGTTTTTTAAATTTTGTTTGGCATCAATTATAGGTAAACAATTGAGTTTGTGATCCCAAATTATATCATTGGCTTCGCCTATGGAAATCCCAAACTCTCCTGTTACGAGTTTTTCAAAGGGAGTCATAAACTCCTTTACCTTCATATCCAGATTATCACGGGTAATGCGGTAATCACGTCCGGTAACTATTCCAAGTAATTTACCATCGGATGTTCCATCGTCGGTAATTCCAATCGTGCCATGTCCTGATCTTTCTTTCAACGCAACCACATCACTTAATGTATGCTCGGGAGTCAAGTTGGCGTTACTTACTACAAAACCAGCTTTATAACTTTTTACTTTGAACACCATTTCGGCCTGTGTTTCAATATCCTGAGAACCGAAAATAAAGGATAGTCCACCATAGCGAGCCAGTGCAATAGCCATCTTGTGGTCGGAAACGGATTGCATAATAGCCGATACAAAAGGTATATTAAGCGAAATAGGAGCTTGTTCTCCTTTTCGGAATTTTACAAGCGGGGTTCTTAACGAGATATTCCCCGGATTACATTCTTTCGTAGTTAAACCGGGTATCAACAAATACTCACTAAATGTTCTGGAAATGTCGTTTAAAATATGTGCCATAGGAGGGTTTAATAAAAGTTTTGCAAAGATAGCCAAAATTCAATTAGCAGTCAAATATTTTAAATCCTTGTTTCACAAAACCTGAGATTGAGTAATATGAGGCGATAAAAATGGCAAAAAGAGCTGTTCAGAACAATCTTAGCTTAAAATAACGATTAATAATTGCTAAAATTATCTTCCCATCGTTTAAATTCAGATTATAAATAATAACTTTGCGTTGCTTTTTTAAATCGAAATATAACAAAACAAGAAAAATACCGTTTAAATTCAAATAGAATCATTAGTGTTAATTGATCTCAACTTATTAAATCATTTCAATATTTTTATGAAACGAAAATCTCCAGTAGTCATTTTAGTAGCTTTATTGGCTTTAACTGCAAACACATTTGCCCAATCTACCGATCCGGTTATGATGACCATCAACGGAAAACCTGTCCTAAAATCTGAGTTTGAATACATTTACAACAAAAACAATTCAAACAACTCACTCGATAAAAAAACGTTGGAAGAGTATGTTGACCTGTTTGTAAATTTCAAACTAAAGGTCGAAGAAGCTAAAACACAGGGAATTGACACCACAAAATCATTTATCACCGAATTGTCGGGATATCGTTCACAGTTGACAAAGCCTTATCTGACAGATTCGAAGGTGGATGATGCTACGCTGCGCGAAGCCTATGACCGCTCGAAAGAAGATGTTGATGTGAGTCATATTTTAATCCGTATTCCTCAAAATGCTACTCCGGCTGATACTTTGAAAGCCTGGAATGACATCAATACTATCTGGAAACGGGTTCAAAAGGAAGATATTAATAAAGTGGCAAAAGAAAAATCGCAGGATCAGTCGGCTGAACAAAACAGCGGTCATATCAGTTGGATTTCAGCTTTCCGGACTGTATATCCATTTGAAACAGTGGCTTATAACACACCCGTTGGAAGCATATCGAAACCGGTTCGCACAGCATTCGGATACCACGTTTTAAAAGTTCATGCCCGCCGCAATTCATTAGGCGAAGTATTGGTTGCACATATTATGATTTTCACCTCGAAAGGGGAAGATGCTGTCAACAAAAAAGCCAAAATAAGCATTGACTCTATTTATCAACGCATTAAAGCCGGTGATGATTTTGGAACGTTAGCAAGCAAACATTCGATGGACAAAGGTTCTTCGGTAAAAAACGGGGAACTTCCCTGGTTTGGTACCGGCCGTATGGTTCCTGAATTTGAAACAGCCGCTTTTGCACTGAAAAATAAAGGTGACTATTCTGAACCTATTCAATCGTCCTACGGATGGCATATTTTAAAACTGATTGACCGAAAAGGATTAGCTTCGTACGATGAGTTGAAAGCTGATCTGGAACGTAAAATCAAACGTGACGAACGAGCAAACCGTGGTCAACAAGCCTTTTTAGCGAAATCAAGAACTGATAATAATTATCAGGTTGATGCTGCTAGCCTGAACGAATTCTACAAAGCAGCAGGCAGCCGCAAGATTAGTGATTCTGTATTCATTGCCGAAGTTGCCAAATTAGACAAACCGCTGTTTAGTTTTGCCGGTAAAAAATACTCACAAGCTGATTTTGCAAAATACCTGAAGAAAAATAACAGCTCTGATAAAACAATTGCTTCGGAAGTGATTAATGAAAAACTGGATGCCTTTGTTGATGCCGAATTACTGACTTTCGAAGATACACAACTTGAAAAGAAATACGACGATTTCCGCAACCTGATGCAGGAATACCACGACGGAATCTTGTTGTTTGAAGTCAGCAATCGTGAAGTATGGGACAAAGCTTCAAAAGACACCAAAGGTCTTGAAAAATACTTTAAAGCACATAAAGATACGTACAACAAATGGGATAAACCTCATTACAAAGGTCGTGTGATACTTTGTAAAGATAAAGAAACCTTTGATGCTGCACAGAAAATTGTAAAAAAATCGGCACCCGATTCAATTGAGAAATACTTACGCGTTCGGTTGAATGATAGCATTCAGCATGTGAAAGTTGAAAAAGGATTGTATGTTCCGGGCGACAATAAAGTAGTAGATAATCAGTTCTTTAAAACAAAAGACACCTACGTTCCTACAAAGGAGTATCCTTTTGCATTTATTGTAGGAAAACCGATCTCAAAACCGGAAGATTACAGCGATGTTCGTGGATCTGTTACGGCTGATTATCAAGAATTTTTGGAAAAGGAATGGATTAAAATGCTTCGTGCCAAATATCCGGTTAAAGTGAACGATGATATTCTGAAAACGGTTAAGAAAAACTAATATAAACTGAAACGCAAGAATAAAAGACCTAACTTTGTCTTTTATTCTTGCGTTTTGTTTTGTCTCCAATCGTAATTTAATCCTTTGAAAATGAATAAATTTACTTTCATCATTCTCCTGCTTTTAGCTGCTCTCACAAATTCATGTGGTCACAAAACACAGGATGTCAAAGGCAAACAGATTCTTGAAGTGGAAGGCAAATACCTGAATGCTGATGAAATTCAGCAAATTATACCACCCAATGTAAATGCTCAGGATAGCACCGAAATTGCCAACAGTTACATAAAGAAATGGGTAACTGACGTATTGATGTACGAAAATGCAAAGCGAAACGTAAGCAATAAAACTGAAATTGATGAATTGGTGGAAAGCTATCGCAAATCGCTGACCATTCATCAGTATCAGCAAAAAATGATTGAACAACGTTTGCCCAAAGAGCCATCGGAGGAAGATTTGAAAGCATTCTATAACCAATACAGCGATCAGCTGGCACTGAAAGAAAATGTTGTCAAGGGCTTGTTGTTGGTAGTTCCGCAAAATGCGCCAAAACTTCCCAGTGTTCGCAGTTGGGTTCAATCGGCCAATGCAAAATCGCTTGAAAGCATTGAAAAATACAGCATTCAGAATGCCATAAGCTACGATTACTTCGGCGACAAATGGATGGAATTGAGCGAGATACTCAAGAAAATACCCCTTAAAATTGAAGACGCATCTAAATTTGTTTCAAGCAACCGATTTGTGGAAACTTCAGACAGCACACAACATTATTTTCTACGAATTTTGGCTTATAAAACAGTCGGCCAGGTGGAACCTTTCGAAATGGCACGAAAACGAATTTCTGTTATTTTGCTCAACAAACAAAAGGCAGAATTTATCTCAAAGTTTGAAGATGAGCTATATAACGATGCGGTGAGCAATGAATCGGTAACGTTTTTCAATAAAAAGAAAAAGTAGTTAGCCACTTTGCTATAACTTTTTAAACTGTTCCAAACCAGCAAATAGAAACTACAAAGGGTGAAAACTTGTGCTTGTATGAGATTGTAAAAGAAAACCCACCTCCCACTTGAGTGTGAGATTCATGACGGATAATCAATTATTTGAATTAGGTATTTTTTAAAGAAAACTCTGTTCGACGAAATCGTATTCAAATTATTTCAGACTTAATAAAAGTGTAAAATGAATCCAAAGGTTGATGCATATTTAAGTAAAGTCCAAAAGTGGCAGGAAGAGTTGGAGAAATTGAGAATGATTATTCTTGACTGTCAGCTAACCGAAGAATTAAAGTGGGGTGTTCCGTGTTATACGTTTCAGAAAAACAATATCGTTTTAATTCATGTATTTAAAGAATACTGTGCAATCTTGTTTATAAAAGGCTCCTTGTTGCACGATGCTGCAGGAATTCTAATTCAACAAACGGAGAATGTGCAGGCTGGGCGGCAGATTCGGTTCAGAAGTGTTGGTGAAATCGAAAAGATCGAAAATCTTTTGAAAGCCTATATTTATGAAGCCATTGAGCTGGAAAAAGCCGGTTTGAGAGTGGAATTTAAAAAAACCACAGAATATATTGTCACAGAGGAATTTAAACAAAAATTAGTTGAAATTCCTGACTTAAAAACTGCTTTTGAAGCACTGACACCGGGAAGGCAAAGGGCTTACCATTTTTATTTTTCTGAACCCAAACAATCTAAAACACGAGAATCGAGGATAGAAAAATGTATTGCACAAATTCTCAATGGTAAGGGATTAAATGATTAGTGCATACAAAAAGTAATTGAATTCGCTAACGATAATAGAAAAACAAACTCAAATGATCTTCAGTATTTCCTTGTGACCGAGAATGATGTTTTTGGGAAAAACAATACCGGCAAGGAAACTCCAACCACCAGTGCAAAAAGAATAAATAGGGTAGTCAGTCCGTTATGGACGAAATCGAGCATAAAACCCTGCGATTTAATTACATCGGTAGTTCGCATAAATTTGATTAAACCCAGAATAGTTCGATAAGCAAACAATCCCGGAATCATAGGAAGAAGTGAAGGAAACGAAAAAACTTCAGCAGGACAATGAATAATTCGGGCAAATAAAATACTCAACAATCCGATACAGGAAGCAGCCACAAAAGTTGCCATCGAAATATCGAGCCTGGCATAATGGATAAGCGCAAACCGCAATCCGTGACCAATAGCAGCCAGCAAGGCTGAAACTGCAATAGCATTGCGCGAAGGATTTGAAATGACCGCAAATCCAATAGCTGCAATAGCAGCCAATGAGCCATCAATCAGTATCAAATGAATCATTTCAGTGTTTATCATAATTTCTCCAATCCTAAGATTAACATAGAAGCAAACAATCCAAGAGCAATACATACAATCAGACTGGAAGCATTAACCAGTCGTGCAATTCCGGTAAGCACATGACCTTCGATAATATCCAGAATAGAATTAATCAGCGGAACACCGGGAATTAAAAATAATACGCTGGATGCTAAGGCAATTTCAGGTGTAGCACCCCAGTGGAACACGTAACCTAAGCCTGCCAGCAAGGAGGCAACAAAAGCACTGGTGCTAAATACAATCAGGTGATTAATATGCTTTTTTATCATTTCCTGTCGGATAAAAAATCCTGCCAGTGTGGCCAAAAATACAAATCCAATAGCGAAAATATCCCCTTTAAACAATGCACAGAACGAAGCATTGGCACAGCTCACCAATATCAAAACCAACCACCGCGACATTCGTTTTTGAGTCACAATATCATGGAAACGATTTAATATTTGATCGAAAGTGAGGTTTTTGTCAAAGGTATCCCAACTCAACGAACTTAAATCGGAAACAATAGTAAAATTGAGCAGCAAAGGTTTGGTTTTCTTTATCAACGTCAACCGGTTCTGTTGATCTTCTTTGTTCGTAATCGTCATCATAATGCTCTGCTGGAAAACCGAAAGTTCAATAAAATAACCGAATTTAGCTGCCATGCGAGAAATATTCTGAATAATCCGCATGGTGTGAGCCCCCGAAGTCATTAGCTCAGCAGCAATATCGGTCAACAAATCAGCAATCTCCTGAATGTTAGGTTCTTTTTGATTGGTTTGATTGATCATTGAGTTTTGTTTGAAAAACATTATTTTGGCTACAAAGGTAATAAAAAGCCCTCATTTATTTGGTTGTGTACAAGTTTTTGAGTAAAATTGCACAACAATATCAGAAAGCATGAACTGTGTGTTTATCAGGATGTTTTGTGAATATAAAGTTGTTAGAAAATGAAAATTGAAAAATTTGATGTAACCGGCATGTCGTGTGCGGCTTGTGTGGCAAGTGTCGAGAAAAGCGTTAGCAAACTAAGTGCTGTAAAAAGCGTGAATGTAAATCTGCTGACCAATACCATGAGCGTCGATTATGACGATTTGCAGCTTACCACCGATATGATTGAGAAATCGGTGG
>SESA01001201.1_pt1 | contig 13805 bp, 8 predicted proteins | sample 3171451 | NCBI WGS metagenome assembly SESA01 (sample SAMN06051862, study PRJNA518727) | freshwater metagenome | biome: subpolar coniferous forest; feature: holomictic lake; material: water; isolation source: holomictic Lake 227, 8 m depth | place: Canada: near Kenora, Ontario | collected 2013-06-25...
CTTCCGCGCGGCGGCGGGGCAGTTGGACATGGCGTACATGACCGCCTGGATGCATGTGAAGGCGCTTAACCGGCGGTTCCGGTCGCCGGTGGTCCTGACCACGCGCGGAGGCAAGACTGGCGGCGGAGCAGTCCTCACTGACATGGGCCGGCGAGTGGTGGCCTTGTATCACCGGATGGAGCAGCAGAGCTATGCGGCAATCCAGGAAGGCTTCCGCGAGTTCCTGGCGCTGTTGAAACAGTATTGCACAGGCAATGCCAGCCGGGCAGGGCCGCCTCCGTCTCATCAGCGACGGGTGGCTCCAACTTGCATTGCTGCCGCAGGGATGCGAAAGGTGACGCGAGCCTGGACGGCAAACACCCCGGCACTTTTCCAGGCAACCATGACATGAAAGGGCTTCGATTATGATGACTCGCAGGCAAGCTTTGAAGACAACCGCTCTGGCGTCGGCCATTTGCGCTACTGCCACCACTCTGCGCACCGTGAGCGCTCAATCCTCCGCCGGACCGGCTCCGGTGCCCGTGGTGACAGGCCCCTACACTCTTCCACCCCTGCCTTATAAGTTTGACGCGCTGGAGCCGCACATTGACGCCCTCACCATGCAGATTCACCACGACAAGCACCATGCGGCTTACGTGACGAACTTGAACAAGACTGTAGCCGAATTCCCCGAACTTGGCAGGAAGCGGGTCGAGGATCTGCTGGGAGACCTAAGCGTTGTGCCGGAAAAGATTCGCGTAGCAATTCGCAACCAGGGCGGGGGCCATTACAACCATTCACTTTTCTGGCAGATGATGAAGAAGGGCGGAGGCGGCCAGCCGGCGGGGGAGCTTCTGAAGGGGATTGAGAAACGGTTTGGCAGTTTCGGCGTTTTTAAGGACGAGCTTACGAAAGCCGCTTTGGGCCAGTTTGGGAGCGGCTGGGCGTGGCTGGTCCTGGATGGCAACAAGCAATTGGGCATTGAGCCGACGCCGAATCAGGACTCGCCGATCAGCCAGAACAAGCAGCCCCTGCTCGGGCTCGATGTTTGGGAACATGCCTACTACCTGAAATACCAGAACCGCCGACCGGAATACGTGGCGGCGTTCTTCCAGGTGATTGACTGGGAGTTCGTTGGCGAGCAATACAAGAAGGCTCTGGGTTGAGAACGAGGGGACAGTGATCAGTAATCGGTGATCAGGGTCGGGGTCGAGCTAGAGCTCGCGCCGCCGGCGGACGACACGCGTAACGGACCCGCCACGCCCTTCACGCGGTCCGATAGGGCGCTTCAATGGGTCAGCGCGGAGGGCGTGGGCGCAGGCGCGTCGGGGTTCGGCGGGGCGGCTTCCCGAATGGCGCCATGCGTCTCGCCGGGGGGGGGGCTATGGCCGTCTGTCATTTAGTGTGAGTAAACGAGATCGCCTAATGCCAATCATCAGGTTTATTGACAGTCGTTTTGGGTCGTGCTAGAATCATCCCCTTGCACAAAGCAATATGCAATACGACTTCGCGCGACCGATTGTCGCGCCTTGAGCTATCAGGCGATGCTTCTCAAAGACTGACCCGTCAGCAATTCCCCATGTCTATGACTCCCTCCAACAACAAGACCACCGGATACATACTTCCACAGGCTCTCGCGGGCCTGGGGTTGACCATCGCGCTGGCACTGGTGCCCGCCTTCACCCATGCTGACACGAGCCTGCAAGTTGGTGTCGCTGCGCCGAACAGTTCGAACGAGTTCAATCGCACCGCATTCCTGACCTGGACGGCGGAGGCGGGCGGGACTTACAAAGTGCAAAGCTCGACGAATGTCGCCAACCCGGCGGCGTGGAAAACCGAGGATGCCGTCAGCCAAAGCACCGTTGGGCCGATCAAGTGGATGGCGCCCGAGGCGCTGCGCACGCAGAAATATTACCGGCTCATCCTGCCGCAACCGGAAGTTCTTTCCGTTGAGCCCTCCTTCGTGAATTTAGATGATCCCGCCGCGCTGTTTTATCTCACCGGCCAGTGTTTGCCGACCAACGGCTCGGTGGTCATCAACGGCCTGAATTTCACCCCCACGCTGGTGGATTCCAAGGGCGGCTGGATGGCGATTTCACTGAACGGCCTGCCGCCCGGAACGCCGATCACCGGCAGCATCCTCGTGTTGGATAACGCCAGCAACGTCGTCACCACTTTGCCGCTCCAGAATCCCGTAATCTACGGCACGGAGCTGACGGCGGAACAACTCCAGGGTCCGCCGGATGAACCCCCGGCCAGTCCGCAGGCGCTATTGGGCGCTTGGCTTTCCAAAAGGGGCTATGACTATTACAAGGCCAAGAGCGACCTGAACGCGGCGGGTCTTCACTCGAATCCTTACTTCCAAGAGAACCAGAACGCGGGTGCAATGCCGCATGGGAAGCTTAGTTCGGGAGCGGTCGTGGGGATTGCGGTCGGCAGCGTGGTGGGCATCGCTGGCTCGGGCTTTGGCGGCGCCGATGATTCGGGTGAAGCAGGAGTGGTCGAAGGCAAGAAGGGGATCAATGCGGTGAATGTCAAACTGGCCCGCACGGCTTCCGGCAGCGCCACCATCGCAGGCATCAGCGGCGGAGTGGTAGCGGGCATCGTTGTGGCCTGCCTGAGTTCCGGCGAACTCCAAGCTGAGGAAATTGATTTCGCCATTCCTGGTCGCGGACTTGATTTCGCCTGGACCCGCACCTATCGCTCGCGCGCCGAAGCCACGACCGCCCAAGGTGCGGGTTGGGATTTCTCCTTCAACGTCAGCGCTACCCCGCAGCCCGACGGCACTGTCGTCCTGCGTCCCGGCAACGGTCGCGCCGACACGTTTTATCTCAACGGCACGAACGGCTGGACGCGCGATGAATACTTCCTGCACCTGCGCGATGTGGATCAGGACGGTTTCCCCGATGAGGTCGTATTTCCCGACGGCGGCAAATGGCTGCTGCATCCGCCCGGCACGGCCTTCGCGGGCAAACTGGCGCAGATTGTGGATCGCAACAACAACGCCATCCGTTGCGAGTACGACAGTGGCGCGGGACGGCTCCTGCGCGTGGTGGACACCTTGGACCGCACCAACACCGTCGCTTACACCTCCAAAGGCCTGATCGAGTCAGTCACTGATTTCTCCGGACGCACCGTGCGGTATGAATACGACAGCGCTGCCGACTTGGTCGCGTGCATTTCCCCCGCTGTCATCGGCACGCCGAACGGCAATGACTTTCCCGGCGGGAAAACCAATCGCTACGCCTACAGCAGCGGCAACCTTGATCAACGGTTGAATCACAACCTCGTCTCGATCACCGATCCGCAGGGGCAGACGTGCCTGGAAGTCACTTATCAAGCCACGAACAATCCCGCGGCGCTGGATTTCGACGCCGTGAGCAGCGTGCTGCGTGGCGTTGACAAGAAAGACATCCGGCGCGGAATGGTTATCGCCCGCCCCTCCAACTCATTCGCCACGGTCCACACCATCGTCAACGATTACGTCGGCAACGTGAGCGAGTATCTGTTCGACTCCCGGCAACGTTGCGTCTCGGTGCGCGAATTCACGGGCCGCGCCAATCCCGCCTTGCCCACCACGGCCACGGAGAATCGGCCCACCGGTAAATTGCGCGCTGACGACCCGGATTATTTTGAAACCCGCTGGGAGTGGAACGCGGATTCGCTTTGCAGGCGGGAAGTCGGTCCGGGCGGGCAGCAGGTGCAATGCGTTTATGAATCTGATTTCGACCCGGCTACGCCCGCCCGCAAACGCGCCGATTGCCGCGTGGTGCGGGAGATTGCCAGCGGCGGCGGCGTTGATTTGGACGGCGATGGCGTGGCCGACACGAGCGAACGCGTGTGGCATTACGAATACGATCCACGTTTCGGCAGTGATCCTGCGGCGAGCCGGGGCAAGAAACTCTATGTGGGTAATCTGCCTTTTTCCAACGGCGATTCCTCGCTTGAAAGGCTATATTCCCCGGGGCAAGCACACTGGGGTAATGCTCGTCTCAGGAGCGGCGTCATTGCCGAGGTTGGCGCGGGCCGACCGGCTACGGTAGGCCGGGAGAGCGCCACCGTGCCACGCGGTGTCAGCACGCTCGGGGTGAGTGAACGCAAGAGCGGCAGCGTCATTTTGACCGATCGGATGGGTCAAGAGGTCATGCGAACCCGAGGGGGCCGCAAAGGCTGGGATGGGTTGATCTACGGCAATCACAGGGTTTGCTTTCCCGTTACAGAAACAGACCCGCGCGGCAATGTGACCACGAGCAGTTTTGACCCCCAAGGCAATTGCACTAAAGCGACGCCCTGGAAACATCACGATATCCAGGGGCTTGATGCTCCCACTCTGGAGTTTGCCTACAACGACCACGGCCAGTTGACCGCTATGACCAACGCCCCTGATGCAAATGGCTATCGGAGTGTGGACACGTTCGGCTATTATACTAGCGGCCCGCAGGCGGGTTATCTACAGCGATGCGTCGAGGACGCCGCCGGGTTGGCGCTCACTTCATCCTTTGAATACGACGCGCGCGGCAACCTGACTCGCTATATTGACCCGCGCACCAACGACTGGCTGTTCGCCTACAATTCGCTGGATCAGCTTGTTCAGTCCAGCTCCGCCACGCTCAGCCTGTGCTTCTGCAAGATTGAATGGAAATACGCTTACGATGCCAATGACAACCTCGTGGAATGCACCGCTCCGGTCTTCTTCGACGACCCCGCCACCGCGACCTACCGGACCGACCGCTTCCAATACGATCCGCTGCATCGCGTGACGGAAATCGCGCTGGCGGTGGACGCGACGCAGGCGCGGACCAATCGCTTCGTCTATGACGGCAACGGCCAATGCGTGCAGGCGCTCGGCGGCGACGCCGTTTCCGGGGCCGACCCGCACCAGACCGTGGCATATCAATATGACGAGCGTGGGCTGTTGTTTCGTGAAATTGCCGCGCCGGGCAGCCCACTACAATGCACCTCCCAGTTGGACTACGATGCCAACGGCAATCCCACCCGCGTGAGCGATGGCTTAGAAGGTACGCCGAGCATTACGACCATGGAGTATGATGGGTTTGCAGGCTTCGGCTCTGGTTCCCCCCAAATTGCGTGGGGAAGTGCACAGGCCAAGGGCAATACCAGCATCGGCGCTTCGTATGGCGGCATCAACCGCCTCTCCAAAATCACCGACCCGATGGGCAACGTCACCACGTGCAACTACGACGCGAACGACAATCTCAAGGTCGTCCGCCACTTCGGCGAGTTGAACGACGTGCCCGGTTCGGGCGGCAACCTCCGCCTGGCCGAGTCACGCTACGAATACGACGGCCTCGACCGCTGCGTGGTTGAGCATGATTTGCATTTCGCGCCCGCCACGCAGACACCCGTGGGCGATGGCGAATGCACCACCAGAATCGCCTTTGCGCCCTGCGGCCAATGCAGCAGCATCACCGACGATTTGGGCCAGGTGACGAGTTTCGATTACGATACGGCGGGCCGCGTTTACAGTGTCCGAGTGCCCAACGGCCGAGCCCTCCAGGTTTGTGTGCTCGATCCTTCCGGCAACGTGACTTCCGTCATCCAAACGGACACGCCCGACCTCGGCGGCCCGGCGCAGGTGTTCTCGGTCACGAACGTCTATGATTCGCTCAACCGTTGTGTAAGCAGCACGGACAGCGCCGGCAACACCAGCACCTGCGCCTACGACTCGCTCGATAACCCGGTCAGCACCGTGGATGCGCGCGGCAACGAAACGGTGTTCGCATACGACTACCTGGGCCGCTGTGTGCAGACGACCTGTTACCAGGGCAAGGAGCGCGGCATCACCATCAACACCTCGCACGTCGAATACCGGCTCAACTCCAGCGGCTTTTCCGCCACAGACGCCAACTCGAACACGGCGTTCTACGCCTGCGACTCCCTCGACCGGCTCGTCGCCGTCACCAACGCCGACGGCACGCACCGCACGCTCGTCTGGAGTCCGCGCGGCAATCTCATCAGCGAACAGGATGCGAACGGCAACGTGATCGTGAACACCTACGACCTGAACGACCGCATCATCCATCGCGACATCGCGGCGCGGTTTGAGACCTTCAACTACGACGGCTGCAACCGGTTGACCGGCCACCGCGATGATGATTGCGACGGGGATTTCACCTACGATTCACACGGCAATTGCGTGCAGGAAAAGCTCAATGGACTGGCCACCACTTCGACTTACGACGCGCTGGGCAACCGCCGGTCGCTCACCTACCCCAGCGGCCGCACGCTGGCCTACGCTTACGACGCGAACCGTCGTTGCACCGGCATCACCGAATCCGGTGTGGCGCTGGCGAGCTTTGCTTACAACGGCGTAACGCGTCTGGCGCGCGTGACTTACGGCAACGGCACACGCACCAGGATCGGCTACGACGGTCTCACCAGCCCGCCCAACGCGCCGGGCGATTATGGGTTTGGGCAGGTCAGCCGCGTCCGCCATGAACGAACGGACAACTCTGTGGCCATTGACGACCGGACGTTCCGTTTTGACCCGGCACAGAACAAGACCTCCCGCGACATGACCGCGCCGTTCACCTTGGCGGGCGTGGCGCGGGCGCAGACGTTCGAATACGATCCCGCGTGCCGGCTCGTCGCTTCGCTCGTTAGGACCAACGGCGGGCAGGATCGTTTGGTGGACTACGGCCTCGACCGCATGGGCAATCGCACGAACGTCACCGGCGCGGCCTGTTTCGGCGATTACACGATGGATTCCGGGGCGCCGCCGGCAGATTTCCAAATGAACCAATACACCACCACCGGGTGCGACGTCCGCACCTACGACGACAACGGCAATCTCGTGGCCCGCGTCTCCGCCGACGGCCCGGTGACTTATCAGTATGATTACGCCGACCGGCTGGTGCTGGTGCAGGCGTTGGATTCCGGCACGGGCACGCTCGCCCCGTTGGTTGGCTACGCTTACGACGCGCTCGGTCGGCGCGTGGCCAAAACGAATTATTCCGGCACCCTGCCGCCCAGCATTCGGCAATACTGTTATGACGGCGCATGCGTGATCGAGGAATGGGAAAACGGCGCGGTGGCGGCGAGCTACGTTCTCGATGACCGCGGCCTCCTCGGTCTGCGTCTGGGGGGGCAGGATTACTTCGTCCACACCGACGACCAGGGCAACGCGCTCGCATTGACCGGCACCGGCGGCGCAGTCGTGGAGCGCTACGATTACGATGATTACGGCAAGGTGACCTTCCTCACGAGCGACGGCATCCCGACCAGCGCGACCGCGTCTGCCTACGGCAATGCGTATTGCTGGGGCGGCCTGCGCCTCGACGCGGAAACCGGCCTGCATAACGACGACGGCGGCGGATATTTTGAACCGCTAGCGGGCCGGGCCGTCCGCGGAAAGGTGAAAACCATCAAGGACATGGGCAACAGCCTTCGCGCCTTTGAAGGCAACAACCCGTGGAGCAACGGCTCTCCGCCCCCGGCGGCTGAGAAGCACTACATAACGATCCCGCACAACCTCCAGAATCTGAAGCACTACATCACCATACCACACGACCTTTCGTGGTCCCCGGTGGTTTACGGGGTTGAATATCTCAACAAAAGGAAAGAATACGTCGGCCACGTCACTCTCATGAAGTGAGCCTGGCGGACGGAAACGTCGCTGCCCCGGGTGTGCTGCGAGTCCGCCAGGTGATCGGGAATGCAGTCAAGCCGGGAACGGGTCAGGGTTGCCCTGACTGGGTGCGGATCATCACCTCGTTGCGGCGCAGGAAGGCTGGGGTCCACGGCGGATCAAAGTAGCCGAACATCGGTTCAGTTAGCTCGGGAGGTCTTTCCCGCTGGAGGTGACGGTCAGTTTGCCGTGTTTGACGCCCTTGGCGGCGATGAGCTCGTCGGCGATCTTCTTGATCGTGCCGGCCTTGCCGCGGACGGCGAGCACCTCCAGGCAGTTGTGATGGTCGAGGTGGACGTGGAGGGTTGAAATGATGACCTCGTGATGGTCGTGCTGGATGTCGGTCAGGGTGGCCTGGACGTGCTGCTTGTGGTGATCGTAAACGAGGGTGATGGTGCCGGCGATTTCCTGGTTGCCGAGGTTCTGGCGGTGCTCGACGAGGCCGGCGCGGATCATGTCCGCCACGGCCAAAGAGCGGTTGTCGTAGCCCTTCTGGCGGGTCATCTGATCGAGCTGTTTGGCCAGGTCGCGCGGAACGGAAACGGTAAAGCGGACAACGCCGTCGGTTTTGTTGGTTTTCACGCAGGGGACGGTAACAAAGGCTCGGAGGGCGTCAATAGATCGCCGGCATACGGGTGCGACTAAGAATGAGGGCTGAACTCAGCGGTAGCGGACGTGAGTTCAGCGATCAATATTCTTGCGCACCCAACCGGCGTGCATGTCGAGATAGACCTGGTTGCGGCCGCCGTTGTGCGCCGACCAACCGCCGGACGGCGGCACGCTCTCACCGACACTCCATTGGTCTTTGAATCCGGCCCACCAGGGCTTTTCAAAGAAAGGACTCATCAACCATTCTTCATCCGAGACGCTGGCTTTCCGGGCGACAGCAACGCTCTCGGGCGTGCGTCCGCGGAGATAACGGGCCGCGGAGGGATTGCGTTCGGCCAGCTTGTCACTGAGGTAATTGGCCCAACCGCGTTCCGGCGCATTGGTGCCGTCCTGGCGCCAGGGACTGAGGAAGTACATCTGCCACTCGTTGGTGCGCGCGACGGGCACGGGCGGGCTTAGCCACAGGCCCACATTAGGGGCGTAAGCATGGAATAGCGGCATGAACGAGCCCATGGAGTTATAGCGTTTGCCGGATGCGTCCACGGGAGGGGTGAGCTGGAGGTCCGAGTCCGGCACATGGGGCATTTTGCCCGCGTTATCGGCGAGATACATGGTGGTGGCGAGGCCGATCTGGTGAAGGTTCGACAGGCAGGCGGAGCGCTGAGCGGCTTGCTTCGTCTTGCCCAAGGCCGGCAGGAGCATGGCCGCGAGAATCGCTATGATGGCGATGACCACCAGCAGTTCAATGAGAGTAAAGGCGGAGGAGCGAGTGGTGCCCGGGGCGCTGGCTCGACGAACAGCAGGCACCGAAGCCGAAGATTCAAACAAACTCATCATGGTACATGGTGTAGGAAGAAGCATTCGGCGAGAGAGCGATGATGTCAAAGCGAATAGCAGCCCGAAGAGGCAGGGGGCAAGGGGGAGCCGAGACACGGATGGCACGGCTTTGCACGCAGAGGACGGGCTGCGAGGGATGGTCAAGGGCTCTTGAACTGAATTCCGTCGCGGTTGGCGAAGCGGACGATGACGCCGTCACTGCCGGTGCGGTGGTACCAGGTGAGTTCGCTCATGGGGGCGTGGCTGCTCTGGCTGCGGGGGCTCTTGGGGCGGGGGCCGAGACTCCAGATAGCCCAGCGCACGGGGCTGTCGGCAGGTTTGGAGTAGAAGCGGCCGAAGTCGCTCTTGAGATCGGGGAAGTTGGTGGGTACCCAGAGGGCGTAGTCGCCAGCGGGCTCGCCGTTGAGAAGGAGCGGGCCGGGGGCGGCGTATTTGTAGGTGTGCCCCGGGTCGAAGGGATCTTCCATGTTGGCCTCGCGTCCGCCGGCATCGCTGTGGGGCAGGTAGCGGGCTTCGGCGAGTTCGACGGGTAACTGGCACCAGTGCTCGCTCAAATCAGTGTTGCAGTTCTCGCGCACGGGCGGGATCCGTCCGGCGTAGTCGTCGGCGTACATGTGCAGGGCGAGGCCGATGCCATAGAGCTCGGCGTGGACCTTCGCAACCTTGGCCTTCTCCTTGGCGCGGGAGAGGGCGGGCAAGAGGAGGCTGGCGAGCACGGCGATAATGGCCATGACGACCAGGAGTTCAATGATGGTGAAGGCAGTTGAGGGGTCCGTGCCGGGCTGGCCACCAGGGTTGAGAGTTGAGGGTGGCGAGTGGTAACCAATCGCAGATGGCCGACGTCCGCGCGGGGGGCGTGGTGTTGAGGGACCGCGCATGGGCGGAGCTATTGGACGCGCTGGAGGCGGTAGAATCGGGTATGGGCGTCGGCCGGGTCCACGATCACCGTCCAACGGCCGTTCACCAGCGCCGGCACGTTCGTCGCCGGCTGCCAGGGGCCCGGCGCGCCGACGGTATTGGTGTGCTGCAACTGGTAGTTGGCCAGCGAGCCCGGCCAGGTGACGACGGGCGCGGTGGCGATACTGATAACCGATGCTTCCGACGGCACAATTTCCTGGACGAACAGTTCGTAGCCATTGGTGCCCTGGCTGAACGAGCCGCTCTCCTGGCTGAAAACCCCAATGGCGTCAAAGGCGTTGGTGGGCGCTGAACCGAGGCTGTAGCGGGGATGACGGAGAGTGAAGAAGCGGTTTTCGCCGTCGGTGACCGAGCAGAGGCGGCTGCCCCAGAGGTTGGTGGGATTCCAGCCGTTTGTGGTCAGCAGCGTCAGGCCGTTGAGGCGAACGCGCGCGCCCTGCCAGTGCTCGCCGCCGGTGGCGCGGGTTTGGTCGAAGATGTCTTCGGACGTGGCGGCGTTGTTGTCGTTGGTGCGCATGAGCGAGGTCAGCGAGAGCACTTCCGGCGCCGGCAGGCCGTAGTTGGTTGCGACCAACGAAATCGTGAAGTCATATTCCGGCTCATTGTGGTGCTGTTCATTGATGTTGCGCTTGCCGCCGAAGAAGAGGGAGCCGTTCGCCGCGACCGAGACGAGGTCCCCCTTGTGGAAGGCGTGGCCGGTGGCGGGGTCGTGGTTGAGCCGGGCGACTTCGGCCAGCCACGCCTCGTTGCTGTAGCTGAAGGAATCGTCGCCGGGGGCGCGCCGGAGGGCGTAGTTCTGGCCGATCCAGCAGGTGGTGCCGCCGCGGTCGCCGGGCCAGGCGGCCTGCACGACGATCTGCCACTCGCCGCCCATGGTGCCAGCGGAGGCGGGCTGGAAGTTCGGGGTGGAGTCGAGCATCTCGTCCGGGTCGGTGAGCAGGACGCCGACGACGGTGATGGGGTAGCTGGGGGTCCAGGCACTGGCGCCGTTGGCATTGACGGCTTGCAGGTTCCAGTGCGTTTCGGCTTGCGACGGCAGCCCCAGCAGTGGAAGCGCGAGCGCGGCGGCGAGAAAGAGCTGGGATACAGCGCAGGTGAATGGCCGGCGGGAAATCGCCGGTTGACTGCTAGAGAAGCGAAGTGTTACGTTCATATCGTGAAGTATGAACTGAGAAGCCGTATTACGCAACATAAGAATAATATGACGCCGCGGGGCGTGGCTTGGTCCAGCTCATGGGCCGCGCGGTTTGGCGCGGTTGCAATGCTGCTGGCGATGTTCTTCCTGCTCGCCGCTGCGCCTGTTGGCGCGCACAGCGGGCCGGGGGTGATCGTGGACACGGACATGGCCGCGGACGACGCCCGGGCGCTGGCGCTGCTGCTGGCCTCGCCTTACTTCCATGTCATGGCGGTGGTGACGAGCGACGGGGTGAGCCCCCCGGACATTGGGGCCACCAACGTTTGCCGGGTGCTGGGGTTTCTCAAGCAGGACGGGGTGGCGGTGGGCATTGGGCGGACGCTGGCCGAGGCGGCACCGGCATTTCGCGCCAACGCCACGGGGTTGGATTGGGCGAAACTGGGCGAGCCGGTGGTGCCGATAGGCGGCATGTTCAGCGCCACGAATCTGATCCAATTCGCACTGAAGAGTTCCGCCCGCCCCGTCATCTACATCTGTCTCGGACCGCTGACTAACCTGGGGGATGCGCTGAAGCAGACACCAGAATTGGCGGAGGCGATCAGCACGGTGCTGTGGTTTGGCGCGCCGCCGAACGCGGCGCAACCGGGCTGGAATGCCCGGCGGGACGAGGCCGCGTGGAAGCAGATCGCGGCGGCGGGCCTGCGCGTGGAGGTGATCCGGTGGCCGGACAATGCGGCAGCGCCCTTGGCGGACGAAGCGCTGCTGGACGAGCTGGCCGCCGTGGACTCGCCTGCTGCGGACCTCATCGTGCGCTTGCACCGGAGTGGACGCGGCGCGGAGCTCGTGCGCGCAAAGCACCTGCGGCTTTGGGACGACCTGGTCGCGCTCCGGTTTCTCAACCCGTCCCTGGGCGTGATGTCCCCGGTAGCCGGACAGCCCGGTTGGTCGGAATTGACCGGGGTGGATCCCCTCGCTGCGCGTCGGGCCATGGCGGCGACGTTACGGATGCTGCCGCCGCGGGCGACGGTGATTTTGGCCGATTTCCCGGCCGCCCCAGAGCAACTGCTGCCGGACGTTAGGGAGCTGGCGACGCAAATCATTGCCCGCCATGGGTTGGAGGAATGGAAGGCGGCGGTGCTGACCAGCGAGCTGCACCGGCACCTGGGCACCTACTCGATTGTGGGGGCCAAGATGGGTTTGCGCGCGCGGGAGCGGTTCAGCGTGGCGCTGGATGAGTTGCATGTCGAAAGCCGGGCGGGCTTGAAGCCGCCGCTGAGCTGCGTCAACGATGGATTGCAGGTGGCGACGGGCGCGAGCCTGGGCCGTGGAACGATCACGGTGGTCACGAACGGGCCGCCCGCGTGCGAGGCGGTATTCAGCTACGGCGAGGGGCGGCTGCGGCTGCGGTTGAAACCGGAGTTTGCGAAGCAGATCGCCGCCGACATGGCGGAGCTGGTGAAACGCCACGGCGGGACGACGCCCGAGTATTTTCAGGCCGTGCGCAGCGTGTCGCTGAGGCACTGGCTGAACTTCGACCGGAAGACGATGTTTGAGGAGACGGTGGAAGGCGGCCAGGTCGCGCCGTGAGTTATGCACATTCCCGACGGATTCCTTGACGCGAAAACTGTGTTGGTCACCGGCGCGCTGTCGGTGGCAGGCGTGGGCCTCGCGCTGCGCCAGGTCCGCAAGGAACTGCCGCCGCGCCGGGTGCCGCTGCTTGGACTCAGCGCAGCGTTTCTGTTTGCGGCGCAAATGCTGAACTTCCCGGTCGCGGGCGGCACGTCCGGGCATCTGCTCGGCGGTGTGCTGGTGGCGGCCTTGCTTGGGCCGGCAGCCGGGGTGGTGGTGCTGACGACGGTGCTGATCGTGCAATGCTTTCTCTTCGCCGACGGCGGCGTGACGGCCCTGGGAGCGAACGTGTTCAACATGGCCCTGGTGGGCACGGTGGGGGGCTGGGCAATCTATCGGACGGTCAGCCGTTGCCTGCCGGGTGTGCGCGGACAAGTGGCGGCGGTGGCGTTTGCCGGTTGGTGTTCGACGGTGCTGGCGGCGCTGGGGTGCGCGGGGCAACTGGCGTGGTCGGGCACGGTCCAGTGGTCGGTTGCGGTGACGGCGATGGCTGGGATCCACATGCTGATTGGTTTGGGGGAGGGGCTGATCGGTGCGTTGGTCTTCCTGGCGATTACGCGGACGCGGCCCGAGCTGGTATCGAGCCCCGGAGAAAACCCTGCCCCCTCCCGAATCGGCGGGGTCGTCGGCTTCGGGTTGGTGGTGAGCATCGGCCTGGCGGTATTTGTGGCGCCGTTTGCGTGTCCGTGGCCGGACGGCCTGGAAAGGGTGGCGGCGAAGCTGGGCTTTGAGCACAAGGCTGGCGGGGCGATTCTGCCGGCACCGCTGGCAGATTACGCGCTGCCTGGCTGCAAATCGCCGGTCGTGGCCACGGCTATTGCCGGCGCCGCAGGCGCGCTGGTGGTGTTTGGCCTTGCGCTGTTGCTGAGCCGCGCGCTCGTGCCCAAGCACGGCAGCGGCGAGCGCGAGAGTGGAACCGAATAAGCGCCTGGGCCTTGGCAAGCGGGCGCCAAGCACGCATGCCTGGGTCTGTGCTGGGTGGGCCAGAAGAGGGCTAGAGGGGCAGGACAGAGGACGGAGGTGTTGACGTGAGAGGAATTCTTCGTGGCG
>SESA01001202.1_pt1 | contig 13795 bp, 18 predicted proteins | sample 3171451 | NCBI WGS metagenome assembly SESA01 (sample SAMN06051862, study PRJNA518727) | freshwater metagenome | biome: subpolar coniferous forest; feature: holomictic lake; material: water; isolation source: holomictic Lake 227, 8 m depth | place: Canada: near Kenora, Ontario | collected...
GAATATTCGGTTTTCAATGTCTCGAGGATTGGCGGGCGTGCCTTTGACCTCTGGCGGGACGGGATCCTGCATATCGCCGACATCCCCGATGACTTCGCTCTGAGCGCCAGCCAGCAGCTGCAGGTGCAAGCCGAAAAGACGGGGGAGGTGATCAGGGACCAGGAGGCCCTGGATGAGTTCAAATCGCAACTTGTTCGGCCTTTGTATTTCATGGATTTCGAGACGTTCATGCCTGCGGTGCCTATGTATGAGGGTACTCGTCCTTACCAGATGTTGCCTTTCCAGTATTCACTGCATGTGGTTGGGGCTGCGGGTGAAGAGCCTGCACATTTCGCCTTTTTGGGGACCCCGCCTGAAGATCCCCGGGAAGAATTCATCCGCAGTCTCTTAAAAAACATCGGAAAAAGCGGAAGTGTGTTAACCTGGAACCAGGCGTTTGAGATTTCCAGGCTCAACGAAATCGCCCGCGACTTTCCGCAGTATTCGGGGGAGATAACCGCTTTGGTCGAAAGGGTGGTGGACCTCATGCTGCCTTTTCAGCGCAAGCATTTCTACACCCCCCAAATGAAAGGATCATACTCCATCAAGAACGTTCTGCCCGCCCTCGTTCCCGAACTTTCATACAAGGACCTTGACATACAGGAAGGCGGAACCGCAAGCCTGGTTTATATGAGTCTTTACTCCGACCCCGATCCAGCCTCAGTAGCCGCCAAACGCGAAAACCTGCTCCGCTACTGTGCTTTGGATACACTGAGTATGGTGAGGATTTTGGAGAAGCTGTGAAAGACGCGGGAGCTCCTGGAAGGGAGCCGCCGTTCGGCATTAACCAATTGCCAGCCGTTGACACAGAACGCTACTAAGCCGCTTTGAAACCAATTTTTTTCTGTTTGGTTAGTTCAAATGGGAAAATTTCGAGAAAGTCATTGCCAAAGCTAAGGAAGCTTGCACTAACGCAGGTGAACAACCCAAGTATCACTTTCCTGACGTCAGGAAGGTGATCACAATGGAAATGCCACCGCTCCCTCATCCGCAGTAATTTTCTTTGCCGTTGCTAAATCGGTATACGGGAAGTGGATAACAAAGATATCCCCTCTTATAAATCTTTCCATGCTTCGTCCTCCTCGGGTCTCAACCATTCCTTGCTAAAAGATGATTCGCTTGCCTGCATGCAAAATGAAAGGTCATCTTTATTCTTGCCTGGTTTCTTTAACCGGAGGAATTCCATATAATCCAGAAGCGCTTTAATCCTGGATTCAAGGAAGGATTCAAGTTCCTTGATCAGTTTTTTCTTTCGGGGTGAAAGAGGCATTTTAATTGATGTTGTTTCCTGCATACAAAAGTACTAAAAATGATTTCATCTTATTTCTTGTATGCTTAATCCGCCAACAATTGAAAAGTGATACGATATACCGTAATTATTTCAGTAAAATGCAGGATTGTCCCTTGAACAGTTTCCTTTATTCATTTTCAAGCTTCAGGGCTACGTGCCTGATGTTGAATCTGTTGTAGGTGTAGAGGATGTGAATTACGCCATCTCTGGTCTGAATGAGGGCGGGATAACTGAATTCGCCTTCTGCTTTGTCTTCGAGTGCGTAAATGTCGGTCCAGGTTTTGGTGTCGGACGAAACTGCGATACTCAGTTTGTTACGGCCGTTCCACCAGTCTTTTCCTTTTTTTCCGGGGTTATAAACGACCATATGGATGCCGGTATTAAGGGTAAGGGCATCGAAGCCGGAATTGGGGTTTGGAAGGCTGGTCCTGATGAGGGAGCCCCAGGTTTTTCCGTCGTCGGATGACATGCTTTCCATGATGCAATCCTGGTCACTCCTGCAAAAGGCGTGTATCCTGCCCCCGGCATCGGTAAGAAGGGCTGGCTGGATGACTTTTGCTTTGTTTGATGTGTCGACGGGGATTATTTTCCAGTTTATTCCCTTGTCGGCAGAGCGTTCAATAAAAACTTGCCAGCGATCGGTGGTTTCCCCGCTCGAGGGAAGAAGCCAGGCACCGCTCCGTGTTACAAGGGGTTTGTTTTTCGCCGGACCAAGGATTTCCTTGAGATTAAGAGGGGCGGACCAGGATTTCCCTTTGTCCTTTGAAACGATCATTTGTCCGTCCCATTCCCGGGGAGACCTGCCGGTTTTATAATACAGGAATAGGCTTGAATCAGAGGGTTTGAAGAATACCGGATTCCAGCATGGAGAAGAAATTCCGGTGGCTGTCCTTCCGCAGGTTATTTGTACTGGAGGCTGCCATTGGCCGTTCTCAAGTCGGGATGACCAAATGCAGACATCAGGAGAACCTTCATGATCTCCCCCGAAACACGCAGCTATGAGGCGACCACCTGAGGTTTCGATAAGGGTCGGGGCGTGACATTGTTTAAACGGAGGCTGGTTGAAAACGAACTCTTCTTTGAGGATCCTGACTCGGTAAGTATTCCCGGCATGTATGCTTTGTACCGCAAGCACAATGAAAAACAAGATAATTGCCGACCTTTTCACGAGGGAAATGCAAAATGTAAAGGTAGGATGATTCGTGTCAATGCAGATCCGTGAATGAAATCATTTCATTCACGAACCTGTCACTGATTGAACCTCTCATTAAGTTATTTTAGCTTGTACCGGACAAGCCACCCCTCAAATTTTATATTGCCCATAAAGTAAAAGTTGTGGGTTTTGATCATGCCTATGCCTTTACCGTAGGATGAATATACGTAGCGGACCGGAATTTGAGGATACCTGGGAGCAGGAACGACCTTCATTCGTGAGGTGATTGATTGTATGGGGCCTGCGGGAACATTGATGATTGAATCCCGGCCTGTCATTGAAACATAACCCATGTAAGCTGTAGGCATCAGAGTATCATACGCGATTACCTGGGTGAAATTGTCATCGGAACAAAGAATCTTACCATACCAATTGATGAGGTAGCCGGATGAATCCCTTAGTAATGACAACTCGTTCCCGCCAAACAGTCCCGACGGGTCAGAGTATAACTTAAAAAATGTATAGCCCCTGATCAGTGTATCCTTCTCAATGTATGCACTGTCGAGATGTGGTAAAAATGTAGTGTCATGTCCGGCAGAATCAATCCGGACACTCTGGTAGATCCAATAATTTCCAACTTTCAACTGGTAATAATCAGCCTTTACGGCCGGGTAGGATTCTTCTGTACTTTTCTTGCAGGACAGGCTAATCATAATCAGTACTGCAAAATTGATTAAGAGATACCTTTTCATAAACATTGTTGTTAATGCATGTTGGTTTGGTTATGATATTTGAAACGATATAAGTAAGTATTAATTGTAATATATCATAATTAAATAATAAAAATTTTGAAATTAAAGGTTCATTCTGCAGGCAGCAGCCTCCCGGTCTGACTTCGGTCCTTAGTCAACTCTTTTATTGAAATGAAGATGTGTTTACCTGAAAATCTGTCAGTTTTCCCTTGATTTGTATACAGTATACCTTGACTGGACCTTAACTGTACCTTAAGTATACCTTAAGCGAACCTTACCGTATGAAATTCGTGACAACCTTCTTTTCCTTTTCGGGGGCAGGGATAGTTGCTGATGTTGCTTCTTTTATCTTCATCAGCCAGGCCATGTTTTTGCCCAGGATCATCAGGGTCTGAACGCCTTCTGCATCCTGGGAAACTTCTTTGGGCGCACGTCCGTGGATGACGTTCCAGTAATTGGAAGTGGCAACCAGCATTTCGGCGTAGGTGAGGTAATGGTACAGATGATCCAGGGTGGCCGATCCTCCGGTACGCCTCACGGCCACCACCGCAGCCCCGACCTTATGCCTGAACAGGTTTCCGTTTGCCCCTGAAACGTAAAACAATCGGTCGAGGAAACACTTCATCGTGCCGCCTATGCCCGAATAATGAACCGGCGAGCCGAGGATGATTCCGTCGGCTGCTTTAACTTTCTGTATCCACTCATTGATTCCGTCGGCCCCGAAGCTGCATTTTTCATCCTTGTTTTCGGCACATTTATTACATGCCGTGCACCCGTGAAGCAGCTTGTGCCCCACATGCAGTATCTCAAACTCAATACCTGCGGCAAGCAGTTCTTCTCCCACAATGCTCAGGGCATGAAAGGTGTTCCCTGCTTTCTTCGGACTTCCGTTTATGGCTATTACTTTCATCAGCTTAAGGTTTTGTTAAGAATTCTTCGGCATTTTCAGGGGTTATGACCTGAAATTGCGAATCGGGATATGCTTTCGAGAAGGTTTTTGACAAATATGAGGTTTTTCCTGGTTTCCACTTAAATTCATAGGCGAAAAGTTTCCCTTCGCGTTCTTCGATATAGTCTATTTCCTGTTGCTGGGTGGTCCGCCAGAAATAAGGCTTAAAATCAATATCCTCGTTGCTCATCAATTTAAACCTTTCACTGATGAGAAAATTCTCCCATAAAGCCCCGGTATCGGAGCGCGACATCAGTGGCAGGAAATTTCCAAGAATTGCGTTCCTGATGCCGTTATCACAGAAGTAGATCTTCCGGCCCTTTTTTATTTCATTTCTCACATTGCGGTTTAACCCTGTGAGACGGTAAATGATATAGGCTTTCTCGAGGAGGTCAATGTACTTCTCTATGGTGCTTTTGTCGGAACCCAGCAATTGCCCGAGTTCGCTCATTGATACTTCATTCCCTGATTGCAGTGCAAGCGCTTTCAGGATCTTTTCAAGTAAAACCGGTTTCTGGATCTGTTCCAGGGTCAGCAGGTCTTTATATAGAAAGCTTGAAGCCAGCGATTTTAAGAGCTTGATCTCAATCCCCTGGTTCAGTGCGATATCCGGATAATATCCGAAGACCATCCGGTGATCCAGCAAGCGCTTTTCGGTGAGAAGGCCATGATAAGCTATCATCTCACCAAATGAAAAAGGATGGAGAAAGAAGTCCAGTTTCCGGCCTGTAAGAGGTTCGCTGATTTTACTTGCAAGTTCAAATGATGAGGAGCCTGTCGCAATCAGTTGAATATGTTTGAAATTATCATGAATGATCTTTAAGGCCAGTCCGGTTTCAGGGATTCGCTGAGCTTCATCAATCACAACGATTTTGTGATCACCTAAAAGGAGTTTGAGTTTTTCAGGATTAGGCTGTGACAGCAATTCCCGTATGTCGGCATCATCTCCGTTCAGAAGGAGCTTTTTACCGGGCAGTTCCTTTATGATCTCTTCCACTAATGTGGTTTTCCCTACCTGGCGGGCACCATAAAGGACAATAGTCTTCTTTTTGAACAGGAATTTTTGTATTTCTTTTTTAATGTGACGCTCAACCATTGCTGAAACTTTTCACAAATATACAAATAAGTGTTTCAAATCACAAAAAAACATAATAAAAAGAGAATTGAATCACTTTATCTTATTCAATTCAGCTCCATCCCGTATTGCTGCTTCCAGGATTTCAAGGTTGATGTCTTTCAGTGTCTTGAACCTGATGCAATACCCTGTCACTTTCGGCTCAGCCTGTTCGGAAATATATGTGTCGATTTGTTCCTGTACGTTCATATCAGTATGCTAATTTTCTTGCAAATTAAACAATCTTTAGAAAACCGACTTCCCTTATCCGCAGTCAATAATGCTTTAATTTATTGGATGCATACGATGCGTTTTATTAATTTTCGGCCTTAATTTTGTACTTGTCAAACTCTTCTTAAGTAGTCGATGTTACACAGGATCTCATTAAAATGCTTGTTTCAGGCCCTCCTGATTCTGCTCGCAACTTCCGCCTGTCGCACGATACGGGTCGAGAATTTCAGCATCAACGGACAGGTAAACCGCCTGGAACCCGAAAAAATTCAGATCACACCGCAATCGGTGAAGGCGTACTTCGTGCTTAGCGGGAAGGTTAGGGTGGTTCTCAGTTGCGATTAGTGGAAGCCAACAATGTACAATGTACGATTTACGTTCGGCGAAGCCGTAATGAGCACCAATGAGATTAACAATATTGCGAATACTCCCGATTTACGAATGTAATTACGAATTAGGAGTGACGATTGACGAATGACGAATTATAAGTGAGAGTGATTAATCGGTGATCTTTAGGCTGACCTGTTTGCCGAGGCCGATTTCAACCAGCCTATATAAAGTCGAAAGCTGGATGTCGCTATGCCCGTTCTCTATCCTTGAGATGAAACTCTTTTTCGTACCTGTCTTATCTGCAAGCTGCTGTTGGGTCATTTTCGCCAGCCGCCTTTCTTCCTTGATAGTTTCGCCGATCACAAATGCCTTTGCCCTGATCTCAAATTCAGTCCTTTTTAAGCTTCCAATAGGACCATAGCACTGGTCTAAATGCTCTTCGAAGGTGGTCAGATCTTTATTTGAATTCTTCGGTTTCACCTCAACAAAGTTAACTAATAATGGAACATGAAATCACGTTTGAGGGAATTTCTTCCTGGGAAAAAATGAATTAATCCTGCCGCAGGCGAGTCTTCCTCTTCCTTAATCCGCCGAAAGGAAAAAAGTGATAGGTGTTTCGTGAAAATTTGAGAAATCACAGATTGTGATATCCAATCATCAGGGTTGTTTTGTTTCCAGGAATGATGGAAGGGCTAGATTAATCGATCAATAATATTCAGAAGTTCATGAAGTCGTAGTTCTCGCCTGTGGCGTTGATGACTTCAATGGGTTGAATCGGTCCGATACCTACTTGCCCGACTTTGGTGAATTTTTTAAACGCGAAAGGCAGTCCGCCCGAAAAAAAGTAATCTATGGTGTTCTGTAACTGGAAATGCAGGTGGGGCTCAGTGGAATTGCCCGAATTTCCTACCAGTGCAATGGGCTGCCCTTCGGTAATCTGATCCCCCTCGCTGACCAGGAAGGATCCGGGTTTGATATGCGCAAATGACGCCCAAGCCCCGCCGCCTATGTCGAGTATGAGATAGTTCCCGCAGTAATCGTCGGCCTTGTTCAGGGGAACGTTATGCGAATTTCCCTGGTTCTCGGCGCGGCCGTCCTGCAGGTGCACGACCATTCCTGAGGCAACTGCGTAAATGGTGTCCCCGTAAATGAAATAGGATTCGTTTTTCTTCGGATCGCCTGAGTAAGTGTCGGCCATCGTGGAATCGGACTGGTTGGAGTCAAATGCGAACTTTTCGCTTGTGTAGACTTGTCCTTCGACGAAGGCTGCATACCAGAAATGATATCCGCAGGTGGATTGGTTTATGAGCACATAATACCTGCCCCTGTGGGGAGGGGATATCAGCCGCGGGCTTTCGGATTTCAGTGGCTGGAAATAGCCCCCGCTCATGGTCACATCGAGGTTTTTCAGGGTATCCCTGAAGATAAACCTGTGCCCTATGTTCGAGGGTACGGACTGCGCAAGGGGAATGGGCAGCTGGATGGAAAGGTAGTAGTGGTCAATTTTGGTTACGTTGAATTCGGTGCTGACAGGCAGGGGAGCCTTCCAGATGAAGGGGATGTCGGCTTTTTCAATGGTCATCAGGTCGGCCTTGCTGTCGTTGTCGAACACTACGATGCGCTCCAGCCTCAGTCCCTGCTTCAGATATTCCCAGGTCTTCAGCATATAGGGGATCCTGAGGTACTGTTCGGTCCTGAAGGGTATGTAGTTTTGTTCGACAACAATGGTCTGTGCTGCCGGTTCAGTGGTGTTTTCTGTCTTCTTGCAGGAGGTTGAAGCAATAGCTGACGAGAGAAGAAGTGCGAGTAAAAGCTTGTTTTTCATTACGATTTTTAGATTCCGGTAAATAGTTTTTGCTGAGCCTAACCGGAAGGTTTTCAAAAATACTGAATAATGTGCATATTCAGTCTGGTAATTAAACAAGGTCCTAGCGGGTGACTGTAAACGTGTCAAAAATGTTGTATCTCCCGTGGTAACCCCTGTAACTGTTCACGGTGACTGTGTTCCCGTTAATGTCGAAGACGCTGAAGTAATAGGTCTTCGGGTCGTTGTACACGTTCCAGGCGGCTTTGATGGCAGGATCGATGGTACCCACGTCGGGGCCGGCGCCGGCGGCGCCGTTAATGAGCTGCACTACGTTGTTCTTCCAGTTCGGTGTCTGAGGACTGGTCTGGGGGTTGGGTAGTACGCTGGCGTCGATGGTCCTGCGTGAAAAGAGATGCGAATGTCCGCAGGCATACACGTCAAACTTGTTGGAGTCAAGGAACGACCATAGCCTCGTAAGCGTCGGGTTTGCCACTGATGGCTCTGTGGAATCGTCCGATATATAGTAATAGGGTGTGTGGATGAACAGGAACTTATGAGTTGCCTTGCTCTGTGCCACCAGCGTCCTAAGCCACGACATCTGGACAGCGCTGATATTGCCGCCCAGGCCCTGGGGGATAGAATCATGGGTCAGGTAATACGAATCCATGACCACAAACAGCGAGCCTCCTGTAGGGCTTGTGAATGAGTAAGCGAGGTGATCATAACCCGGGGGGCCGTTGGTGGGGTTTTCCGAAAACACTGTCTGGTAAGCCGTCTGGTTGGCTAATATGAAGCCCGAATCGGAATGTTCGTGATACAGTTCATGGTTCCCCAGGGCAGTGTAAAGAGGAATGCCTTGAATGGTAATAGGCAGGAACAGGTTTTTCCATGCCTGGAAAGTGTAGTCGGGCTTGATAAACCCGCGGTATGACATGTCACCGCCGAAAACCACGAAGTTGGGCTTGGTTCCCAGGCTGTCTATGTTTTTGATTATGGCCTTGAGCACGGTGTCGTTTACCGGTTGCTGAAGGGCGTCTCCACGGCTGTCGGCCAGCCAGACGAAACGCAGCTTTTCTGCTGTTACCGGTGTTGAGTTGTCATCACTGCTGCTTTTCTTGCAGCCTCCGAGCATTGCGAAAACAAAAAGCAGCAACAACATTGCGATAATGTTGATCTTCAAAGATTTTGGCATGGCATGTTCCCTTTCTTGTTAATTATTGTTTTTCTGCAGGTATATCAAATATACAATTATTCTTTCTAATGCAATTAAATTAATTCGTTGCTCAGTATTTGGTTTGTAACGGTTTACGGGTTCTCCATCGCCATATAATAAAAAATCAGCATGAAATCGTCGAGGCTGATGTGAAAGATGCCGTGGTCGCGGGTGTAGCCGTTTTCGGGTGAATCGGGACCTTTGGGCTTCCAGCTTGTGCCCCAGGGATTCCACACGGTGAGCATTTCTGTCTTCGGGTCAAAATCCATAATGGCGTATACATGATGTGAGGGCAGCTTGCCTTTGGGATTCTTGGGCACCGAGGCCTGGGCCATCAGCCGGTGTTCCCTCATACGGATCAGGGCTTCCTTTACCGAATGACGGTCGGCATTCACCCCGAACTTGTAGTCGATAACATCGTGGCCGGTCCACAGTTTCACATCGGTGACCCCGCTTCCGCCCAGGTCGATACGGGCTGTGGGATCGGCAATCTCTCCGCGTTGTTGACTGTTCATACCCTCGATCACACCCAGCGCCTTCTCAAGCACCGGCATCCATAGCCCGTCGGAAAGGGTGGACGGGGAATCATTGAAAGCCATCTCGGCATCGGTGGGGGCTGTCACAATCACCGGCAGCGACCCGGGAAATTTCACTCCATACTTTGCCTTTCCCAGCGTTTTGATGCAACGGGATATCTCTTCGATGCGATAGGTCACAATCCAGCCTGTGCCTGAAAAAAAGTAACAGTCGCCGGCGGGCCCCTGCTGCATCAGGCTGAAGCTGGGACTACCGTTGGCAAACAGCTCCCGGTTGATGCCCTGGATCTTTTTAATGTTTTTCATGTAGGCGGATGTCATTTTCCCTTTGTTCCGGCCTATTGCCTCGTCAAGGCTGATATCACCGATTTTTTCGGCTTTCATCGACTTTACAAGTGCTACCAGCGCTGCTGAAGGCTCAGCTCCGTAATCAGGGTTCTTGAGGCAGGCGATAAACTCCTCCTGGCTGATGCGCTGATGTCCTTTGCCCCATGAATCCCAGTATTGCGTGAATACATCCTGAAGCGGGGAAGCTTTGATGCCTGTGGCCTCGGCTTCATTGGATTCGTCGAAGGGATCGTCGATCTGTGCGAAGACCGGCATCCACAGAAACATAAAAATAAGGAGGTAAAGAGTTTTCATAGCCTGGTGAATTTGGTTTCCCGAAGTTAAGAAATATTGTAAAGATTTGCAGATTTAGTCTTTGATGCACCTGATGCTTAAGGAAGCCTTGTAACTAATTGCTTTTTTTATAGATAAATATAAAACAAGGGCATCGTGCCTCTCATATCACCCTCATTGGTATAAACTTCAGCAATAGGGATCAGAGCCAGGATTTTTGCCTCCATCCTGAAGGTTTTTTTGCTGATGTAAACATCTTCTATAATCCTTACAGCACTGATGTTTTGTTTTTGCAGGCCGCTGATCACTTTTTGAGTTTCGGGGTCTTTCACCATTACTTTTTTGGAAAGGATATTGTTTACGTCAGATGAAGTAAGGGCTGCTCCTTCGTAAGAGTAAGCTTTCACTTTGCCGGAAGCGATCAGGCCTGAAAGTTCACCGATGATCAGTTTGCTCTTCTCCCTGTATTCCTTATTGGCTGTCTCGGTATTCCCTTTGAAAAGTGAATTGAAAGTTTTACCCAGGCTGTCAACACCAATCTCAAACACCTGCCGGCTGCACCATTGATATTCATCGTTATTCATCACCAGGATGCCTGAGACTGGTTTACCCTGCGGATGGCCATAAGTTGCAATAAGCAGGCAAATGGCCAGGAATAGTAGTCTGTGTGTTTTCATATCGATTTCAGATTTGGATTTAATAGCGTTTAATTATTTTATCAGTTTATAATGAGTTTTTAATCATTTTAAAAGTTTTTACACCATCCTCACTGACTATTTTTACAAAATATATTCCTGTCTGCAGATCATTAATATTTATCTCCAGCTTCAATTCAACAGTTTCTATGTTCTTTAGGATGCTCCCTGAAATATCAGATATCTGGATGACCGTCTTTCCGTTTATTGGCTTGTTGATTTCAACCGTGATCACTGTCGAGGCCGGAACCGGATAGATTTTAAGCCAGTTGTTTTCTTTTGAAATATCATTCACTCCTATGATAAAATCGCAGTTTGGTGGAAACCCGGATCTTCTGTACAGCCCAAAATTCTCATCATAGTAACATCTTAACTGTCCGGGCCCGGGAATATCCACAACACAGTTTGGTCCCGGAAACATATATCCTAGACTGCCTATTCTTTCGATGATCATATCCATGAACTCCCATTCCGAATTTGATCCGGGAGAAACTTTCAGATACTTCAGTGGCAGGGAATTGATGATAGTCGTTCCTGTGCTGTCGACGACAATTGATCCCAGGCTGTCGCAGGGATTGTTCTGCTCCCAGCCCGCAACAGTCCAGGTACTGCCGGCGGCAGAGTTAAAATCGTATAATTTAAAAAATTGACCATACCGGTAGTAATACACGATATTGTTTTCAAGGTAAGTGTATTCGTGCCCGATAACTGCATCGGTAAACGTCTGCGTAGTCCAGTCAAACGTGTGCTGCTCAACCTGTAATATTTTGCATAACTTTCCCCCGACTACACTATCGTTTACATACCGGATTTGCGCATAGCCGTCAACCGCCATTTCGACCCAGTCATAATACCATGTGGCCCCCGGAGGTGCCCAAGCCTGTGCATTGCTTATTAAACCCTGCATCAGGAAAACTAAAACCAAATAAAATGTTTTCATATTTACCTTCTTTTGAAACATTTATCAGAGCCGGTTAATTGATAATTATTTGCTTCTAAAGATCAATTATTTATGAATTTTTTAATGTAATCATTCCCTGGAGTACTGAGACTGACTATGTAGACACCTTTTTCAAGGACGCTAATCTCAAGGATGGTTTTCTTTTGGGTTAAAGGTTCTGTTATCAGTTGCTGTCCTTGAATGTTAAATATGGAAACCCTTGCTGAGTTTAATTTTTCAGCTGTTTCAACGACCAGAAAGTCGGATAAATGAGCCGGATACGTATACATGGAAAAAACGTCACGATTAACATCATCAACGTGGACCGGTATGCTCGGATATCTGTAAATACTGCCCCCGGTTCCTGCAAACACAGATACACTGTTTGATGCAAGGGCATAAATGTTATTATTAACCGTAAACACCTTCTGAAACTGGCCAGATGAATTGCTTGAGATCAATAAAATACATGCGATGAAGCAGAACAGAAGTTGCTTTTTCATAATTCGATGAGATCAATTTTTTAGCGCGATTCAGCCTAGCCTCCAGCGATCAGGTAATTAGGCTGACGCATATCTGATCAATAATGAATTGTTTATTGGCGTTTTAATTTCGCTAAGCGGCTTCTCGTTTTAAAGGCCAGTAATCCGCAGATAATTGCCCCCAGGATGATGGAAAAAACCCAGTCGTACCAATGGAAGAACGGGAGTGCGGTGAGGAATGTTACAGTTCCAAGGGGCAGCAGTAGAAGGGAATTAGTAATCAACCCGGGATTATAGGCAGGCTTTCCCGATTGAAAGATTATGGTATGCATGAAGTTGTTGATGGTCAATTCAAACAGCATCATGGCAAAACCGATCCACGGTGCAATATTGGCAAGAAGAGCACCGAGTATTACCGCAGGCCATGCAATTACGATGTTTACCTGGAAAACATACCCTTCATCAAGCGGAAAATCCGGGTTTGTTTTAGAACCAAAAGGAGATTTTAAATTGAAGAATTCCTTGAAGCTCAATGGGGCTAAAACATATTCCTCACATTCATGAAGCATTAAAAACGGTAAATGAAGCCATAAAAGAAATTGGTAAAAGGGCATGGAATTTCTGTAATAGATCAGAACGACCAGCAATACCGGGGCAACAAACAGGTTAGCACTTTGCCAGAACCAATTGATTTTTTGAATTTTCATAAGACATCAATTTATGTTTTCGTTGGTTGAAATATTTATTCTAAATCTAAGATGATCTTAAGGTTTTCTTTTACTTTTTCAATAGAATCTTTCATAAGTACACCAATCTTATTTCTTAACCTGGAATTATCAATTGATCTTAATTGATCAATCATTATATCGCAGTTTTCATTAACTCCCGACACTCCTTGTTTCACATGTACACGTAATAATTCCGATTCATTTTGAACCTTTGAAGTGATCGGGCAAATTAACGTAGAAGGATGAAATTTATTCAGGAGATCCGTTTGAACAATAAGAACCGGTCTTACTTTTCCGGTTTCAGATCCAATTCGTGGGTTTAAATCTGCAACCCAGATTTCATATTGTTTAACTTTCATAATCAAGGGCTTCGAATTCGTGAAGAACAAGTATGGATTCACCCTTTAGCAAATTAGATTCCTTTTCCAGCCTGGAAGCGATTAATTTTCTCTTTTGTATTTTATTATAATACTCCAAAGCTTCATTGATATAACGATTTCTGGATTTTTTTACATGCTGAAGAACCTGTTCCGTTTCTCTGAACACAGTTTCATCTAGTTTTAAAGAAAGTGTTTTCATGATATCCTATTATTATACCACAAAGGTATATACTATTTTGGAATTTTCCAAATCTGCTTCAATAAAATATTGGAACCAACTCTCTTATAAAATAATTTGTTTTATGTGAAGTAAAGGTAAGAAATACTTGTATTGAATATTTACTTATCTGAAAAAAATGTTGATCATTGGTGATTCGTGATTGGTGATTGGTTGTTGGTTGGTCAACATTCGATATTTGATATTCGACATTCGATATTCGTACATCGTCCATTGTCCATCTAGCATCCCGCATCCCGCATCATTTCTTAATCTTTTGAAGCATCTCCTTCACCGCGTCTTTATGCACCATGAAA
>SESA01001203.1_pt1 | contig 13795 bp, 10 predicted proteins | sample 3171451 | NCBI WGS metagenome assembly SESA01 (sample SAMN06051862, study PRJNA518727) | freshwater metagenome | biome: subpolar coniferous forest; feature: holomictic lake; material: water; isolation source: holomictic Lake 227, 8 m depth | place: Canada: near Kenora, Ontario | collected...
ATGGAGAGCACTATGTGGCGCCGCGCGTCCAGCGCGGGGCGGAGCCCGCGCACCGCGGCCTCGGCCTCCAGCGGGCCCACCGCCAGGATCACTATGCCGGCCGCTTTTACGGCCGCGCGGTTATCGTGGCTGACGCTGAATTTCTCGGCGCGCAGCGCCTCCAGCAGTTCGGCGCGGCGGCGGGTGAGAATGATGTCCTGCGGCGCGAAGCGCCCCGAAGCGGCCAGGCCGCGCGCGATGGCCGCGCCGATATTCCCGGCGCCTATGATGGCTATTTTCCCGGCGCCGCGATAATTCAGGCTGTTCTTTTTCATATTTTCCTCAGCCTGCCAGGAACTTCCTCAGGCCGGTCATTATCATCTGCACCGAAATGGTGACCAGGATCATCCCCATCAGCTTTTCCATGGCCAGCAGGCCGCGCGCCCCCATGAAGCGGGAGATCCTGTCGGACAGCCCGGCCAGGACGGCCACGTTGATCAGCCAGGAAACAATAACCACCGCCAGCGTTCCGGCCCAGCCGCCGCCGTCCTTCATGGAAAAAATAAGGATGGTGGTCAGCGTGGAGGGCCCCGCCACCAGCGGGATGGCCAGCGGCACGATGAACGGCTCGCCGCCCGGGCCCTCGGCGAACGAGGAATGCGGGTTGGGGAAGATCATCTGGATGGCTATCAGGAACAATACTATGCCGCCGCCCACGCTCAGCGAGACGATATCCAGCGCCAGGAACGTCATCAGGGATTTGCCGAAGAACAGGAAGAACACCATTATGCCCAGCGCTATAAAAAGTTCCCTGGTCACCACGGCGCGCCTGCGGTCAGCCGGCACGCCTTTGAGGGCCGTCACGAAAGGCGGCATATTGCCCAGCGGGTCCATGACCAGCGTCAGCGTAAAAACGGATGAAACGAACAGTGTCAAGTCCATGTTTATAAATTATATTATAGCATTGCTCACCTTAGGTTGAATTTGCGGCTGCGCCGCCGCGGCCGGCCAAAGTTCACTTTAAGGCATATTTTCCAAGGATTTGATAAAATTCAGTTCAGCCGCAGATAAGGATCGGCCCATAAGCATGGAATTTTTAAAAGACCTGATAGGTTTTATGAAAGCGCGCAGGAAGTGGTGGCTGCTGCCCGTTCTTTTTGTTCTGCTAATAACCGGCCTGATAATAGTTTTTGCGGGCGGCTCGCCTTTTTTTCCGCTTATCTATCCCGTCTTCTGAACGCCTGCAGCCCGCGCCGGCGTTCAACGCCCGCCCGGGCCTGAAGTTCCCGCCGCAAAAGACGGCGGCCAGGGAGAACTCTCTCCGCTGGCCGCCGTCTTTTACATAGGACCGGCTACTTCTTCTCTTCTGGCAAGAGGGGCGGCGCGCCTTCCACCTCGTCGTCCACCACGGGCTCCACGGAGGCTATCTTGTCGCCTTCCTCCATGCGCACCAGGCGCACGCCCTGGGTGTTGCGGCTGATCACGCGCAGCGTTTTGCACGGCATGCGTATGATCTTGCCCTTCTCGGTCATCACCATCAGGTGGTCCTTGTTCTCCACCAGGTAGATGCCCACCACGGCGCCGTTGCGCTCGGTGGCCTTGATGGTGATCACGCCCGAGCCGCCGCGGTTCTGGTGGCGGTACTCGTCGAGGTCGGTGCGCTTGCCGAAGCCGAGTTCGCAGACCGTAAGCAGGGTCTTCTTGGTCTTGGCCTCTGCCACTTCCATGCCTATGACCGTATCGGTCTTGTCCAGGCGGATGCCGCGTACGCCCATGGCGTTGCGGCCCATGGAGCGCACGTCGGACTCGCTGAAGCGGATGGACATGCCTTCTTTGGTGCCGATGATTATCTCATAGCTCCCGTCGGTATGCCCCACGCTGGTCAGGATATCGCCGTCCTCCAGGCCGATGGCGTTGATGCCGGAGCGCCGGATATTGGCGAAATCCGAGATGGGGGTCTTCTTGATGTTGCCCTTGCGGGTGCACATCACTATGAAGGCCTCCTTACCCTTGGCTTCGGCGAAGGATTCGATGGCCAGCACCGAGGTCACCGTCTCGTCCTTGATCTGCAGCAGGTTCACTATGGCCTTGCCGCGCGAGGTGCGGTTGCCCTCTGGGATCTCGTAGCCCTTCAGCGCGTACACCTTGCCGCGCGTGGTGAACATCAGTATGGTGGCGTGGCTGGAAGTGATGAAGAGCTTCTCGATGAAGTCCTCTTCTTTCACGTCGGAGCCGATGATGCCCTTGCCGCCGCGGCCCTGCACCTTGTAGGTGTCGGCCGGGATGCGCTTGATGTAGCCGCCGTGGGACATCGTGATGATGACGTCCTCCTCGGGGATGAGGTCCTCGATGTCGAGCTCGGCCGCTTCGCCGGTGATCTCGGTCTGGCGCTTGTCTCCGTACTTGGCCTTCATCTCTTTGAGCTCGTCGACGATGATCTGCAGCACGCGCTTGGGGTCGGCCAGGATCGCGCGCAGCTCGCCGATAAGCTTCATCAGGGCTTTGTGCTCTTCCTCTATGGCGCCCACTTCCAGGCGGGTGAGCTGGTGCAGGCGCATGTCGAGGATCGCCTGGGCCTGGATGTCGCTCAGCGCGAACTTCGTCATCAGCTTGATCTTGGCTTCCAGCGAGTCCTTGGATTTCTTTATGATCTCCACGACCGCGTCGATGTTCTGCAGGGCTATCAGGTAGCCTTCCAGGATGTGGGCGCGGGCCAGGGCTTTTTTAAGGTCGTACTTGGTGCGGTTCACCACCATCAGGCGGCGGTGGCGCACGTACTGCAGCATCACTTCCTTGATGGGCAGCACGCGGGGCCGGCCGTCCACGATAGCCAGCATGATCACGCCGAAGGAGGCTTCCATCTGCGTATGCTTGTAAAGCTGGTTCAGGACCACCTGGGCGTTGCCGTCGCGCTTTATCTCTATGACGATGCGCATGCCGCGGCGGTCCGACTCGTCGCGCAGGTCCGAGATGTCGGAGATCTTTTTTTCTTTAACGAGGTTCGCTATGGTCTCGATCAGGGTGGCCTTGTTCACCTGGTAGGGGATCTCGGTGACCACGATGCACTCGCGGTTGCCTTTCATCTCCTCTATCTCGGCGCGGGCCTGCGTGCTGATGGAGCCGCGGCCGGTCTCGAAGTAATCCTTGATGCCCTTGCGGCCGCGGATGATGCCGCCCGTCGGGAAGTCGGGACCCTTGATGATCTTCATCAGCTCTTTGGTCTCGATGTTCGGGTTCTCCATCACCGCTATGGTGGCGTCGCAGACCTCGGACAGGTTATGCGTGGGAATATTGGTGGCCATGCCCACGGCGATGCCGGAGGAGCCGTTGATCAGGAGGTTGGGGAGCTTCGCGGGCAGCACCGACGGCTCGGTCATGGAGCCGTCGTAGTTGGGCACGAATTTAACGGTCTCTTTTTCAATGTCCGCCAGCAGTTCGCCGGCTATGCCGGACAGGCGGGCCTCGGTGTAACGCATGGCGGCCGCGGGGTCGCCGTCCACCGAGCCGAAGTTGCCCTGCCCGTCCACCAGCATGTAGCGCAGGGAAAACGGCTGGGCCATACGGACAAGGGTGTCGTAGATGGAGGCGTCGCCGTGCGGGTGATATTTACCCATCACGTCGCCGACGATGCGGGCGGATTTCTTGAAGGGCTTGTTGTGCTGCAGGCCCATGTCGTCCATGGTGTAGAGCACGCGGCGGTGCACGGGCTTCAGGCCGTCGCGCACGTCGGGCAGGGCCCGGCCCACTATAACGCTCATCGAATAGTCTATGTAGGAGGAACGCATTTCCTCGCTGATGTCGCGGTCAACGATGTTGATGAACATGTTGTCCGTAAGCTTCGCGATATCTTTATGGTCTGCCATTTTATGTTGCTCCGTTGCTTAAATATCCAGGTTGCGGGCGGCCAGGGCGTTCTGCTCGATGAACACGCGGCGCGGCTCCACCTTATCCCCCATCAGGGTGGTGAACATCTTCTCCGCCTCGGCGGGGTCCTCCAGCGTGACCTTGAGCAGTTTGCGCTTGAGGGGGTCCATGGTGGTCTCCCACAACTGGGAGGGGTTCATTTCGCCCAGACCTTTATAGCGCTGGATGTGCGCGCCGGCGGCGCCGGCCTTCATCACGTTCTCCATCAGGGTCTTGAGGTCCTTGGCGGAAACGATGTTCTTCTCGGTGATCAGGTCGAACTGCGAGGGCGCTTTTTCGTCCTCGATCTGGAACTCGTTAAGGCTGTGGCCGAGGGCCTTGAGCTTGGCCGAGATATTGTTCAGGCGCGTGAATTCGCCCAGCGTCTGGAAGTCGGGACCGAGGTCATCCTCGTCTATTTCCGGCGCGGGCGCGCCCTCCGCCACCGCGGTATCCTTGGGCATCGCGTCCTTCTTCTTCTGCACGTACTCGGTCTGGAAAGCGTCCCACTCGTCTTCGGTGAAGAAATAGCGGTAGGTCTCGGGGCCGGTCTCGATGCGGTACAGCGGCACCTGGCCGTCGGCCTGGAACTTGAGATAATCCTTCAGCGTCAGGTTCTTGGTCTCGAGCTTGCGGCTGGTATTGTCCGCCGCTATGATCAGCTCTATCAGGTCGCTGATCTCCTTTACCTCGAGCTTCCTGCCCTTGGCCTTCACGGAAATGCCGGACAGGGCCTCTTTGAGCTGCCACTTCTGCAGTTTTTCTTCGTTGTCGAAATACGATTCGAACTTGCCCTTTTTAACTTTATACAACGGCGGCTGGGCGATATAAACATGCCCCTGCTCCAGCAGCGGGCGCATCTGCCGGTAGAAGAAAGTGAGCATCAGCGTGCGGATGTGCTGGCCGTCCACGTCGGCATCGGCCATGATGACGATCTTGTGGTAGCGCAGCTTGTCGATGTTGAAGCCGTCCTCGCCTTCGCCTATGCCGGTGCCTATGGCGGAGATCATGTTGCGGATCATCTCGCTGGAGATGATCTTCACAAGCTGCGCTTTTTCCACGTTCAGGATCTTGCCGCGCAGCGGCAGGATGGCCTGGAACACGCGGTCGCGGCCCTGCTTGGCCGAGCCGCCGGCCGAGTCGCCTTCTACTATGAAGATTTCGGACTTCTTCGGGTCTTTTTCCTGGCAGTCGGCCAGTTTGCCGGGCAGGCCGGAATCGGTGAGCGAGCCTTTGCGGCGCGCCAGGTCCTTGGCGCGGCGGGCGGCCTCGCGGGCCTCGGCGGCGCCCAGGCCCTTCTGGCAGATGGCCTTGGCTATCGACGGGTGTTCCTCGAAGAACACGCTGAGCGCTTCACCGGCGAGGGTCTTAACTATGCCTTCCACCTCGCCGTTGCCCAGCTTGGTCTTGGTCTGGCCTTCGAACTGCGGATGCGGGATCTTCACGGACACCACGACGGTGAGGCCTTCGCGCACGTCGTCGCCGGTAACGTTGAATTCCTTGTCTTTCAGCAGATCGTATTTCTTTATGTAATCGTTTATTACGCGGGTCAAAGAAGAGCGGAAGCCGGACACGTGAGTGCCTCCCTCTATGGTCTTGATGTTGTTGACGAAGGAGAACATGGTCTCGGAATAGTCGGTGTTGTACTGGATGGCCAGGTCCAGCATGGTATCGCCTTCGTTCTTTGACACGAAAATGGGCTCTTCGTTGATGACCTGCTTGTTGGTATTGAGGAATTTCACGAACTGTTTTATGCCGCCTTCGAAGAAGAAAGCGTGCTTCTTGCCCTCTTCGCGCTCGTCGATAATATTGATGCGGCAGCCGGGGTTGAGGAAAGCCAGCTCGCGCAGGCGGTTGGAAACGGTGTCGAAGGAAAGCATGCCTTCCCCGAAGATCTCGGTATCGGCCTTGAAGGTAACCACGGTGCCGTGATGGTCCGTGGTCCCCACCGCCTTAACGTCGGCCTGCGGCTTGCCGCGCCGGTACTCCTGCCGCCAGATCTTGCCGTCGCGGTGCACCAGCACTTCCATCCACTCCGACAGCGCGTTCACCACCGAGACGCCCACGCCGTGCAGGCCGCCCGAGACCTTATAGCCGCCGCCGTCGAACTTGCCGCCGGCGTGCAGCACGGTCAGAACTACTTCCAGGGCGGACTTGCCCTTGAGCTTGGGGTCTTTCACTTCCTTCATCGGGTCCACGGGAATGCCGCGGCCGTTGTCGGTGACGGAACAGATATTGTCGTCCTTGAGGATGACGTCTATCTTGTTGCAGCCGCCGGCGAGAATCTCGTCAATAGAGTTGTCCACAACTTCGTACACCAGGTGATGCAGCCCCTGTACTCCGGTGGAACCGATATACATGGCGGGGCGCTTGCGCACCGCTTCAAGGCCTTCCATGACCTGGATATTGGAAGCATCGTAACCGCTTCCCTCTTTGAGTTTCGCTGTCTTATCCATGGCTGTCATACTCCTGTTGGCTTTAATTAAATTTTGGTCGCGGTCTTTATGGCCTTTATCCAGGCCTGCTTGAAATACTTGTTAAGGTTCTTCACTATCACCGGGCCCCTCAGGGTAAGTTCGCTGGCGGCGGCGGAAGAAACGGGCTTGACCAGTATGTAGGTGCCGTCCACGCCCAGCAGCACGCAGTGCTGGCTGAGCCGGCCGAATTCTTTTTTCCACACGGCGTCAAGAATGGCGAGGCGCTCGGGCGCGATGCCGCCTAAAAATCTGCGCGCCGCGCAGATATCTCCGGCCTGCGTCCAGTTGGAGCTGCGTTTTTTAAGGAACATCAAAAGGTCCTTACTGCGTCCTGAGCGGCATTATTATATATATCAGGTCTTCGCGCCCTTTCACCTTGACGATGGCCGGGGTGGAAGGCGTGGTGAATTCGGCGGAAAGCTCTTTTTCTCCGGAAACTTTCAGAATATCCAGGATGAATTTAGGGTTGAAGCTTATCTGGAAATCCTTGCCTTTGTATTCTACGGGTATCTCATCCTCGAAATCCATGCTCTGGGAAGAGGAATTCACCACCAGCACGTCGTTCTTGAAAGTATACTTCACGGAACCTGAGCGCTCGTTGGAGCAGATGGCCGCGCGTTTTGTGACGCCCAGCAGGGCCTCCGCGTTGATCTTTATCTCTATTTCGTGCGTTTTAGGCACTATCTGCTCATAAGCGGGGAAATTCCCCTCCACCAGCCTGGAGATAAACACTGTCTTGGCTATCTTAAAGCCTATCTGGTTGGAAGAAAGGCCGACCGTCACTGTTTCTTTATCGTCAAAGCCCGCGCTCTTTATGAACCGGGACAGTTCGCCCAGGATCTTGGAGGGGACTATGACCTTGAAATCCTTCTTAGCTTTCACTTTCTTGGAGGACGCTATGGCCAGCCGCCTGCCGTCCGTGGCCACCAGCGAGAAAGTATCTTTTTCATACTTCCACAGCAGGCCGTTGAGGAAGTGCCTGTCGTCTTCGGTGGACGCGGAGAAAATAGTGCTGCTTATCATTTCGGCCAGCACCTTGGCCGGCACCGTGAAGGAATCGTTCTCGTCCAGGTCGGGGATGACCGGGTAATCGTTCTTGGGCGCGCCGCCCATCTTGAAGCGGGCTTTGCCGCTAAGGATGGAGATGCGGTTGCTTTCGTCAACCGAGATGTTGACTTCTGCGGCTTCCCCCAGGTTCTGCACTATCTCCATGAATTTCTTTATAGGTACGGTTATACTGCCCGCGGTCTTAATATTGACGGGAATATAATGCTTGATGGCCATCTCCAGGTCCGTGAAAACCACCTTCACGCCCTTGTCTTCGGTTTCCATCAGGAAGTTCTGCAATATCGGAATGGTCCCGGTCTTGGAGGAAACGCCGGCCTGAATCGTCTGCAAACCTTTTATCAAGTTCTCTCTAGTACTGGATATTTTCATCATCATACTCCTCTATAAGATACGTTGTTTGCGGTATCAGTGGTGTTAGCGCTCATTCTTAAAAGTTATAAACAGCTTACTTTTTATTATCGACAATACTGACAAAAACATGGCCCGCTAACAGCTTACGCGGAGTTACTGACATTCTTTATTTTAGAAAGCATCTGGTTAAGCGTCTCGTTGAAATAGGGATCGGTCTGCACCAGCTGGCCTATTTTGTTCTTGGCATACAGCACAGTGGCGTGGTCTTTGCCGAAAGCTTCACCTATATCCTTAAGAGTGAACTCCGTCATTATGCAGGCCAGGTACATAGCCACCTGCCTGGGGAAAGCCACGGCCTCGCTCCGCTTTTTAGAGCTGAAATCCTTCATTTCTATGTTGTATTTATCGGCTACCACCGTTTTTATTGTTTCTATCTCGATCTTGTGGTCTTCCTGTTCCGGATCGCTTATATGATCCTTTATTATATCCTTTACGGTGTCTATGGAGGGAGGCAGGTGCATATTGGTGCAGAAATTCCCCACCGTAATAAGGCAGCCTTCCAGCTCCCTGATGCTTTTTTTAACGTTCTCCGCTATAAAGGTCACTATGTCGTCCGGGATCTCGTAATTGTGCTGTTCGCGCTTCTGGCGCAGTATGGCCACGCGGGTCTCGAAGTCGGGCAGCTTGATGTCCGCCACCACTCCCTGCAGGAAGCGGGAAATAAGGCGCTGCCCCATGGCCAGCTCCCTGGGAGGCCGGTCGGAAGTTATAACTATCTGCTTCTTGGATTCGAAAAGGGCGTTGAAGGTGTAGAAGAATTCCTCTTCGCTGCGCTCCTTGTCCACCAGGAACTGGATATCGTCCAGCAGCAGGCAGTCCAGCTTGCGGTATTTGCTGCGGAACTGCTCCGCCCCGTCCGCTTTGCCGCGCACCGCGTCGATGTATTCGTTGACGAAGTTCTCGCTGGCGGTGTAAAGGATGCGGGCTGAACTGTTAGCTTTTAATATCCCGTGGGCTATGGCGTGCAGCAGATGCGTTTTCCCGAGGCCGGGCGCGCTGTAGATGAAGAAAGGGTTCTGCCCTGGATTCTTGGCCACGCCTTCTGCCGAAGCGTAGGCGAAGCGGTTGGACGCCCCGACGATAAAGCTTTCGAAAGTATAGTTGGGGTTAAAGGAGTAATAATTGGCCGGCAGCGCTATTACGGAGGGCGTGGCTTTCGACTGGGGCACAGGCTCCGACGACGCCAGGGACATGGAATAGTCTATCTTAAGGTCTTTTCCCGTCAGAGCGCGCAGCAGCGGGATTATTTTCTCCTCGTAGCGCTTCTTGACGGTATCGTATATTATGGAATCAGGTACTTCCAGTTTAAGAGTATCGTTCTCTATAAAGATAGGCTTAATAGGCCGTATCCACAAAGCGGTAGCGTCAGGGCCTATCTCGGCCTCCAGTTCTTTGACCACGGTCAGCCAGATTTCCTTGACGTTGGTTAAGTTATCCACAAGTTATCCACATATGTTAATAATTTTTTTCCAAACCCAAAAAAGCCTTGTTTTTTAATTGTTTTTTATGTTGATAACATCTAAAAAACTTTGATTATTCCTGTGTTTTCATCCAAAAACACCCTGAAAAGGTTACAAACTTGCTGTTGTTTTGTTACGCAGGGAATATCTATATATTATTCATTTGCAAGAGTAAAGTCAAGCGCCAAAAACTCACTTTTAGGCAGCAGAAGAAAGTATTTTTCCAGGAAAGCCAATAATTTTTGTCCGCCACCCATTCCCGGTATTCTTTTAGTGAAAAAGCACAGGCCGCGCTCCGCGGCGCCAGCCCGGTCAGCTCAGCGGGGTAGTTTCCTGGGAGGGTCTGCCCGGAGCGGTTTCATGGCCTTTGGAATGGCGCTTGCCGTGCTTTTTTGTTTCCTGCTCCTGCAGCTGCCTGGCGCGGGCCTGCTGGGCCGAGAAGAACTGCGGCTCTTTTTCGCGGTTATCAAGCCATTTGCGCAGCGAGTCTTCGGTGCTGACGCAATAAGTTTCGGGAGCGCTGAACAGCGAAAGTTTGTTCTTTTTAACGCGCTCCGCCAGGAGCTCCGCGCTTTTCGCGGCGGAGAAGCCTTCGGCGTCGAGTATTTTAAGGTTCTGCTGGGTCAGCCCCAGCAGGTAGAAGGAGCCGTCCTGGTTGGCGCCCAGGGCTACCGTCTTATCGTTGAGGGCTTCGAAAGCCTGGGAAAGCCATTCCCCTTTTATCTCCGGGGACAGGGGGTCGATGATCAGGGCTTTTTTCGCCCCGGTGAAAAACGCCAGCCGGAAAACGTCGCGGATGCGGTCTTCCAGGGGTTGGGCCTTGAACTCGAGAAAGCCGGGGTCCTCGGGATCGAGCCAGGTAAGGTCGGGGTGGCGGACCGTCTTTTCATAAGACAGCAGCAGTATCGCGTCTGAAAAGCTCTTAAGGGTCTTATACGCCTGCAGCAGAAGGTCGCCGTTCACCTGCACGGCCCTGTCTTTCCCGAAAACGGTCTGGAAATCCCTGCTTATTTTTTCCTGCTCCGGCGGGGCTACCAGCAGTATCACACAGTTGTCTCTGTTTTTTGCCATAACTTAATCTTCCTTACCGATAAATTATATCATATAGTGCTTTTTCACCGCTCGGGGAGACCCGTTGCTGGAATTTATGGCTGCCATTAAAAGACCGGTTATTATTTACGGCGGGAGTTTCGATCCTCCGCACAAAGGGCACATGCAGCTGGCGGCCGCCGCGCTGCGCCAGCTCGCGCCCGGCGCGCTGTATTTCGTGCCCGGGTGGCGCACCCCGTTCAAGGACCTTCAGCCCGTCCCTTTCGGCGCCCGGCGCGCCATGCTGGGACAGGCGCTGCGCGCCGCCGGCCTCGACGGCCGACCGGAAGTAAAAATAAGCTCTTTCGAAGCCGGGCGCCGGCGGGTGGTCTATACCTATGAAACGCTGGAGCACTTCGGGCGGCGGCACCCGGGCGCGCCGCTTTATTTCCTGCTGGGCTCCGACTGCCTGGACGGCTTCAGGAACTGGCGCCGCTGGCGGGCTATCCTGAAAAAAGCCTCCCTGCTCGCCGGGCTGCGCCCCGGCCACGCGCTCAGGGCTTCGGTTGAAGTCCCCTTCGTGCCGCTCAGGGGCCGCTTCCCGCGTGCGGCTTCCAGCGGTCTGCGTTCCGCGCTGTTCCTCGGTAAAAAGCCGCCGGCGGTGCCCGGGGCCGTGCTCGCGGTCATAGAAAAAAAAGGGCTTTATCTGGCGCGCGAGCGCCGGCTCCTGGAAAACATCCTGTCGCCAGGCCGCTTCGGGCATTCCCTGGCCGTGGCCGGCCTGGCGCTGGAACTGGCGCCCGGCCTGGGTATCCCGCCGCAGAAAGCCGCGCTGGCCGGACTGCTGCACGACTGCGCCCGCGAACTGCAGGCCGCCCGAGTTGCCCGCCTGGTGCCGGAGAAAAGACCGGCGGCCATGAGATATAAGGAAATACTGGAGAAAGCGCCGGTGCTGCTGCACGCCTGGGCGGGAGCGGGGCTGGCCCGCGAAAAATTCGGAATTAATGACCGGGAGATACTGGAGGCCATCAGCCTGCACGCCACCGGCGCCCCCGGCATGGGCCCGCTGGCCGCGCTTATTTACGTCTGCGACCTGGCCGCCGAGGGGCGCGGTTTCAGGGAGGCGGCGCTGGTGCGGCGGCTGGCCCGGCTGGATTTTGCCGCGGCTTTAAGGGCGGCCAATTATGTTAAACTTTCTTATGCTTTTTCGGGCGGCGGGTGGGTGCACCCGCTGAGCGTGTCTCTATGGAACAGTCTTCAGGGAAAAAAGAAAGGCTGATGCTGGCCGCGGGCCTGGCGGCGGCGCTGGCGCTGGCCGCGGCGCAGTGGTTCTCCCCGGCGGCCAAAGCGCTCAACGACGGGCGCGACGTGCGCGTGGCCCTGCTGTCGGACAGCTCCGCGGCGCTGCTGGTCTACCACCCCGTTTCCTCCACCGTCAACGCCTTTATCTTTCCACAGGTCAGGAACAAGCGCAAGGTTTCCGGCTACCAGCGCGCCTGCGACCTGGCCGCGCTGGCGGGGGCGCCGGGCCCGGACGGGCAGGGCGAGGTCTTCTATATCGCGCTTTCCTCGGCGCCCGACATGGAAGCGCTGTGGGCCGTCCTGAACGGCTGGCGCTCGGCCCCGCCGAAGTTCTTCGAAGCGGCGGCCTGGGTATCCCGGCTGCGTTCCTCGGGCGCCACCAATATACCGCCGCTCGGGCTTTTCGTGCTGTTCTCCGAGTTCTCCGGGCTGAACTCTTCCAACTTCATCCTGACCGAAGCCGCCCGCGGCGCGGCCGGCTCCGAAGAGGGAGAGCCGGCGCAAGACGCTGCGCGGCCGGCTTTCCGCGTGGAGGTGTTCAACGCCTCCGGCAGGAAAGACCTGGCCGGCGACGCCGCGAAATATCTCAGGACGGCGGGATTTGACGTGCTCACCGCGTCTTCCTATGGTAAAATTGAAAAACATACCCGGATAATGTGCTTTTCGGGCGATACGGCGGCGGCGCTCAAACTGCGTTCCGCCATGGGGCTGGAGGACAGGGAGATAATAGAGACCGTCTCCCGCAAAAGCGTGGCCGAAGCGGCGGTGATAATGGGAACTGATTTTAACCCGGCGGCGCTGGGCCGTACGGGAACCGGAAAACGCGAGCAGTAAGGAGACTCTATGGTAGACATGGTAAGCATCTTAAAGGCCGCGGTGCAGAGCGGCTCCAGCGATATTCATATCAGTGTGAACAAGCCGCCGATGATGAGGCTCAACGGCGAGATGATCCCGGTGGCCGAGGGGCTGGCCCCGCTGACCGCGGAGCAGACCAAGTCGCTGATCTTCTCCACCCTTTACGACGAGCAGCGCGCCAAGTTCGAGAAGGACTGGGAGCTGGACTGCTCGTTCGCGGTAACGGGCGTGTCGCGGTTCCGCCTCAACGTGCTGGTGGCCCGCAACGGCGTGGAAGCGGTGATGCGCGTCATCCCGTCCATCATTCCCACCCCGGAACAGCTCGGGCTTCCCCCGGCGGTGGTCGGCCTGGCCGCCATCCCCAAGGGGCTGGTGCTGGTCACCGGCCCCACCGGCTCCGGCAAGTCCACCACGCTGGCCGCGCTCATCGACCAGATAAACGGCAGGGCCAAGAAGCATATACTTACGGTGGAAGACCCCATCGAGTTCACCTACGAGGCCAGGAGCTGCGTGGTGCGCCAGCGCGAGATAGGCCAGCACACCCGCTCGTTCGCCAACGCGCTGCGCGCCGCGCTGCGCGAGGACCCCAACGTGATCCTCGTCGGCGAAATGCGCGACCTGGAAACGATACAACTTACCATCACCGCGGCGGAAACCGGCCATCTCACCTTCGCCACGCTGCATACGCAGGACGCCCCGTCCACGGTGGACCGCATCATCGACGTGTTCCCGCCGCACCAGCAGACGCAGGTGCGCGTGCAGCTGGCGGCTTCGCTGCAGGGCGTGGTGTCGCAGATCCTGCTGCCGCGCAAGGACGGCAAGGGCCGCATAGCCGCCCGGGAAGTGATGATCATGACGCCGGCCATACAGAACCTGATCCGCGAGGGCAAGACGCACATGATCTACAGCGCCATAGAGACCGGCGCGAAATTCGGCATGATGCCCATGGACAGGGCGCTGTCCTTGCTGGTCATCCAGAACCAGATCTCGTTCGAAGTGGCCGTGGCCAAGGCGCACGACAAAGAAGGGCTTAAAAAACTCTGCAATATGGTGGGCTAAAAGGACGCTTATGTCGGAAATAGAAAAACTGAAGGCCGTAGCCCTGTTCCATAATCTCTCCGAACCTATGCTGCTGGAGTTCGCCGGCTATTTCAAGCAGACGGCTTACGCCGCCGGCGACGTGGTGTTCAAGGAGAAGACGCTGGGCGACACGCTGTTCATAATAGTCGACGGCGAGATCACCATAGAAAAGGCGATGGACGAGGAAGGCCGCGAGTTCAAGGCGCTGGCCATCCTTTCGGGCGGGGATTT
>SESA01001204.1_pt1 | contig 13790 bp, 7 predicted proteins | sample 3171451 | NCBI WGS metagenome assembly SESA01 (sample SAMN06051862, study PRJNA518727) | freshwater metagenome | biome: subpolar coniferous forest; feature: holomictic lake; material: water; isolation source: holomictic Lake 227, 8 m depth | place: Canada: near Kenora, Ontario | collected 2013-06-25...
ATCAATGAACTGGACCCGGTGGCGCTGTCGGGCGATCTTCCCGTGCATTAGCATGAAACCAACGTCACTTCTTCTAGCTCTGGCAGGCGGATTGTGGCTGGCCCAAACGATGATGGCCGGAGAACAAACCTGCCATTTCCCGCCACTCCTCTATGCCGCGGAGGGAGCGAACAAGATCATTCGGTATGGCTCCGACGGGAAGGTGGTTTGGGAGTATCCAGCCGAGATGGCCCGCGACGTCTGGGCCTTGCCAAACCACAACGTGCTGTTCTGCTTCAATCGGCAATACGACGGCGGGAAGCACGATAATCCCAGCGGCGTCATGGAGGTAACGCCTGACAAGACGGTGGTATTTGCCTTTTCAACCACCGGGCAGGTTTGGTCCTGTCAGCGGCTCCTTGATGGCAACACGCTTGTCGGGGCAGCCAGTCAGGGGAAGTTGCTGGTGGTCAGCGCGGAAGGCAAAATCGTCAAAATCATCCCGGTGCTCAGTCCCGCGGGTCATAGTTGCCTCCGGAACGTGCGCCAGATTGCGAACGGCCATTTTCTGGTCGCTGAGGAATCCGCCCACGCAGCCCGTGAATACAGCAGCGAAGGAACCCTCGTGCGGGAGATCAGGCTGTCGTTCGCTCCATTTTCCGTGGTGCGATTGGAGAACGGGAACACGGTCGTCTGCGGCCAACAAAGCATGGTCGAGGTGGATCGAGCGGACAAAATCATCTGGTCGGTGGAGGGGAAAGACCTTCCGGAACTGGGCATCCGTTGGTTTGCCGGCGTCCAGGTCCTGCCCAATGGCAACATTTTCGTCTGCAATGCGGGTGGCAAGGTCCCGTTCTTTGAGATCTCCAGGGACAAATGGCCCACGTGGCAAAGCCCCACCACCATGATCGTTCCATTTGGGCATGGAATTCAGCGACTCGACATCGATGGCGAGCCGCGGAGGTAGTGGCTGCCGGGTCAAACACTGCCTGAACTAGCCCTCCCACATATCACTTTGTTCCCCGGCGCCCATCAGATATGCTGTTCATCTGCGCCCACTGGCTCGCTGCCAGCCGGCTCGGATTATTTGCCCTGATGAACACTGATAACGCACCTGAACAATTGCGCGCCGCCATCCAAATTCTGGAGAAGGTGGCCGCCAATCGCTTGCTCCTCGTTGAGCTTTCTCCCGAGGAATACACTCGGTTGCTCAAGGTTGCGGGCGAGATTTTCCTGCCGAACCTCAGAGAGAAGCGCCAGTTCGTCAAGGCCCGGATACGGAAGCGCAAGGCGGAGAAACTGCAGCGGGAGCAACAGATCCTAAATCAGACCGGCATCCGAGAATTGCGCCGCCGTCCCGTGTTCACCACGCCCAACCCGCTGCCAGCCCCTGCCATCCCACCGTGCGAGGTCGAGACCGACCAGGAGTTTCGCGAACAGATCGAGCCGCAACACTGCTATGTCTGCAAGCAGCACTACTCCGCTATCCACCATTTCTACGACCAGCTTTGCCCGGCATGCGCCGACTTGAACTTCCGCAAGCGTACCGAGTTGGCCCAATTGAGCGGGCGCGTAGCCTTGCTCACCGGCGGACGTGTCAAGATCGGCTACCAGGCGGGTATTCGGTTGCTGCGGTCTGGCGCCCATCTGATCGTGACGACCCGCTTCCCGCGCGACTCCGCGGTTCGTTATGCGCGGGAGCCGGACTTCGCCCAGTGGGGTCACCGTTTGGAAATCTTCGGCCTGGATCTACGCCACACACCCAGCGTCGAGGCCTTTTGCGGACACCTGATGACAACGCGCACGCGGCTGGATTTCATCATCAACAACGCGTGCCAGACCGTGCGGCGCCCGCCCGGGTTCTACGAGCACATGATGGCCCAGGAAAGAGCCTCGCTCCATTCGCTTCCGGAAGGGCTGCGGAGCCTCCTCGGTGCTTATGAAGGGGTGCGCGGTTACCACCTCTTGCCCGACGCCGGTGCGAATGTCCTGGCGCCGAACGGTGTGTCCAAAGCGGCTGGGCTCGCACAATCTGCGGAGCTTTCCCAAGTCCCCTTGCTGCCGGAAGAACTTGCAGCGCAAAAGGCTCTGTTTCCCCAGGGCAATCTCGACCAGGATATGCAGCAGATCGATTTGCGGGAACACAATTCCTGGCGAATGCAGCTCGCTGAGGTGCCCTCGGTGGAACTACTTGAGGTGCATCTGGTTAACGCGGTCGCGCCCTTTATTCTCAACGCCCGGCTCAAGCCCTTAATGCTGCGCACCCCGGAGCGGGACAAGCACATCGTCAACGTCTCTGCGGTGGAAGGCCAGTTCTACCGACGCTTCAAGACCACGCGCCACCCGCATACTAACATGGCCAAAGCCGCCCTCAACATGATGACGCGCACCTCCGCGGCCGATTATCACGCCGATGGCATCCACATGAATGCCGTGGATACCGGTTGGGTCACCGACGAGGATCCCGCGCCCATCGCTGCCCGAAAGGTTCGCGACAATCAGTTCCACCCACCGCTCGACATCGTGGACGGCGCGGCGCGGATAGTGGACCCGATCATCGCGGGCTTCAACACCGGGGAGCACGTGTGGGGAAAATTCCTCAAGGATTTCCGCCAGACGGATTGGTAGTGACTCCCTGAGTTAGTAAGCGAGAATTGTCCGCAGAAGGGCATTTATGAAGATAACGAAGATCGAAACCATCTGGTTCGAGGCGCTGCCAGAAGACGAGTGGCGCAAAATCAATCCGACCGCTCGCCAGGCCCTGCCCAACAATTTGTGGGTCCGCATCTATACCGATGACGGCCTGGTCGGTTTGGGCGAGACCTATTATTTGCCACGCGCAGTGGCGGCCGTCATCCATGGGGTTTTTGCCCCACTGCTCATCGGGCGCGACGCGCTCAATACCGAAAACAATTGGAACAATCTGTTTTCGCTGGTGAACTTTTGCGGGTTTGCCGGGGCGGAAATGCGAGCACTCTCCGCGCTGGATTTGGCGCTTTGGGACCTGGTGGGCCAGCACCTCGGCCAGCCGATCTACAACCTGCTCGGCGGACGCAGCCGGGACCGCATCCCCATATATAACACCTGCGTCAGCTATGGGAAATACACCGACTTGGAACTGGTGATGAAGGGCCAGGCGGGTGAACTCGCCGAGGACCTGCTGCGGCAGGGCATCCGCGCGATGAAAATCTGGCCGTTTGATCAGTTTGGGCCGACCCTGGCGGGCCCCGATAGACTGCGCGAGCCGGTGGTTATATGGGGAGCGCCAACGGCGGCAGGTGTGCTGGGACATTCGATTACGAACGAGGAGTTGAAGCGCGGTGTTGCAGCGGTGGAATCCATCCGCCAAACGGTTGGCGATCAGATGAGCATCGCCATCGAGGGCCACGCGCGCTGGGATTTGCCGACCGCCACCCGCATTGCCCGGGCGCTCGAGCCTTACGACATCATGTGGCTGGAAGAAATCATGCCGCCGGATAATCCCGAAGCGTATGTGCGTCTCAAGCAGGCGACTAAAATCCCGCTCTGCCAGAGCGAGCGCGTTTTTACGCGCTTCGGTTTCCGCCCCTGGATCGAGCGACATGCGGCGGACATTATCATGCCTGATTTGTCCTGGGGCGGCGGCTTAACTGAAGGCCGCAAGATTGCCAGCCTGGCGGACACTTATTATTTGCCGGTTGCGTGCCACGACACGATAGGTCCGGTGGCACTATGGGCGGCTGTGCACTTCATGCTGCACATTCCCAATGCGCTGATTATGGAGACGGTCCGGGGTTATCTCGATGGCTGGTATGACGACGTGGTGACCGATCGCATTCCTGTGAGCGAGGGCCACATCTCGGTACCCGCTAAACCCGGTTTAGGCACAAGATTGCGCCCAGATTTCACTGACCGCGTCAACGCCCGCGTGGAAGAAACAACTGAGGCCTCGCTGCGGCGCTGGTGAGCTTTGCCGACAAGCGTATTTCAGGATTCTTATACGGGTGGTTGGCTGAAGGAGGCGGGGAGTTGGGCCCGCCGGACATCCTCTGTGCTAACCATTGGTCTCAAATCGCGCCAGCTTTGCCTTGAAACCCTCTCGTTTCAGGACTTCGGGGTTGACAACATTCTCCGGCACTTGACCGCGCGCGGCGCGCAGGATTCCCTTGGCCATGGCGACGCCCACCAGGCGCACCGCGCGCTGCGTCGTCGGCAACCAGTGCGGCGTGAGGATGACATGGTCGAGGCTGGTCAACGGATCCGTGGCGGCGAGTGGTTCGTGGGCGAAGACATCCAGGCCGGCACCGGCAATCCGCCGCTCCTGCAACACGCGCACTAACGCATCCTGCTTCACAAGTTCACCCCGCCCAGTGTTGATGAAGCAGGCCGTGGGCTTCATCAGCCCGAACTCACGCGCGCCCATGAAACCGCGCGTTGAGTCAGTAAGCGCGCAGTGCAAGCTGACGTAATCCGCTTCGCGGAGGAGCGTGTCCAGATCTACCAGTTCAACCTTGCGCGCCACTGCTTCTTCCGCCCGGCAATGCCGCGAGTACGCCACGACCCTCATGCCGAAAGGCTCCAACAGGCGGATGAGTTCCCATGAAATGCGCCCCAATCCCACGATGCCGAGAGTCTGGCCGACCAGATCGTCCCCCGTGACGGTGGCCTGCGCACGCCAATCGCCGGAGCGGGCCATCCGCTCCTGCCCGGGCAGGCGCTTGGCCAACGCCAGGATGAACAACATTGCCGCCGATGCCGTGGAATGGGTGAGCGAATCGGGTGCGTTAAACACGGCGACGTCATTGTCCGTGCACGCGGCAAGATCGATTTTATCGGTGCCGACGCCAGCACGACCGATCACGACGAGTCGTTCGGCGCCATTCGCAAACGTCGCCCGGCGTACGTAAGGACGAATGAGCACGATCCCGTCGGCCGCCGCGGCGTGGTGTGGCTCCATCTGCATACTGTAGAGCTGTTCTCCATAGGCCGCCCCGAGCGTGACAGGTGACTGGTCCAGGAGGAAACCATGGCGGACGTGCGGCGCGGCTTGCAGCAGGTCTTCCCCGCAATAACCGGTGGCGACTTTCCCGCTGGCGTCCAGGTAATCACCGGAATAAAAGACTTCAAATAAGCGCATATCAGGCTGCCAGTAGTTACTCGGGGTCATTTCACTTGTTTGTAGGTGAGGACCACCGCGCCAGGTTGACCGGGGATAGTGATAAGCAGGCCGTGCTTTGCGAGTTCCTCGCCGGTGAAAGTTAGAGGCTCACTGGGACGATCAAGGTCCGTCACGATGTAGCGGGCACCGGCTTCAAGTCCGCGGAGCTTGAAACGCGCCGCCTCGTAATCGGAGTCCGGGCGACGGAACGCTTGCACTAATCCTTCATGGCATTCGGGACGATCATATTGCCAGGCCAGCCAGACATCATTCGCCAGGCTGTAAGGCGTCAGTGGATAGAAATCGCCCAGATAATTTGGACCAATCTGCTTGAGCTGCGTGAACAGGCGCCGCGCCAGTTCGTAATTCAAATCTTTGCGCCGCATGTCGTAGCAAAGAGTCAGGCTGGGGGACATGTTGGCGCGGAAGGCGTAAGGATCAATTTCGGCCTGGACCTTGAAGCCGATCGCTGAATGCCCGACGACATAGCCGGCGCCGTGATAAGGGATCCACGAGGCGAAGGCGAAGTGATGGTTCTGTTGGCTGGTCGGCTCGAAGAGATAATCACTCCGTATCAGGGGCACCGCTCGGCGCATGGTTTCCAGATCATCACGACGACCTCCGGAGGCGCAGGAGTCGATTCGCAGATTGGGGTGTCGCTGGCGGAGTGCGTCCCAGTAGGCAAGATAACCTTGAACGTAAAGGTTCTCCGTCATTCCTTGACGATCTGGAGCATCTGCGCCTCGCCAAAAGGTGAGGGGATCCATGTTGAAGTCCTGACGGTAGAACTCGATGCCTTGTTCCGTTAGTGTCCGGTCAACATGGTTGATGAGCCATTTCAGCGCCTCGGGATTGCCGAGGTTGAGCAGGCTGCCCGGACCGCTGCCAAAACCTCCGCCCTGCGGCGGGGGCGGAATCTCCGCTTTTCTTGAAAGCAACCACTCGGGATGATTCTTGCCTATCCATGAGTTGGGATCACCTACCCGCTCGGGTTCAAACCAGACGATGGTTTTAACCCCTTTGGCACTAGCGTGGTCGCTGACAGCCCGCAATCCCTTGGGAAAACGGGTCACATCGGGCTCCCAAGTGCCGGTTTTCACCCACTCCCCCCCGCAGGGATACCAACCTGCATCCATCCACCAGTAATCCAGTTTCATCCCTTCCTCGAGATACCGATCAACGAACAGTATCTGGTTATCCTCGTTCGCCTGGGTCATCTCCTTGAACTGATGGGAACTGCACGCCACGATCTGGGTCGGTGGCAGATTCCCATCGGCCGTGCGCGGAAGATTGTGAGCCACCATCCAGCGCCGCCAGAGGTTCTGAGCCGTCGCAATGTCCGCTCCCGTCCAGAACAGCATCGCGATCAGGGCAGAACGTATCTCCTCGCCCGGTTTCAGGAACGAGCGGAAAAGTTCCTGGCCGGCTGTGAGGTAGAGACCTCGATCCGAGTCGCGAACGAATGATGCAGCCCACTCTCCCGGCCAGCCGATGGCCAGCAAGACTCCTCCACCCGGCATTTGGAGATTGTAGTAGGGAAAGGCGGCGTTGGTTGGGCGGCCGCCGAACGGGGCGAACCGCCTGCTGGCCTTAGGCTCAAGCGTTTGATGAAAGGGCTGGAAGCTCTCTGGCGTGCACCAATCCCCTTTGGTCCCATGAAGGACGAATTCGCCGTCCTGACTTCGCTGGAAGCCGAGATCCAAAGCCTGAATACCCTGTAATATTGGGGTATTCGCTTTACCCGTGTTCTTGAAATACACCGTCCACTCAACCGCTTGGAAATCCTGATATTCGATGCCTAGACAACGCACCTCCAGCCCCGTGGTCGGGTCCGTCCAGAGCACGCGCCGCTCCGTGCGTTGGTCGTCGAGCTTGCGCGACGAACGCTCCTGTTTCCACCCGGGTAACAATTCCACCCCGCCCTTGCCGTCGTAAGTGAACGAAAACAATGGCTCATCAAAACACCCGCCTTGATGAAAATCGACGCTCAGGACTGGATTCGCTCCTAATCCGGCGATCCGAACGAAGAAGAGCAAACAAATGGTTGCGACGAACAGCCGAAGAAATCTAGAACAGTTCATTGGAATCAGCTATGCGAGTTATCAATAATACTTGGCGGTCATAAAGACAAAATCAAGGCATTGTCTCGGTGTCCAACTCTGGCCGTTGGAACAATGGGATCCATTTCCCAGGCGGTGAGATATCCACAATGGTATTGCCGCGCCAGCGTTCGGTGTATTCGGTGCCGTCCAGGGAACCGACGGTCTCCTTTACTTCCGCGATACGCAACGGATAGGTCACGGTAAGTTGTTGGCTCGGGCGGGTGGTGGTGAACGCGACATAGCTGTCCTCCCAGGAAATTGGAACGGGTAGCCTGCCGACGAAGGCCTTAACCTCAGCTTTAGGCGCCCACTCAGGGACGCGAACCAGGACTTTCTTCGCGGCGTGCACCAGTATGTTCAGCTCGCCACGGCGGGGCAGGCAGGAAACAACATCAACCAGAGGTGACTTGCGGTTGAACGCAAGGTTCACTCGGGTTTCGTTGGTGTTGCCGGTGACGGTTTCCGCCCAGATCGCATGCGCGGCGCGGATCGTCGCATCGGCGCAGCAGCCTTGCATATGAATACCCGGCAATGTTGGGTCCAGGTCCGAGGGAAGTTTGTTGACCCAATCGGGGAAACCGCACGCGCCCAACTGCTGCCCGACCATACGTTCGGCCGTCTTGACGGCCGCTTGATAACGCCTCTCCACCTCGGCGGCTATGGCCTGTGGAGTGGACTTGGAGGTGTCCTGAATCAATTCGGTACCGGCGTTGACCCATAGAACCGCCGCTCCGACAGATCCCTGCCTTGCCGGCGCACTCGTCTGGATGCCGTACTTTTGGGCCAGGTAAGCCTCGACAGAGGCACGCTGGCCTTCATTCACGGAATCGCAAAGGATCAACTCGGCCAGCGTGCTGTTTAATTCAAAACCGAATTCGCGCAACGCGCCCACCGCAGCTACGGAGTTCTGGCCGTAATCGAGTGGTTTGCTAGGCGCGCAGCCGATATTCACGCCGTCCACCCAAATGCTCTTTTGCGTGTGATCGTAAGTCGCGCAAATGATGTGGTAGCCGTCGCTCATCGATGACGCGGAGGTCATCGGGTCATAGTTCGCCTGCGTGCCATCGGTCGTGAAGAAATAGACCTTTCGAGCCGGGTCGATCTGGAGGTTGATTCCTTTCCCCCAATTAATTGGGTTGTCGTAATTACAGAAAATGGTCTGGCTTTGGCTGCCGGGTCCAACCTTGGCAACGGCGTATATGCTGAATTCCGGCAGCCGCAACGCCGCGCTGTTCGAGGCCGCGAACCAATCATGCCCGGTGAACCGAACCACTGGCATCTGCCCTTTGGGCAGTGCCTCCATCGCACGCTGAGCATTCCCCCGGGCCAATCGCAGGTGATTGTTCTGGCGGGATTGATCCGGCCAAAGCACTTCGCCAGGCGCCTCGCTGCCAACGCGCTTGAGGAGGTTCTCTCGGACCAGCTCAAGGTAGCGTGGACGCAGCCGGAACGTCTGCTCACTCAACTGCCCGGTGAAGATCTGTTCTGCGCGATCGTAATAGCTGACAAAATGCTTCAGGCTGGGATCGAGCCGGCTTGCCGCTCCCAAACTGCAAGTGGTCTGGACCACATCACCCATCGTGCAACCTTCGCAGTCCGCTTCCCGCGGCCAACCCGTGGCAACCATCAACCATTCCCCCAGCCAACCAGTCATGCTCCCCGCATCAGGATTGCGGTTCGGGTCATAAAGCCAATCGAACGTGCGACTGGCCTGGTTAAGGAAGCGCAAGCCCGCTTCCGGCTTGTGCGCCTGAAGCAGTTGACCGCCCAGTTCCACCAAGCCCGGCAGGCCATGGGTGTGCCCGTGCATGTGCCAGCTCGCCACCTGCTGTTGCGATTTGCCTCCGAAGGAACCGTCGGGCCTCAAACAGCCGTCGTTGCCATCCGGATCCTCACCATGGCACAGGCGATTGCCCAACGCGGTGGCAAAGGCGAGCGCATTTGAATCTCCGGTTGCCTCATGCCATTGTGAAAAGGCCCAAAGGTTCCAGCCCAGAGCCAAATGCACCCAGCCACCCAGAGTCCGCTCGTTGCTATTCCTGGCCGGTGGGTCTCCGGGAGTGAAGCTCCCTTGCCTGTAAGTGGCGACGGGCCCGATGCCCGGTTCGTCGCTCTCGGTTGCATAATACCGCAAAGTCTTCAGCGCTCGCTCCGCCCAATCGTGCCACTGTGGCAAATGGGTGTATTGATACATGAGAATCAGGTTTTTCGTGTGCTCGCCATGCCCGGTAGCGCACCCGCGCGACATCGAATCCGGATTATATGGGATGCCGGTTAACGGGTCGGTGCACCAGAGCAAGTAACCGATAATCCCCGCCGCTGCGGGATCATTCTTGAACTCGTCGCCAAGCATATCTTGCAGAAAGGCCAAGCCACCAAGGGCGCGCATGTTATTGTCCGGACCATCGACGCTATGCTGCTTGATGCTGGGCCAAGGCAGAGCACGGCAATCGAAGCTCAAGCGCAGCGCAGGCACGTGTTCGGGTGTCATACCCCAGGGTATGCCTCGCTTGGTGACCCAGCCCTGCCAGGATTCTCGTGCAAGGTCCACCGGGTCAAACGGGGTCTTGGCCTCGGTAAGGAATACAGGGGGGTAATTGGCGAAGCTCTTGGTGGTGATCTGCCGGGGTCCGGCGGGACGGGCTTTTGTCTCAGCCTCGGCCGCCGAGAGCAAGGCGGATGACTGCAACGCCAGGAGGCAGGCGAGTGCAAACGACCCTTTCATTCGATTCAACCTCTCTGGGGAGAATATGCGAGGCAATGTGCTCATTGAATGCTCGGCCCCTCCACACTTCATCGAGGAACAGTATCGGTGTCGAGTTCCGATCGCTCGAACATAGGGATCCATTTCCCAGGCGGCTCGATGCGGACAATAGTATTGCCGCGCCAGCGCTCAGTATATTCGACGCCCTGGATTGGCTCGCGGACCTCGGCGATGCGCAGCGGGTAGGTGACGGTCAATTGCTGGTTTCTCTCTGGCTTCTCAAAAACGACGTAGCTGCCTTCCCAGCGGAGCGGTTGGGGTTGTTTGCTGACAAATGCCTTCACCTCTGACTTCTGCGCCCACTCGGGAACCCGCACGAGCACCCGTCGTGCGTTCTTTACCAACACATTTAACTCGCCCCGATGCGGCAGACAGGAGACCACCTCCACCAGCGGTGAATCGCGGTTGAAGGCCAGGTTGACCCGGGTTTCGTCTGCATCACCGGTGACGATTTGCGACCAAACGGCGTGCGAGGCCCGGATCGTCGCATCGGCGCAGCAGCCTTGCATATGAATCCCTGGCAGGTCAGGGTCCAAGTCAGATTTCAGATTGTTCACCCAGTCGGGAAAGCCACAGGCGCCTAGCTGCTGTCCAATCATGCGCTCGGCTGTTCTCACGGCCTCGCCGTAACGGATTTCCACCTCTTTGGCCCGTAGCTCCGGAGTAGCGTTCGTCATCTCCTTGTCCACTCGCTTGGCCAGGCATTCTTTAACCACGGCCAGATACCGTGGCGTCGGACGAAACATCTGTTCCATAATTTGGCCGGTGTAGATCTGCTCCGCCCGATCATAGAACGCGGCGAGGGAAGTCAGACTCGGATCGAGCCGGCTGGCAGCGCCCAGCGCGCAGGCCGTCTGCGCGACATCCCCAAGGCTGCAGCCTTCGCAATCGGTCTTCCGATTCCAGCCGGTAGCGATGATCAGCCATTCGCCCAACCAACCGGTCAGGCTGCCCGCATCCGGGTTGCGCGTCGGATCATAAAGCCAGTCCATGGTGCGGCTTGCTTGGGTAATGAACCGCAGCCCAGCCTCACGCTGGCCGGACTTGATTAACTGCCCGCCCAAGTGCACCAACCCCGGCAAACAGTGAGTATGCCCGTGCATGTGCCAACTGCCACTGCTCTCCTGTCGCTTGCCGCCGAACGAACCGTCCGGGCGGAACGAGCCATCATCGCCATAGGCATCCTCACTGTGGCAGAGCCGGTTTGCCAGCGCAGTGGCGAATTCCAAATCGTGCTTATTACCGGTCAATTCGTACCACTTGGAGAACGCGCCGGCGGCCCAACCGACATACAGATGTTGCCAGCCACCCAGCGTCGGGTCTTTGGTTTGTCGCGCTGGCGGTTCGCCCACAATAAATCCGCCCTGTCCGCCTGCGCCTCCCTGGCAATAAGCCGCGACCTTGCCAACTCCCGGCCGTTCGCAAACGATTGCGTAGTGGCGCAGCGTCTCAACCATCTTCCCCGCCCAATCCAACAGCCACCGCTCATGCGTCTGCTCATACAGCAGCATCAAATTCCTGGCCAGCTCCCCTTCGCCCAGCGGGCATTCGCGCGGCAGCTTGTCCGGGCTATAGGCGAAACCCGATTCGGGGTCTGTGCACCCAACCAGGTAGGCCATCTGGCCCGCCTCGGCGAGATCGTTTTGTTTTGCGGCCGGGAACATCTCATGCAGCAATGCGTGGGCGCCGACGTTGCGCGCGTTGTTGTCAAAGCCGTCAACACTATGATGCTTGAGGCTGGGCCAGGGCAGCAGGCGGTTGTCAAAATGGAATCGCAGAGTCGGCGATTTCCCGAACGTCATGCCCCAGGGATCCGGCTGCGTGCTCAGATAGCCTTTCCAACACTGCCGTGCGATGTGAGCGGCATCCAACGTCTTGGTTTCCTGGATAAACAGCGGCGGGTAAGCGACCGTGGCGTGCGTTGTGAGCCGCCGCTCGGATGGGGCGGCGTTCATGGCCCGCGTCTCAGCAGGGACTGCCGTGACCGACTTTGCTACCCATAGAAAACAGCAAATCCACAAAGCCACCCTGGGAATGCGTGCCAAGGAGACCTGGGCTCGACGCAATTTCCTTAGGTTGGTCCCGGTCACAAATCGTGTGAGGTATCCTTAACCGGCGCAGCGCGGATTTGCAAGCCCGCAATGGGATGGCTATAGAGCTTTGGGGCGGCTTTGGGGCCCCAGTCGCTTGAAGCCATTCATCATTCAGCCTTCTGCATTCCCTGCATGAGGGTGGACCCGGACCTGGCCTTTAGCCTTTAGTCTTCAGCTTTTCCCCCTGCCCGCCCCTTTCTGCTTTCTGCTTTCCCGATTTCTGCATTTCCCCTGCCGCCTTCTGCACTCCCCCCGGCTCCAGCTCCAATCTCCAGCTTGGCCCGTTTCCGAAACATCCGGACAGTATAAGCATTCGCAATAGTGAGAATGGCTGGTTGCGGGCTCGGGGCACACTGGTAGCAGTATGGTACCACCATGGACATACCATGGTACCATAGAACGGTTCGGCACACCCCGAAATAGAGTCCGCAAAAGGCCCTGGAGCCACGGTCTGTCCACACGGAACATCAACACTTCTAATCTAAAAACCAGAGGCAGGAGGGTTAACCGTCGAGTAGAGCAGAGGCGCGAACATGATTAGGCCAATGACTTCCGGTGTGTCGGCCCTTTCGGGCGTCGTGGCAAACGGTCATCAGGCCATCCACTTCGTTTCCTCTGCCCCCTCTAAAATTCCGTACGGCGGGTTTTCCCCAGTACGGCTTCAAACTCGCTTCATGCGGCGGCCATCTTCGCAGGCGTGTCCGCGCCTGCTTATAGGCCGCCACGGTCGGTATCTCGGTTCTTGGCGTTTTATCCGTAGTGGGTCTTGCGACCAAGCGGCACCGAGAACTTCTGACCACGACCACGAGTCCAGTGGCCCTTGGCTTCCCAGCCGGTTGTATTGTCCGGCCAGTTCGTCGCTTACTATGGCCACATCCGCGCCTCTGCGGGCCGCCCGACGGCTTATGGATTATTCCGTCCGGCTGCGAGACCTGCTCACCAGCCGCAGAGGGTCCCCAATTTACTCTGACAGTCCTTTCGCCCCATGCCGCCGTCTGTACTCCGGTGGTTCCAGCGACTGCTCTCGACGATTTCTTCGCCGCTGGTGCTGCCTTCGCCATATCCGTATCGGCTCGGCACCCACTAACCCCACGATTCCAGAACACGTGGGCTGTGTAACGAAGCTGCAACGTTCGCATAATGCTGCGGCCTGGATGCGTTGCTCGCCCTGCTCTGGCCAGGGCTTTTACGACCAAGCTTTCGTGGCCCGGGTCACCCCAGACAGCCACGTCGGTTATAACTGGATGGCTAATCGTCATTTACCATCGCCAGAATTTCACTGGCTGGACTGTCGGCCTTATGGGCTGCAAACGGATGGACACAGATGGACGCGGATAACGAAGGCGGAAAACAGCAGTCCAAACCACGAAACACACTAAACACACGAAAAATGAACGGTTTAGGAGAAGGATAGTGCTCCCTCGGTCACTTCTTCCCCTTCCCCTTTCGTGTATTTCGTGTATTTGGTGGTTCATCTTTTCCAAAGATTTCTTGTCCGATTTTGGATTCGGCGGGTTCTAATAGGTAGATAGATGATGACAGACGACGAACAACTGCTGCTGCAATACGCGCGAGAACGCTCCGAATCGGCCTTCGGGGAACTGGTGACGCGGCACATTGATTTCGTCTATTCCACCGCGCTCCGGGTGGTGAACGTCGACAGCCACCTGGCCCAGGACGTGGCCCAAACGGTGTTTATTGACCTGGCGCGCAAA
>SESA01001209.1_pt1 | contig 13768 bp, 7 predicted proteins | sample 3171451 | NCBI WGS metagenome assembly SESA01 (sample SAMN06051862, study PRJNA518727) | freshwater metagenome | biome: subpolar coniferous forest; feature: holomictic lake; material: water; isolation source: holomictic Lake 227, 8 m depth | place: Canada: near Kenora, Ontario | collected 2013-06-25...
GTCCGCCCCTGTTCCGCATTCAAGCGCGCAGCCACATACGCGCCAAAGGGCAACTGAACTTCGTAGTAAGGATTCTCGGTCCGAGCAGCCAAGGCATCCATACAGTCTGTGGCGGCCTTCAGAAAGTTTGTATCATGGCTCTTCATCCAGGCCATGTATTCAATCCAGCTAATGCCGGCGGCACCATCCGGTTCAACCCAGCGACCCAGGACCGGCTTCAGGGTATTAAAATCAAAAGCGAGGTGATTAAAGTCGATCACACCCTGTTCGGGCTTCATCGCAAGGCAGGCCTCGCGCCAGCGTCCTGCGCTGGCCAAGACGATTTCTTCCGAGCTCTTATCCGGGTAAAGGTAAGCAATCGAATAGTAAAGGATATGCGGGAAGGTTTCATACCAGTATGTATGTCCTGCATTACCGCCCACGCGGTTGAGCACCAGTTTTTCTTTGGGATTGTAATATTGCCGCGCGGATTCCACCCAATTGACAGGGCCTTTGCGTTTATCAATGCCGACAAGGCTCGCGCCAAGGATTGCCCCCAGGGCGGGAATGGCTTCATCAAAGCTTTGGGGTTCTCCGGTCGGGCCCACATATGACGGCATGGCCATGTTCGTGCTGCCGGAACGCTCATAAAGCTTCACGATCGGAAGATAACGACCCTTTGCCTCCACATTCATGGCCAGTTCATCAAAGCCGATCGCCACACGCTTCCAATCACGCAGGTGATAGGTCTTCGGAATGTTGGGCATGCGTTCGACGCACGGAATGGAGCGTTGTTCCGCGGCGCAAACGACTGTCGCGCACAGCATTGAAAAAATAATGAGGAACAGGTTTGCGTCAAAGCGTTTTACAAGAGTCTGCATGTTGTTTTCTTTCATCGAGTTTCCGTCGAATCTCCGCTGACTTCGCACGGGTTATCGGATACATTCTGAAGACTGCGAAGGCCAGCAGGACACCGGCCAGTTGCAGGCCGATCAACAGATACTTCATGCGCACCAGCAGCGTCTCTGTGGGTGCGACAGCGCTGTCTGTATAACCGACGAACCAGGGTAGAAAGCCGCCCGCCAGTACGACAGCCATCTGCATAATTTTTCCGAAGAAGCCATTCACTGCGCTATAGGCGCCTTCCCGCCGTAAGCCCGTACGAAGTTCATCCTCATCGCAGACATCCGCTGTCATCGAGCCAGCCATCAACGAGATGAGCGGCATACCGAGTCCGGAAATGATCCAGGCCACCACGTTCCACCAGGGATGTTGCGGCGTCAACGCCCACGGCAGGATGGCAATGCAAAGGACCATTAACGCAAAGCCAACCATCCCGCCTTCGCGTTTTCCCAGCTTCTCTGAGATCCATACGCCCCAGGCATTGGAGAGGATCTGGGTTACAAAGGCGATGGTGCCTCCATACGCCCCGATGGTCGCAGCCAGCACCTTGCTGGCGCCGCAGACGTAATGGAGAAAAACGAGCCAGCCCATGGGACTGGTAATGGCCAGGGCCAAGGCCAGCGTCTGTGTTGCAATCTGCAAAAGGATGAAGGGCTTGTTGGTGAGCGTGAGGCGTAAAGCGCTTAGGATGGGAACAGCGGGCTGCCGCTGATGGTAGGTATGCTCCCGGCTTCCAACGACCGTTGCCACCGCGCCCAGCACCATCAAGACGCCAACAGCCACGCTCAACCAGCGGACCCCGACTCCTTCATCCGGGAAAATCGACCACGTGCAGAACTTGTAAAACCATGCTGCGCTTAATCCGGCCACTGCCACCAAATAGCCCTTCCAGGCAAAGACTCGCGTCCGCTCATCATAGTCGGTCGTTAATTCAAAGCCCAAGGCCCCATAAGGGATGGAATACATTGAATAGAAGAGGGTGAAAACAGAGATCATCGCCGCCAGATAGAGGAATTGGAGCGCATGACTGCCAGGCGGTAGGCACCAGAGAAGAGGCAAAAGAATGGCACCGGCTACACCGCCGAGAAGAATGAAGGGACGCCGCCGTCCCCACCGTGTCATGCAGTTGTCTGACCCTGCACCGAACAGGGGATCAGCGATTGCACCCAAGACTTTCGGAATCGCGAGTGCGATGCCGAGTAGCCGAATATCCATGCCCATGCCCGTTACATAAATCTGCGTGGCAAGCCCGAGTAGCACATTTAGAAAGTAGTACTCTGTTACTCCACCTGCAGCATACGAAAGCTTTGTCGTAATTGATAAACGCTGTTTGGAATGCTCCGTCATAACGTCATTAAAAATTCCGCGTGGCTGATTGAGATGTTGAGCCGTTCATTTCAAACGCCACAAACGGATCCGCCATGTTGAGCCAACCCGCTTCTGCATCACTTAAACCTGCATAGAGTGTCGCTCGTCCATCCGCATGGCGGACGAGACCGCCACTAAAAATCACATCGACCAGATCCGGACGTTTCGACGGCCCCTCCGGGAAGTCCATGCGCCGTGCAATGATTCGCGGTGTTGTCGCCTTGCCAGTCTCCAGCTCAATCATAAAGACCATGGCATGATAATGCCGGACATCCCCTGATGTCAAATACGCAATATGTCCCAATACTCCCAATTGACCGTTTTTCAAAAGATGGAGCTCGTTCGCGCCTCCCCATTCGTCTTTCCGGAAGAGATGCTCATAGACCGGCGCACCAGCAATCAGCTGGGGCGTAACCGCGTCCCAATCCTTGGCGATCGTGAACCCGATTTTACCCATGCCTGCGGCACCGCCCTGCGGACGACTGATGATCGCCACGCGTCCATCCGATAATCGCTTCAGACGGATATCCTTCATCTTTTCCGGTCCAACCAGGAAGCGGTTGAAATCCGAGAAGGAGTTACCTTTCCAAAACTCCATTTGCCAGCCCATCGTTCCATCCGCCATCGGAATCGGGTATTTGACCCCTCCGATGATTAAGGTGTCGCCATCCAGGGTGACGCAAGGATCCTGAAGGGAGCGCAGGATCGGTGCCTCGGGATGGGGTATCCAGCCCGTCTCCTCTTCGCGGAAGAAGACGATCTCCGCGCATTCACAATTTCGGTGTTCCACGCGACCCGCAATCAACCGTTCGCCCTTAAAGACAAAGGGTGCGCAGATATTATAGATATCGCGCTCATCGCTTTTCTGAAACACCAATTTGCCAGACGACATTCCGATCTGCGGTGGCATCTGGGACAATAATTCGATGCATGAGCTGGGTTTTAACATACAAGTTCCTTTGAATGGTCGTAGTATAACAAATTACGGAAGAAGGGAGTTCATTTTTCCAGCGTGTTGAAAAATATACGCACGCGATGAATCAGCTCCGTCACAGATTGTCGTTGAAAATGTCAGGCCAACCGCTATACTATGAAGCGATATTCAACAAACGAATAGGGGGACACAATGTTATCACGGCGTAAATGGTTGGAATCATTAGGACTCGGTGGCGCGGCTGTCGGGTTGTCGGCAATCGGGGTTCGTGCTGATGGGGGTGATCCCGAATATGCAGGGTTCAATTCAAGAATTTCGAAGATCCCACCGTCGCTGACGGATGTGCCCTCCGCCACGCTGGATAATGGCAAGGTCATTCAGCCCGCACGTGAACTGCCTGTCTTTCAGATGGTTGATGTGGTGGTGGTCGGTGGCGGTCCTGCAGGCTGGGGCGCAGCGATGGGCGCGGCTCGGACAGGCGCGAAGGTGGCGTTGGTTGAGCGTGATAGTAGCCTGGGGGGTCTTTGGACGAATGGTGGCGTGTTACTTGTCATCGGCACAGGCGTTCGGGAGAACAATCGCTTTAAGATGGTTACCCGGGGTATGTGTTTAGAACTCTTGAATAGGCTTCAGCAATTGAGTGATCACTCGATTACCCCGCGTTATGCAGAGGGAGAGACCTATCAGCCAACCACGGATCCAGAAGCAACAAAGATGCTGATGGATCAAATGCTCATCGAGGCGAAGGTGGATGTCTACTTTCATGCGCTCGGCGTCGATGTCATCCAAGTTGGAAATGCAATCAAGGGTGTTGTTTTCGAAAGTAAGGAAGGCCGGAAGGCTATTCTTGCGAAGACGGTTGTGGATGCATCAGGCGATGGCGATGTTTATTTTCAGGCGGGCGAGACTTATCAGCAGATTACACATGGCATGGGCTTTGTCTACCGTGTCGGGAACAGTGACCATTTGCCGAAACAAGCAAAGGTGAGCCGTGGCGCAGTTGAGCCTGTAAAGGCGGCGCGCTGGCACAATAATCTGGGCCCGAAGGGGAACGGTCTCGATGTCCGTGAACTTTCGAAGATTGAGATGGAACATCGTAAGATCGCCTGGGATGCCGTTGAGAAGATGCGTAAAACGGAGGGATGCTCGGATGCGTTCATGATGCAAACGTGTCCGTTGGTCGGTGTCCGTGCGACGCGTCTCTTGGATGGCGTGGCACAGGTGTCCAAAAAGACGGCGGCAGACTTGACTAAGTTTAACGATGTTGTGGCGGTTTCAGGACATGATGGCTTGCGGTTGCCGGAATTTCAGATTCCGTACGGAGCCTTGTTGCCCAAGAAAATCGATAATCTGCTGGTTGCGGGACGCTGCATATCCACATCACCCGACATTGTCGACCGTGTGCGGCTGATTCCCGTGTGTGCCGTAACAGGGCATGCAGCAGGCGTGGCCTCTGCCTTGGCCGCGAAGCAGGGTGTGACCCCGCGCGAAGTTCCTGTCTCTGAAATTCAAAAGGTGCTGAAGGAGCAGGGTGCGTATTTGGGATAAGGGGCGATGAAGCAAGCAAGGATAGCTATACGTGCCAGCGTGCTGACACTTGCCCTGTTGTGTGCAATGCCCATTGCGATGCCGTCATGGCTGATTGGTGGTGTCACATCAGTCAGTCCCTTTCTCACGTGCATGGCACTCTTGACAGGTGCAATGGGCATCCTTCTCATGGTAGGCCTTGGCGTCGGCATTACGTGTCTGTTTGTGCCACGATTTTTTTGTCACTGGATCTGTCCGTCAGGAACATGCCAGACTGTTGTTGCTGCTATCTCGCCGTTTAAGGCGAAGCGTGACTGGATCGCCAAGGTGCCCCACGTCGGAGGCATTCTTTTCCTCATTGCTGCGGGTGGGGCGGTTGTGGGGTATCCGCTCTTCATCTGGCTTGATCCGCTATCCCTTTTCCTGTCATCCGTGGGCGCACTCGCCCGCTGGAAGGCGATGACGTTAGCAACAGGCGCTTTGGCGATTGGCTTGCCCTCGTTGCTCGTGTTGGCCGTGATTGCGCCGGGCTTCTGGTGTCGAAAGCTATGTCTTGCAGGTGCCTTACAGGATCTGTTATGGCGCGTTTCGCGGCTAGTAAAAAAAGGCAAAAACGAAAAAGATGTCACCCTTGAGCGTGGAGCTGCGTTTGGGCGGCGTGCGTTTATCGGCTTGGGGCTGGGTGCGGGTTATCGCATGGTTGTTCCGAGGCATATCGGCAAGGCTAAAGGCGAGGCACTTCGTCCGCCGTGCAGTATGCCGCCGGGCAAGTTTGAAAATAGCTGTGCACGGTGCGGCGCGTGTGTGCGGTCATGTCCATCGCGGATTATCACCTGCGGAGGCGTAGGGGACGGATTACGGGGTTGGCTTGCTCCTGAAGTTATTTTTGACGAAGGACGCTATTGTCCGGATTCCTGTAGCGCCTGTGGCCAGGTCTGTCCAACAGGTGCGATTGGTCGTTTTACAAAAGAAACCAAAAACCGGTCCCCACTTGGAATCTTAGAGATTGATCATGAATCATGCAGGATGGTCGAGAACGGTGGATGTGGTTTTTGCCTTTCCGAATGTCCACGAAAAGCGCTTTCTACGGTCTTTGATAAAAAACTTGAAGCACGGAGAGTTCAGATCAATCTTTCGAAATGCAATGGGTGTGGAAAGTGTTTGAAATGTTGTCCCGTTGAAGTCATGCGCGTGGTTCGCAGGGTGTGATTCATTAAGTGGAAATGAATCACACCAAGTAGGAAGTAGCAGGGAGGAGGGAGGAGAAAAGAGTGAATAGTGGAGAACAGTTATCTGACGCATTTCAAATTACAACTCCTCCCTCCTACTTTCTCTCTCCTCCCTCGGGTGTTGAGGCAACAAAGTTGAGGCAACACCCGGTTCGCAGGGGTGTTGACTTTCACGGGGTAATCGCTTAAGATGTGCCCTCATAAACAAATGGAAACGACACGACATAATCAGGAATTACGGGTGCTGCATGAAATCAGCGTAATCATGAATCAGAGCGTAGAGATACGTTTTGTGGTGACGCAGATCCTGGAAACACTGGATGCATGCCTTGGATTCCGTTACGCGACGATCACGTTGCTCCGAAAGGGCGGTGATGACATCCTGATTGAGGCTGCGCATGGTCTGACGCAGGAGCAGGCGCAACTGGGACACTACAAGCTTGGCGAGGGCGTGACGGGGACGGTTGTCTTGACGGGTGAACCGATGGTTGTGCCTCGGACGAGCGAGTCTCCTCTCTTCTTAAATCGTACGAAGCAGGGGAAGAGTCCAGATACTGCCTTCATCTGTGTTCCCATCAAGGAAAAGAAGGAAGTTGTCGGTGCATTGAGTATTTATCGGGACTTTGCGGACAGCGTTCAGCTGGCGGCAGATGTCGACATCCTTGAAATTGTGGCCTCTATGATGGCGCGTGCTCTTTTGTTGCGCCGTGATTTGCTTGCGCAGCAGGAGTTGCTGGAAGACGAGAATCGACAACTCCGTGCGGAACTGACGCGGCGTTATCATCCAGACAACATCATCGGAAATTCGCGCGAGATGCAGGAGGTTTACGATCAGATTTCGCAGGTCGCGAAGAGTCAGGCCACCGTACTCATTCATGGCGAGACGGGCACGGGCAAGGAGTTGGTCGCTCATGCGATTCATTACGCCAGCAATCGCGCGGATAAATCCTTTGTGCGGGTTCATTGCGCGGCGTTGCCAGAAACCATTATTGAAAGCGAATTGTTTGGACATGTCAAGGGTGCCTTTACCGGGGCGGTCTCGGATCGCAAGGGACGTTTTGAGTTGGCGGATGGTGGAACGATTTTTCTGGATGAAATAGGGGAAATCCCTCTGGCGATTCAATCAAAGCTGTTGCGCGTCCTGCAGGAACGCGAATTTGAGCGTGTCGGAGATGTTAAGACGACCAAAGTCAATGTACGCATCATCGTTGCAACACATCGCAATCTGTCGTCCATGGTCGAACGAGGTCTTTTCCGTGATGACTTGTATTACCGGTTGAGCGTTTTCCCGATTTTTGTGCCACCCCTCGTGAAACGCAAGACGGACATCTTGTTGTTGGCGAATTACTTTATGCAAAAGTACGCAACGATCAATGAAAAACCCATCAACAGTTTTTCAGATGAGGCCATTGAATTGATGTTGCGTCATCGCTGGCCCGGAAATGTACGTGAACTGGAGAATTGTATTGAACGTGCGGTTTTGTTGGCGATGGGTGAGGTCATCGAGTCTCATGTACTTCCTATGGCTATTCAAGGGGCTGTCGAAGCAGATCCTTTAGACGCAGTACCTCGTCGCTTTGAAGAGTTCGGCAAACATTCACTTGACGAGTTAGTAGGATCTTACGAAAAGTCGATTCTGGCAGAAGCGCTTGCGAAATGCGACAACAACGTCGCGGCTGTCGCGCGCCTTCTCGCGTCCACGCCCCGTATCATTGGGTATAAGATCAAACAGCACCAGTTGCTGTAAGGTGTGGTAGGCATTACTGGAATGCTGGAATGTTAGGGCCTTGCTGGGCGAATAGGCGTCCCCGCCTGTTCTCTGGCGACGAAAAGAGTCGACAGCCATTTATCCCCTGCTTCGCTGTACAGGCGAGGACCCTCCGCCAAGGCTACGGCGCGGCAGGCGCCTATACGCCCAGAGGTTGCAACGAATTGCCTATGCGCGCGTAACTTTCCGTCAAAAACTGGTTTCTTGTCTTCGATCTAAGGCTTTGGTATCATTATTCCCTTATCTATGGAATAGTTGTGTGACTAAAAAAATCCAACAAATTATCGTACTTTGCATGATTGGACTTTGCTGTTTTGGCAGCGATGAATCCGTTAAAAATGCTTTGACGACGAAGTGGGTCAGTTATGCGGGTGGGGATAGCTTTACGGATGAAGTCTACAGTCTTGCGACGGACGCATCGACGAACGTCTATTTTGGTGGCGTGTTAGGAACAGGATTTTTCTTTTCCCAGGACGTTGTGGTTCGATCTAATCCTCTTAATCCTCTTTACGATCCTGGCCTGAATAGTGGGTATGTTGCTAAGGCCGATAAGGATGGCGCGCTTCAGTGGGTATTGACGTTGGATTATGGTTTGGGTGGTTCGACCTATGGTCTTGCCGCTACAACTAATGTGTTTTACTCCGTCGGCTTTGTCAATGATCAGGCCTATGGGTATGGTGAAACTTGGAGCGATGCGATTCTGAGTAGTTTAAATGTAGCAGATGGGTCACTGAATTGGGCACGAGAACTGAGTTCGGTCTCTGGGAGTAATTATTATAATACGACAAACGCTTACAGGGCTGTTGCTATTGATACCAATGGGAATATTTATGCGGTCGGGTATACGACCATTACGAATCTCTCCCCTTCTTCTGCTCTTGCTGGAGGCAAAGATGCTGTTGTTATCAAATACTCATCGAGTGGAAGTCTGGTTTGGGTACGCTATTTAGGCGGGGTGAATGATGATGTGGCGAATGCAGTCTCAATTGGACAGGATGGGTTGTATGTAAGTGGCACGACGCGCTCGCCACACTGGGTTACGTTGGGGACGAATACGTTGCCTTCCGTGTCTAATAGCTATGGGTTCCTTGCTAAGTTGAATTTTGACGGTACGGTGAAATATTCGACAGTACTGGGTGGGAATTTGAACGATGAAATTTTATCGATGCAGACGGTCTCAAATATGATTTATTTGGCAGGCACAACCTATTCCACAAATTTCTGTACTGCAACGAACCAACTTAACAAGTTGGGAGGCGGTCAGGATGGTTTCGTGCTGAAGCTGACGGATCGTGGAACGACGTATACGACAAACTGGTTTCGATATGTCGGAACGAACACGGCTGATACTGTTCAATCGCTTGCGCTGATGGATTCAAATCGTGTTGTCGTTTGCGGCTCGACAGGTGCGGGCGGATGGATGCCCGAGCATGATGAGTTTTCAAAGGCTTATTCCGGCGGGACAGATGGGTTCATCCTGCAGTTGAATCGTGATACCGGCGCGCCCATTTGGTCAACGTATGTGGGTAGCGCGAGCAATGACGTTGCCTATACAGTGGCTGTCTCTGGAACGTCTGTCTTTTTAGGTGGAACAACAGCTTCCCCAGGGTGGGAAATGTTTGGAGGTTTTCAAAACCTCTGGAGTGATTTTAGGTACGGAGAAGCGACTGGTGAAACAGGATTTTTAGGTATGTGGTCCCAGGATCCGGGCGAACTGCCCGTCATTACGAATGATATTGCGGATGTCACGATGAACGTAGGCGCGACGAATATGTTTTTTTTCGGGGTGAGTAGTAAAACAGCTATAAAATATTACTGGTTCACGAATGGTGTGCCTACTGGAGTATCGACGAATCGATATGTGGTGGGTCCTGCCTTGCCGAGCGACGATGGTAAGTTTTATCAGTGCATTGCTTCAAATGTCTTTGGTTGCGTGACCAGTAGCGTTGCGCATCTGGTCATTGCAAAAGGTCTACTCGATGTTTCAATCGTGCCATCTTGGGCTGTGGCGCAAGGCGCGAGATGGCAACTGACGGGCGATGTCTGGCGAACCAATGGTGTGATTTCGGTCTACCCAGGCAATTATACGATCGCCTTTACGAATTTGCCAGGCTGGACAACGCCAGCGACGCGAGAAATTGTTGTGGTGTCCAGTCAGACCACGACGGTTGTGGCTGTCTATGTGAAAACAGGGTTTCTTTCTGTATCAATCTTGCCGTCTGATGCTGTTGCGGCAGGTGCGGTTTGGCAACTGACGGGTGACGTCTGGCGCACCAATGGTGTGATCGAACTCACTCCAGGCCTCTATACCGTAGCTTTTACGAATATGCCAGGGCGGATAACGCCAGCAACACGACAGGTCGAGGTGGTGTCTGACCAGACCACGAATGTTGTAGCGGTTTACTACGATGAGCCTTTTGCAACGGCTGTGCGTACCATTACCAGTTGGACCAATGTGTCGCTCGCGGTCACCTGTCCATCCGCAGTAACCAATTGGACGTTGGTCGAACAGATTCCGGCGAATGTGACGCCTGCCAATTTAGTGGGTACTGGGGTATGGAGTTCAACAGCCCGTACCTTGACCTACACGGGTACGGGTTCTCCAACAATAGGATACACAGCCCTTATTTCGACGAATGGCAATTTTGAGATCAGTGGCAGTATTGCATCCCTGCCGACTAACGTGACGAAGCCGGTGACAGGAGACCATACTGTTTCACGAGGCGAGTTCTTGCGTAAGATCAGCGGCACGAATGTGTGGATATACATGTTTGCACCAACCAATAGTCGACCATGGACTGTCGAAGAGAATTTGAACGGTACGCACTTGGAAGCATTCAACTGGTCGGCGGGCGGTGACAGTGTAGATGGCTATATTTACTGGGGTGGAACCACAAGTGCGGTCGGACTAGTCCTTTCCTATAGCGTGAGAGGCCCGGAGGGTTATACAAATGTGATCAACGGAGATGTTTCACTTACTCGACCGAATGCATCTTATACAATCTATGGCGACTCGACGCTCATTATTCCTCCGGAACCTGCTCCCGTAGTTCCTGTCCCGCCACCGACGATTTTGCGTTTTGTATGGAATGGAACGAATGCATCTCTGACGTTCACATCGATTGTTGCTCAAGCTTATTCGGTGTTCACCAATGCGAATATGTTGGTGACGAATGGCTGGAGAAATTGTATACCCGCCATTGCTGGGCAGGCAGGCGCAACAACGGTCACAGTCCCTGTTGTCGAGCCACAGCTTTTTTATCGCGTAAAATCAGACTAAAAAAATATCCGTTATAAACGCAAAATTCTATTGCACTTTTGGTCAGGGTTTGGCATGTTGCGAGTTGTTTTTTATTGAGGAGGAATGGAATGGCACAACCTTTGTTAGATGCGTTGGATGGATGGAACAGTGTAAAGAGTTCCGAGCTGTATGGAGTCGCTTCTTGGAGTCAGGGATATTTCAATGTGACCGAGGATGGTCATGTGGCTGTTAACCTGAAGAATGCCAAGGGTTCTGTGAGCGTCAAGCTGACGGATATTGTTGCTGGAATCGAAGACCGAGGCATCGGGTTGCCGCTCTTGTTGCGCTTCAGCGATTTGCTGGGCGACCGGATTCGTCGCATCAATGAATCGTTTGGAAAGGCTATTGCGGATTATAACTACCAAAATGAATATCGTGGCGTTTTTCCGATCAAGGTCAATCAGCAACAGCAGGCTGTTCATGACGTGGTCACTTTTGGTGCGCCCTATCACCATGGACTTGAAGCTGGCTCGAAGGCTGAGTTGATCGCAGCACTTGCCTACATGCGTGATCCATTGGCCTATCTGGTCTGTAATGGGTACAAGGATTCCGAATTTATTGATCTGGCGCTCTCTTCCACAAAGATGGGGATGCAAACAATCATTGTCTTGGAGTCTGTCGATGAACTTCACCTCATCTTGAAACAAGCCGAACAATTACGGGTCCGCCCGCGCATTGGTGTTCGTATTAAGCTTTCTAGTCGTGTGGGTGGCAAGTGGTCTGAATCTGGAGGCGAGCGAAGTGTCTTCGGTCTCACGCCTGCAGAGGTGATTGATGTGGTGGACTTGCTTCGTGCAAAAAACATGTTGGACTGCTTGGAGATGTTGCATTACCATCTGGGATCTCAGGTACCCAACATCCGTGAAATTCGTGATACCGTCAAAGAGGCTTCTCGCTTTTATGTGGGTCTTGTGAAAGAGGGAGCTAAGATGGGCATTTTTGACATCGGTGGCGGTCTTGCGATCGACTACGATGGCTCCCACACGAGTTTTTCGAGTAGCGCTAATTATGACATTTCTGAATATTGCGCGGACGTGATTGAAGGCATTATGAATGCCTGCAATGAAGATAAGATTGCGCATCCGCTGATTATCAGCGAATCAGGACGTGCGCTCATTGGTTACTATTCCGTGTTGCTGATCAATGTTTTGAATACGGCCGTGTATGAAGAGAAGGACCCGCCACCGATGGGCGAGGAGACACGTCCAGAAGCCTTGGATAACATGTTTTATGTTTCAAAGACCTTGAGCCAGAAAAATATCCAGGAATCCTTCAATGACGTACTGTATTATCGCGAAGAGATTCAGAAGGCGTTTAAACATGGGGACATCACCTTGCGTCAACATGCTGCAGCAGATTGCTTGTTCTGGTATATTTTGACACGTATTCGCGAATTGGCCGCTGGACTCAAAACGCTTCCGCAAAGTTTGTCGGGTCTTGATGCGTTATTGGCGGATGTGTACTACTGCAATTTCAGCGTCTTCCAATCTCTACCGGATGCTTGGGCCATTGAACAGCTTTTCCCGATCATGCCGATTCATCGTCTGTGCGAAAAGCCGACACGCAATGCATGCTTGTCGGACATCACGTGCGACTGTGATGGACGCATCAATCGTTTCATTGATCAGCATGACGTCAACCACGTTCTCCCTGTGCACCCGTTCTACAAGGGACAGCCCTATATGCTGGCCGCCTTCCTTGTCGGAGCATACCAGGAGACGTTGGGTGACTTACATAACTTGTTTGGCGACACGAACGTGGTGAGCGTACGTGTTGATGAAGATGGCGACATTGAATATGTGCAGCAAGTGAGTGGCGATTCGGTCGGCGATGTGCTGAGTTATGTTGAGTATCGTCCGGAGCGCCTGATTGAACAATTTCGCGCAACAGCGGAAGAGGCGGTAAAGCAGAAGCGGATCACGCCTGCGGAACGCCGCGAGATTGTCGCTGCTTATGAAAACGGCATGCGCGGATATACCTATTTCGAAGAATAAAGCAGGAGCAGGCAATGGCTTGCCCATCCAATAGGAGAGAACTATGGCTAGAGTCATGATTATTGGTGCAGGGGGCGTGGGGTCGGTTGTGGCGCATAAGTGTGCGCAGGTGCCGGAGGTTTTCTCGGAAATCATTTTGGCCTCGCGTACAAAGTCGAAATGCGATGCGCTCGCCAAGACGATGAAGGCCAAGGTCCCAGTTACGACGTATGCCGTGGATGCGGACAATGTGCCGCAACTGACAAAGTTACTCAAAAAGACTAACCCTCAGTTGGTCATCAATGTGGCCTTGCCGTATCAGGATTTGCACATCATGGATGCCTGCCTTGCGGCTGGTGTGAACTATTTGGACACGGCTAATTATGAGCCACTGGACACGGCTAAGTTCGAATACAAGTGGCAGTGGGCATATCAGGAACGCTTTCAGAAGGCGGGGCTCATGGCGTTGTTGGGATCGGGCTTTGACCCGGGCGTCACAAGTGTGTTCACCACCTATCTGCAAAAGCATGTCGTTCCTAAGATCAAAGAGATCGACATTATCGACTGCAATGCGGGCAGTCATGGCTTACCCTTTGCAACGAATTTTAGTCCGGAAATTAATATTCGCGAAATCACAGCTAAGGGACGTTACTGGAAAAAGGGCAAATGGGTGGAGACTGCTCCGCTCTCCGTGAAGAAGCCCTTTGTAATGCCGGACAAACTGGGCAAACTCAACATGTATTTGCTCTATCATGAAGAGCTGGAGTCTATCGGAACGCATATCAA
>SESA01001214.1_pt1 | contig 13746 bp, 4 predicted proteins | sample 3171451 | NCBI WGS metagenome assembly SESA01 (sample SAMN06051862, study PRJNA518727) | freshwater metagenome | biome: subpolar coniferous forest; feature: holomictic lake; material: water; isolation source: holomictic Lake 227, 8 m depth | place: Canada: near Kenora, Ontario | collected 2013-06-25...
GGGCAACACTGACCACAACTGGCTCATTCAATCTGATTGATACCAGCAACGTTCAAACACTAGGTACACGTATTCTTGTCAAGGATCAAGCCAATGCTGTACAAAATGGTGTTTACACATGGGCCAATGCCACAGCAATTGTTCGTTCCACAGATACTGACGAATATGGTCCAAATAGTGTTGAACAAATAAGTTTAAATGATTATTTCTTTACCAGTACCGGTAATGTTAATGTTGGCTCGGCCTTTATAGTTAATTCACCAACGGGCACTATTACTTTTGGCACAAGCAATATTACTTTTTCACTGTTTAGTCAGACAACTGCGTATACTGCCAATACTGCTGCTGGGCTGAGTTTAACTGGCACAGTATTCAGTGCCAAAGTTGACAACAATACCACAGCATTTGACAATGCTGGAAATATCATTGTCAAGGCCAGTGCCAATTTAACCACTCCAAACATTGGTGCCGCAACCGGCACAAGTTTGAGTTTGATCGGTAATATCAACAGTGGAAACGTCAACACAGGTGGCCTAGTCAGTGCAACTGGTAACGTCACTGGAGGAAATGTACTCACCGCAGGGCTAATCAGCGCAACTGGTAATGCAACATTAGGTAATATTTTAACTAGTGGATTGATCTCTGCAACTGGTAATGCAACATTAGGTAATATTTTAACCAGTGGATTAATAAGCTCAGCCGGCAACATTACAAGTACTGCCAATATCTCAGGCGGTAATGTTCTAACAGGTGGTCTAGTATCAGTAGCTGGTAATATCACTGGTGGTAACATACTTTCAAACAATTACTATTATGCCAATGGTACTCCGGTACCTCCAGGTGTGATATACACTGCCAACACAGCACCTCCTGTGTCACCTGCACCCAAAGTAACTGATCAATGGTATGACACAGCCAATGATGTTCTATACGAATTTCTCAATGACGGCACAAGCACCTACTGGATAGATACCACTAGCCCTGCCTTTGCTGGCGGAGTAGTTGCCAACGTGGCAATTTCTGGCACCCTGGTGCCGGTTGCAAACGTTACCTATGACATTGGTACTAGTAACGCATATTTCCACAGCACCTACACGCAAAATCTTTATACCAACAACAGATTGCCAGCATACAACATGCCTCTGGGCGCAGTGGTACAAACTGTAATGAGTTCAAGTCTTGGGGGTAGTATCACAAACAGTACCAGTTATGCTGACATCAGTTATGCCAATGTAACTATCACACCATCAAGTGCAACCAGCAAGGTCTTTGTCATTGCCACTGGCACAGCTAGTTTTACGTCGCTGGCAGGACAGGATGTTACAGCTGACACTCAACTGGTTAGAAGTCCCAGCACCAGTTTGCAAATACAAACATGCGGAACAACAGTCTCAGGCGGCGGCATTGGCGTTACTGGTTCAGTATCTTACAGTTACGTAGATAGCCCAGGTACCACATCACCGGTAACCTACAAATTACAACAAAAAGTGTCCAATGCTAGCAGTACACTTACCAGCACAAATATTTGGTTGATAGCTATGGAGATTACCTCATCATGATAACATTGTTTCATGCTATACAGAGTCTGGTGCCCGGAGCAGAAATTAGTGTGGGCATATATGACCATGCAATAATCTGGCACAAGCCCGAAATTGCTCCAGTGACCACAGCACAAATACTTGAAGAGCAACGGCGACTGCAACAGGCCTATGACTGGAACATGTATCAACGGAATCGTGCTAAAGAGTATCCTAGCGTACAAGAACAACTGGATGCACTGTATCATGCCGGGGTTTTTCCTGCACCAATGGCAGCCAGAATACGAGCAGTAAAAGAAAAATATCCACGCCACCCACTTGGGCATTCACAGACAACAGAACCGCAAATGTTTGAAAATCCAGTGGCAAAAATGACGGTAGATCAGTGGTTGTCGGAAGAAACAAAAATGACTGATCAGGAATGGCTGGCCCAACAGCAATCAGCCAGCCCAATGTCTAGAGAACAGTGGTTGGCCAGCCAGCAACAGATCAAAACAATTCATGCTCCGACATTGTTGCGGGATTCTAGTCCTACCATGACCGCAGAAGAATGGCTGGCTCAGCAAACGGCCCAGACAAATGAGCCAATGATGACCAGAGAACAGTGGCTTGAACAACAAAAAACCGCTCTGCAACCGCGTCAAATGACTCGAGAACAGTGGCTAGCAGAGCAAGCAAACATAAAATAATACAGACTGTAATTTCTAAATCTGTTTTTTTTATAAATACAATATAACCAATACCAGGAGCGTAATCAATGGCATTTCCAACAACACCCACAAACGGTCAAGTAACCGTAGTTAATCAGGTATCATACCAGTATTCCAGCGCAACCAACAGCTGGACTAGAATTTTATCCACAGCAAATGTTATTACTGCCAATACCATTGCAGTAAATGGCAACTTGACTGTGGGTGTGGACATTGTTGCCAGCGGCAACATCACAGGTAATTATTACTTTGGTAACGGTAGTCAATTAACTGGGGTTGCAGCGTCAAGTGCAGGTTTCCCAATCACAGCAGGCAATAGCAATATTGCAGCAGCAGCCAATAGCAATATTGCAATCACAGTCACAGGAACTCCTAATGTTGCTGTGTTTGCTCCAACTGGTGAATATGTTACAGGTGTTGTTAGTGCAAGTGGTACAGTAACCGGTGGCAATTTGGCCACCAGCGGAACAGCCAGTGCCTCAGGTACAGTAACCGGTGGCAATTTGGCCACAGGCGGAACTGCCTCAGCCGCAGGTACAGTAACTGGTGGCAATTTGGCCACTGGTGGAACAGCTAGTGCCGCAGGCAATATCACAGGTGGAAATGTACTCACTGGCGGATTGATCAGTGCTACGTCAACAATCACAAGCGCAGCAAACATAACTGGTGGCAACCTAGTAACCAGCGGAGTAACACAAACAGGTAATTTTAGCATTACTGGTAATGTAATTGGTAATTTATTGCCTTCTGCCAACGCAACATACAGTCTTGGTGGCCCAGGCCAACTCTGGAAAAACTTGTATCTGAGCGGCAACACACTGATTCTTGGTGATCAATCACTCAGCTCAAATGCCACTGCAATTTTTACAGCCAACAATTTTAGTTCCAACAATCTTGCAGCAACCAATGCAGTGTTGGCAGGAACCACAGTTAGTGCAGTAGGTAATGTAATTGGTGGCAATGTAACAACCGTTGGTCAAGTAAGTGCTACAGGTACTGTAACTGGTGGCAATTTGGCTACTGGTGGAACAGCCAGTGCTGCAGGTAACATCACAGGCGGTAATGTACTCACAGGTGGCCTGATCAGTGCCACATCAACTATCACAAGTGCAGCCAATGTCACAGGTGGCAATTTGGCCACAGGCGGAACAGCAAGTGCTACAGGCAACATCACAGGTGGTAACATCTTGACTGGTGGCCAAGTTTCGGCTACTGGCAACGCTACCTTTGGAAATATTTCAACGTCCGGATCAGGTGGCAATATTTCTGGTGCCAATGTAATTTCGGGTACCACACTCAGTGCTACTGCTAATGTCATAGGCGGCAACATAACCACAGCTGGACTAGTATCAGCAACAGGTAACGTTGCTGGTAACTATATTCTTGGTAACGGTGCATTCTTGAGTGGTGTTATCACAAGTGTGGCCAATATCAACAATGGCACATCAAATGTAACTATTGCAACTGCCAATGCCAACGTCACAGTCAGTGTTGCTGGCACATCAAATGTTGCGGTGTTTGCAACCACAGGTGAATATGTTACAGGTGTTGTTAGTGCAAGCGGAACAGTAACAGGTGGAAATATTGCCACAGGTGGTACCTCAAGTGCAGCAGGTAATATTACTGGCGGCAATTTGTTAACAGGCGGATTAATTAGTTCAACTGGTACTATCACAAGTGCTGCTAATGTCACAGGTGGCAATTTGGCTACTAGTGGCACAGCGTCAGCGACAGGCACTGTAACTGGTGGCAATTTGGCCACCGGCGGAACTGCTAGTGCAGCAGGAAATATCACAGGTGGAAATGTACTCACTAGCGGACTAGTCAGTTCAGCAGGAAACATCACCGGCGGCAATGTACTCACTGGTGGCCTGATCAGTTCAGTTGGCACCATTACAACAACATCTAATATCACCGGCGGCAATTTGTTGACCTCTGGACTGGTATCAGTAACTGGCAACGTAATTGCTGGCAATGTCAACACCAGTACTGTTAGACCCACAAGTGGTGCATTAACAATCAGTACAGCATCAGGCAATTTGAACTTGAATCCTGCAGGTAACATTGTATTAACTGCAAATACCTGGATCAACAATTTGGCATATCCAGCACAAAATGCTGATGCAGCCACAAAAGAATACGTTGACAACTTTGCCACAACTGGCATCAGTTATCACCAGCCAGTTGTTGTGGCCACAACAACCACTTTGGCCACAACCACAGGTGGTACAATCACATACACTCAACCCAATGGGGTAGGCAATGGTGTTGGTGCAACGCTGACCACTACTGGCTCATTTAATCTGATTGACACTGGTAACGTTCAGTCTGTTGGCACACGTATCTTGGTCAAAGATCAGGCCAATGCTGTGCAAAACGGTGTGTATACCTGGGCCAACGCCACAGCAATTGTTCGTTCGTTAGACACTGACGAATACGGATCAGATAGTGTAGCAGCATTCAGTATTAACGATTATTTCTTTACCACTAGTGGTAATGTCAATGCAGGTACTGCTTTTATTGTCAGTGCACCAGCAGGTACAATCACATTTGGTACGTCAAATATTACTTTTAGCATATTCAGTACCAGCCAAGTTTATTCAGCCAATACCGCAGCTGGTCTGAGCCTTGACGGCACGGTGTTTAGTGCCAAAGTTGACAACACTACCACAGCATTTGACGGCACCGGCAATATCGTTGTCAAGGCCAGTGCCAATCTTACCACACCAAATATTGGTGCTGCAACAGGTACAAGTTTAAATGTCACAGCCAATGTCACAGGTGGTAACATACTCACAGGTGGACTAATTTCAGCAACTGGCAATATCACCGGTGGAAATGTTGCAGTTACAGGCGCATCTACTGCTGCAAGTTACAGTGCAACTGGCAATATCACAGGTGGTAATGTCTTAACTGGCGGATTAATCAGTTCAACAGGCGCCATCACAAGTACTGCCAATGTCACAGGTGGAAATATTGCCACTGGTGGAACCGCAAGTGCTACAGGTACTGTAACTGGTGGCAATTTGGCCACAGGTGGAACTGCTAGTGCAGCAGGAAACATCACAGGTGGTAATTTGTTAACAGGTGGCCTGATAAGTGCCACAGGTAATGTTACTGGCAACTATTTTCTAGGTAATGGTTATTTCTTAAGCGGTATTGTCACAAGTGTTGCCAACATCAACAACGGTACATCAAATGTAAATATTGCAGCACCTAATGCCAATATCACAGTCAGTGTTAACGGTACATCAAATGTTGTGGTGTTTGCCACAACAGGTGAATATGTCACTGGTGTTGTTAGTGCAACAGGCACTATCACCGGTGGAAATATTGCCACAGGCGGTACCTCAAGTGCCACTGGCAACATCACTGGTGGCAACATACTCACAGGTGGTTTGATTTCAGCTACTGGCAATATTTCAGGCGGCAATGTTGCGGTCACTGGAGCATCTACTGCTGCAAGTTACAGTGCTACAGGTAACATTACAGGTGGTAATGTCTTAACTGGCGGATTAATTAGTTCAACTGGTACTATCACAAGTGCAGCCAATGTCACAGGTGGCAACTTGGCCACTGGCGGAACAGCCAGTGCCACAGGTACTGTAACTGGTGGCAACTTGGCCACTGGCGGTACAGCTTCAGCTACTGGCAACATCACAGGTGGCAACATCTTGACCGGTGGCCTGATCAGTGCTACTTCGACAATAACAAGTTCAGCCACAATAACAGGTGGAAACATTGCCACAGGCGGTACCTCAAGTGCCACAGGCAACATCACTGGTGGCAATTTGTTGACAGGTGGCTTGATTAGTTCAACAGGAACAATAACCGGTTCAAGTCATCTTGGATCAGTTGTGAGTGTAACAGGCAACATCACTGGTGGTAACGTCAGCTCAACCGGATTGATCAGTACCACTGGCAACATAGCTGGTGGCAACATTCTGACCAACAACTACTACTATGCCAATGGCCAAGCAGTGGGATTTGGCGTAAATTACACAGCGTCCACAACACCACCAAGCGGCCCAGCCAATGGATGGCAGTGGTACAATACATCTACAGATGTATTGTATGAATTCTTAAATGATGGAACCAGTTACTACTGGGTTGACCTTACCAGTCCTGCATTTGCAGGTGGAGTAGTTGCCAACGTAGCAATCTCAGGCAGCATGCTGGTAGCTACTAGCAATGCATACGATATTGGTGCCAGCGGACAAACATTCCGAAATGTGTACGCCACAAACTACTATGGCAACGGTGCTTCATTGAGCGGTATTATTACCAGTGTAAGCAATATCAACAACGGCACAACCAACATGACTGTGGTCAGCTCAGGCGGCAATATTGCAGCGTCAGTTGGCGGAACATCAAACGTGATGGTTATTAGTTCAGGTGCTGTGGCAATCACTGGCGATTTGAGTGTGACTGGTAATGCCACACTCAGCGGCAACATTCTAGGCGATAGAATCCAGAATGGAACCACACTGATTGATATTCAAACCATAAATGGCAATGCTAATATCACAATTGGTGGTGTCAGCAACGTGGCTGTGTTCAGCACAGATCGAGTGACTTTGGGCGGTAACTTGTTGCCAAGTGCCAATGTCACATATGACCTGGGTACAACAACACAGCGTTGGAAAGACTTATGGTTGAGCAACAGCACAATTTATCTGGGCAACAGTCAGATCAGTGCCAATGCAACAGCGGTTGTGATTACCAATCCTGCAGGCGGAACCACAGTGTTGCAAGGGGCAACTCCAAGTATCACAGGCTCAGTTGTCAGTGCAAGTGGCAATGTCACCGGCGGTAATTTGTTGACAGGTGGTTTGATTAGTGCAACTGGCAACATAAGTGGCGGCAATATCTTAGGCGGGGCCAACGTCAATGCAACAACTCACACAGGTTCAACAGTTAGTGTAACTGGCAATATTACCGGTGGCAACATCTTGACAGGTGGACTGATTAGTGCAACTGGCAATGTAAATGTAGGCAATTTGATCAATGCAGGTCTTACTAGTGTAACTGGCAATATTACCGGTGGCAACATCTTGACAGGTGGACTGATTAGTGCAACTGGCAATGTAAATGTAGGCAATTTGATCAATGCAGGTCTTACTAGTGTAACTGGCAATATTACCGGTGGCAACTTAACCACAGCAGGCATACTTACTGTGAACTCAGGTGCAGCAGCCACAGCCATTGTGAATGGTGCAGGTAACGCAGTTGGTAACATTGGTAGTTCAGGCACATACTTCAACAGACTGTTTGCTCAAGCAACCACAGCACTCTACGCCGACTTGGCCGAAATGTATGTGAGTGATGCTGCGTACGATGCAGGCACAGTGGTAGATTTTGACGGCGAGCAAGAAATTACAATAAGTAACACTGATTCTAGCAAACGAGTTGCTGGCGTAATATCAACCAATCCTGCACACCTGATGAATTCGGGTATAGTTGGTGATATCACATTGCCGGTGGCACTGGTTGGTAGAGTTCCAGTCAAAGTAACAGGTGTTGTACGCAAAGGTGATCTAATGGTGTCAGCAGGAAATGGTAGAGCTCGTGCAGTAACAATTGCAAGTCCAAAAGTAGGTACCATAATTGGCAAAGCACTGGAAAACTTTAGTGGCGGTGAAGGCATGATTGAACTTGTGATTGGCAAACATTAAAAGGGTAGTAGATGGCCTTTCCCAGCACGCCAACTAACGGGCAAATTGCAGTAGTGGGTGGTATAGCATATCAGTATGCTACCACCCCTAATTCTTGGAGTCGAATTCTTTCGTCTGCCAACGTCATTACGGCCAATGCCATCTCAGTCAACTCACTCACAGCCAATCTACTCAATGTCAACAACAACCTGAACATTACAGGCAATATATCAGCCACAGGCAACGTTACCGGCAACTATATTCTAGGCAACGGGTCCTTGCTGACAGGCATAGCAACTGGTAGCAGTTCAAATATTTCCAATGGAAATTCTAATATCAGTTTGGCAAGTTCGGGCGGAAATGCCACAGTCAACATTACTGGTACAAGTAATGTAGCAGTGTTCGCCACCACAGGTGAATACGTTACTGGAGTAGTAAGTGCTACTGGCAACGTCACTGGCGGCAACATACTCACTGGCGGATTGATTTCAGCAACTGGTACACTAAGCGTAACTGGTGTAACTACCTTGGCCGCAGTTGGTACTGGAAATCTAGCAGCAGGTAATATAACCACAGGTGGCCTAATAAGTGCTGGCGGCAACATAACTGGCGGTAACATAAACACAACAAATTTAAGTGTTTCAGGCAATGTGCTTGGAAACTTGTTGCCAAGTGCCAACGTAACATACAACTTGGGTAGTCCCACTCAGCGATGGAATACTATATATTTGGCAGGTAATACAATTGAGCTGGGCCCACAGAGTATCAGTGCCACTGCCACTGGTGTTAGCATGGGAACCGGCAATGTTGCTGGCGGCAACGTAACTACCGGTGGCTTGATAAGTGCAACAGGCAATATCACAGCCAACAATGGCATGTTTACCAACATTGTGAATGTGGCCAGTCATACAGGTGCTGTGGTCTCAGTGACAGGTAATGTCACTGGTGGTAACGTAAGTGCTTCCAGCGGCAATGCAACGGTGGCGTCGGGCAGTGTATCATTCAATGGCACAACTCAGTATTTAAGTGTGCCCGCAAATGCAGTGTTTCAGTTAACTGGTGATTTTACAATAGAGTCATGGGTATACATGACTACTATAAATTCACACAATATGGTATTTGGTAATGAGAATCTAAGTACAGGCACTGATTATTGTAGTATACGTGCAACAACAATTGAATTATCAATAGGTGCTGCAAATCCTGCTTGGACATTTACTCCTGTAGTAAACACATGGTATCATACTGCTGTAGTAAGATCAGGTGGTACGTTGTCAGTTTTTGTCAATGGTACAGCTTTAACATTATCTGCCGGTAGTGCAACAAATTCTTCTCAATATTTACAATCAGGTTGTGCTTTATACATAGGAAGATATGGCGGAGGTGCTGGGCTACCTTTTACTGGATATATGTCAAACTTCCGAGTGGTTAAGGGCGTGGCAGTTTATACCAGTGCATTTACACCATCAACTAATCCACTAACCAGTACTCAAAATGCCAATGTCAATGGAACCCCAACCGCAGCAATAACTGGTACTAGTACTTCATTATTATTGAATACCGTTAACGGTGCCAGCTTCTTGGCAGACAGTTCAAGTTACAATTTCACTGTAACCAATGTGAACACAGCTACAAGTAATGCTGCTTCACCTACTTGGGCTTCTCCTGCTGGTAGTGTAACTGCCACATATGGCATATTCACCACAAGTGTAAACACAGCCAGTTTCACAGGTGCTGTGGTTTCAGTAACAGGTAACGTCACTGCCAACAACGGCATGTTTACCACAATTGTGAACACAGCCAGTTATACAGGTGCAGTGGTTTCAGTAACTGGTAACGTCACAGCCAACAATGGTATATTCACCACAAGCATAAACACAGCCAGCTTTACTGGAACTACTATAAGTGTCACAGGTAACGTCACAGCCAACAATGGCATGTTCACAAATATTGTAAACGTGGCAAGTCATACAGGTGCTGTGGTCAGTGTCACAGGTAACGTAACAGCCAACAACGGCATGTTCACAACAATTGTGAACACAGCAAGTCACACAGGTGCTGTGGTCTCAGTGAGTGGCAATGTTACAGCCAACAATGGTATGTTTACAACAATTGTAAACGTGGCTAGCCATACCGGTGCAGTGGTAAGTGTGAGCGGTAATGTAACTGGTGGTAACATATCAACAGCTGGTAATTTAACTTTAAGCGGTACAGGCCAACGTATTCTTGCTGACTTTAGCAGTGTACCTGTTGCCAATCGTGCAATGTTCCAAACAAGCACAGCCAATGGTGCCACAAACATATACATAATACCAAGTGGTACTGCTGTGAATACCAGTTTTACTGCGGTAAACAATAGCGATCCAACTACTGCTAGTATAATTCAAATAGCTGCAACTTCTACTGATATGCGAGTAGCATCAGATCGCACAGGAGCAGGCACATATCTGCCATTGACTATGCTCACTAGTGGTAGTGAAAGATTTAGAATTGATACCAACGGCAATGTGGGTATTGGTAATACTGCTCCAACTAGTAACTTGAGTGTTGCAGGTACAGCCTATGTTTCTGGCAACATCACTGGCAGTTATTTCATTGGTAACGGCAGTCAACTAACAGGCATAGCCGGCGGCGGCACGCCAAATTCCGTTGTGAACGGCACCAGTAATGTGGTAGTAGCCAGTTCGGGCAATGTCACAGTTGGTGTAGCAGGAACACCAAATGTTGCTGTGTTTGCCACCACAGGTGGATATGTTACTGGCTTGATTTCGGCAACTGGTAATATGGTTGCCAACAACGGCATGTTTACAAATATTGTAAACGTGGCCAGCCATACAGGTGCAGTGGTATCAGTCACCGGCAATGTAACTGCTAACAACGGCATGTTTACAAATATTGTAAACGTGGCCAGTCATACAGGCGCAGTGGTAAGTGTCACCGGCAATATTACAGGTGGTAACATAATAGGAACCTTGTTAACAGCAGCACAAACAAATATCACTTCAGTTGGTACTTTGAGTACGCTGTCAGTAAGTGGCAATGTCACAGGTGCCAACGTTAATACTGCTACCACAATTGTGTCGGGTAGTGTGCTGTTCAATGGTACTACTCAGTACCTTACATTACCAAGTTCGTCTACTCCACTGGCGTTGACCACTGGAGATTTCACTGTCGAGTGTTGGTTTAAGACCAATGATATTGCACAGGCAAGTGCTCAAACACTGATATGGTTGAATGGTAATACCAGTGCATACTCAGCTGTGAGATTAGGACTTGATACCAGCGGACTTGCTTTTTATGTGTCAACTGATGGTACAACCTGGGCCATCAACAGCGGTGTTATTGGTACTGTTGCATCAAACACCTGGTATCATGCAGCAGTAACAAGATCAACTAATACTTTTAAAGTATTTCTCAACGGAACTCAGGTTGGTCCAAGTTATACCCAAAGCGGTTCTTTGTACGCAGGAACATTGAACTATATAGGATCGTTGAATTACACTGCTGTATCTGGTACTCCTTTCAGACAAATGAATGGGTATATTTCCAACATGCGGGTGGTCAAGGGCGTGGCAGTATATACTGCAAACTTTACACCATCAACTACACCACTGACTAGTACCCAAAGTGCCAACATCAACGGAAATCCATCAGCAGCCATAACAGGCAATAGTACTGGTTTGTTAATGAATACTGTTGTTGGTGCTGGATTTTTAACTGACAGCTCCAGTTATGCTCTCACAGTAACCAACGTTGCCGCAGCCACTAGTGATTCAGCTTCTCCAACTTGGTCAGGCACAGCAAGTGGTAGTGTAACTTCTACCTATGGTATATTTGCCACAAGTGTAAACACAGCCAGCTTCACAGGTGCAGTAGTATCAGTAACTGGCAACATCACTGGCGGCAACGTAACGACAGCAGGTGTACTCACTGTGAACTCGGGTGCAGCGGCAACTGCTATTGTGAATGGAGCCAGCAATGCTGTAGGCAACATTGGTAGCTCGACCACCTACTTCAACAGACTATTTGCTCAGGCAACCACAGCACTGTATGCTGACTTGGCCGAGGTCTACAAGGCAGATGCCGAATATCCTCCGGGCACTGTGCTGGTATTTGGTGGCAGTCAAGAAGTCACCATCAGCACCCAAAGTCATGATGCTAGAATTGCAGGAGTTGTATCTACCAATCCTGCGCATGTGATGAATTCGGGCTTGGTTTCGGAATACACAGTAGACGTTGGCCTGATTGGACGTGTACCTTGTCAAGTGATTGGACCTGTTGCTGCTGGTGATCGAGTGGTATCCAGCAATCGAGCAGGTGTTGCTGAACGCCTGGACATGCAGCACTATCAACCAGGTGTGATCATTGGCAAAGCAGTAGAAAGCCACAACGGCACCGGTGTTGGCACAATTGAAGTGGTGGTTGGCAGACTATAAGGTCTGTTCAATCTGACGAATCTTTTGCTGTACAGCGTCTAGATTCACAGTGTTCCACAATCCAGGATGCAAGGGTCTAGGCCAACGTCCTGTGCTGATCCAGGCATAGCCCACATGTTCATGATTCAGTTCAGGCACAAACTCCTGTGCCACACGACACCAGAAGGTATGATATTCAAACGCCGAATCCGGTGATGTGAATTTTTCAATAGGAATCAGTTGTTTGTATTCGGGCATGGCACCCAGTTCTTCCGAACACTCTCGCTCTATGGCTTCAATCAAGGTTTCACCGTACTCTACCTTGCCACCCGCCAGCCCCCAGGTGTCAGGATACTTGGAATCGTTGCGCAGTAGATACAGATATCTGTGTGTGGCAGGACAAAAAAACCATACCCCCACTGCCTTCACAATATGAGGTTCCATGCTCCTCCAGCGTACAGGCCGTCAATGCTCTTGACCCATTTCGCGTTGTCCCAGTAGTACTGGATACCTGTGGTCAGGTTGACCACATACTGAGCACCAACGTCGTGTTGACTGTCAAATGCTATGATCCATTTCACACCATTGTATTCCACAATGTCGCCGCTGCGGGCAATCAAGGGCTGAGCACCGGATCCACTCCAGGCAGTGGGATTGGTACCCACGTTGGCAGCATTGCCAGTGCTTTCAGTCAACAGGTATCGTTGTCCTGTCACCGCAGCAGGCAAGCCATCTCCAGGAGCAGCAGTTAGTGGATTGACCACAGAGTTCACAGGATCCAGAGTGTTCTGTGGTGCAGTGTCAGGATCAATGTTGAAGATCAACAATCGATCATCAGCAGGATTAACTGCAATGGTGCCTACAATGCTGGAATCAGGCGCCCAAGGATTGTCCAAGGTAACATAACTGATTCCAGGTCTAAGAACACCGTAGGCACTGACCACTGCTGGCCAAGTGATTTGTGGATTTTCTACTATGGGAAATGTGAACGGTGCCAGGCTCAGTCGATCAGGATTCACAACCTGAGCAGGCTGTAACACCTGTAGTTGTCCGTCCAACAGCAGGACCTGATAACTCCAGGGAGTCACCTTGACTCTGGTGCCCAGCAGCAGGTCGTTGTCCAGCAGCGCATTGTTGGCATCGCCGTTGGCATCAAACACAGACGCAATCACACGCTCCACAACACCCAGTTTCTTGACCTTGGCAGGACTTGATATCCAGATTGGCAAACTAAATGTCAGAGTCATGATGTCTATGGGATTTTCTGTGCCCACGGGAACAGATCTTGAACTCCAGTTCACACGCTCAAGATCACATGTGGTAAGACTGGTCCAGTCAACATAGTTGTCAGTGGCTTGTATCTCCAGGGAAGGATTGAACAATGTGGCAATTTGCTCAAACAACTGCATCTTTTGATTGGTGTTGGTGG
>SESA01001217.1_pt1 | contig 13707 bp, 10 predicted proteins | sample 3171451 | NCBI WGS metagenome assembly SESA01 (sample SAMN06051862, study PRJNA518727) | freshwater metagenome | biome: subpolar coniferous forest; feature: holomictic lake; material: water; isolation source: holomictic Lake 227, 8 m depth | place: Canada: near Kenora, Ontario | collected...
AGCTTGGCATGTGGTTGTTCTTGGCAACGGAAGTGTTGTTCTTCGGCGGTTTGTTTGTTGCCTACGCAGTGCTGCGAAATCGCTTTCCTGAAGTCTTCAGTTACTCCAGCCATTATCTCGACACGATCATGGGCGGCATCAACACATGCGTGCTCATTCTTTCCAGTCTCACCATGGCGCTGGCTGTTCGCTTTGCCCAAACCAACCGAAGAACTGGCCTGATCATTTGTCTCATCCTGACATTCATGGGCGCGATTGGTTTTATGGTGATCAAGTATTTTGAATACAGCCACAAGATTCATGACAACTTGGTTTGGGGAACCACGTTTTATGTTCCTCCACACGACGCCGCCGGTGAATTAGAAGCGAAAGAGTTGTCCGTCGCTCCAACAACCAGCATCACTTTGAACCCAGTCAATCCGGCGGTGTTCGCAGTTCCAACATTGGCGCAAACTCCACCTGTGGATGCCAGCGCAATCAAGCAAGCGTCACGCGCGCCAGTTGGTTTGGCAACGCCAACGCAAATGGCCAAGGCAGAGGGCTTGCCAACGGGTGAGCATGATCCATCGTTCTCGCATCCAGCCACGCATTTGGTCGACAAGAAAATGCCGGCCAATTCACATGTGTTCTTCGCCATTTATTACGCCATGACTGGCTTGCACGGCGTGCACGTTTTGGCGGGCATGGTGGTGATTGCGTGGCTTCTGAAGCGCGCCATTCGCGGTGATTTCTCCAGCGACTATTTCACGCCCGTCGATGTCGGCGGTTTGTACTGGCACATTGTCGATTTGATTTGGATCTTCCTCTTTCCACTGTTCTATCTCATTCACTAAAGGTCAACCATGTCAAACACCGCAACAATTTCGCATGACACTGGTGGAAAAACTCCAGGCGCCCACCCCATTGTTGGCCACCTAGTTCCAACATGGTTGCTTGTCTTTGTGGGAACATCGTTGTTGATGTTGACCGTGATCACGGTCGCGGTTCGCTACATCGACATTGGCGAGTTCAACATTGTTGTGGCTCTTGGCGTGGCGCTAGTCAAAGCAACATTGGTGAGTTTGTTCTTCATGCATTTGCGCTGGGATCGATCATTCAACACCTTGGTGTTTTTGGTGAGCGTGGTCTTAGTTATATTAATGATGGCGTTCTTGATCATGGACACAAACCAATATCACGAGACCCAATTTGACGGGAACGCACCCAATGCGGAGTCCACATTGCAAGCCAACGCGCCAGGCGCGCCAGTGGCGCGCTTTAAGCCATACAGTCCGTGATACGGCTTCGCCATGAGTTGTGCAATCTCGTGGTGATACAAACGCACGTCAGAATAATGAGCGCACACTTGGTGGTGAGCCCGTTGCGGTGGAAGTTGCATTATTGTTTTATGGCGCAAACTTGTGGCTATTAAAACTCAAACATTTATAGACCCATTCGCGGGAACACCGCAACGCTTTGCTGCTGGAGTTCTAGGCATGTGGGTTTTTCTGGTGGTGGTTGCCATGCTGTTTTTGGGCGCAATCATTGGGTATGTAGTGGTGCGGGTGAATCCCAACTTGGAGGCTCCATTTATTCCAGAGGGCGCGACGGGCTTGCCTGGAGCGCTTGTGTTTTCAACCATGGCATTAATGGTGTCTAGTTATTTCATGCACCAAGCCACACGCCATGTGCGTCAGGGGCGTTCGCAAGAGGCGCATCGGTCCATGACCATCACCTTGGTGTTGGCCTGCGTGTTTCTTGCGCTGCAAACATTCGCGTGGGTCACGCTGTGGCGGCAAAATATTCACTTTGGCGATTCACTCTACGCGTGGAGTTTTTATATTCTCACGGGTCTACACGCGCTGCATGTGTTGGCGGGATTTGTTCCGCTGATTCGTGTGTGGCGCAAGACCGCGCGCGGCGCTTACAGCAAGGATCACCCCGAAGGCATTCTTTATTGTGAAATGTATTGGCACCTTCTTGGCGCAATTTGGCTGATGCTTTATTTCACGCTGTGGCTTGGCATGAGAACTTAATGTGGCGCAGTTGGAACGTGGAACGCTTGCCATACAAACCAAAGACACGGCGTCACTTGAATTGGAGTTCCGTCGCTTGATCCCACTAAGACGGACGCCGGATCTTTTTGTGACAACAGAACAATGGGCACGCCGCCCACCACAAAATTCCACGGCGCATCGGCGCCACGATCAGCGGCTTCACGCAGCGTGACCACACGGGTTTCGCCACCGGCGGTGATTGCAATTACGGGCATTTTTGCCGGCATTTCCGCATTCATATTCAACTTGCTTTCGGTCTGGCTTTGCGCAGAATGATTCGCCGCATCGCTTGATTCATTGTTCGGAGATGGGTTGGGCAACGCGTTCACAAGCGCCTTGCGGCCAATTGGAAAATCAATGCGCGGGCTGAGCAAGTAGCGGCTGTATGAAAAACTTTTCATGCGCTGCTCATCTTGTGGGTCGGGCAGAATCACTTCCGTTGTTGGATGCATGGCCAGCCAATGTTTCCAAGTGCACACATTCACATTTGGAATTTGCGTGAGCGTTTTTCCAAGCGCGGGACCCGCGATGGCCTTGCCAGCCATTTGACTCCACAGGCTTGAAGGGGATGCGGCCGCTACGAGTTGCGCCTGATCCGAATTTATTCCGTCTTGAGTTGCTGGCTTTGCGTCTTGGGAATTGATGCGTGGCTGCGCCGCAACTTCTGCTTGTTTGTCATACATCACCAAGTTTGAATCAAGCAACAATCCGCTGACGCCAAATTGAAGTGGCTCACCATTCACGCGTCGGTCAAACACAACCGCGCTGTCGCAGAGTGGACTGAAGGTGACAGCAATTGGCACGCCCGTCAGTTCGTCATTTACAATTTCATGCACATTCATTACATCAAGCGGATAGGCGCGCGACTTGCCGTTGATCTCCACGCCAATAACGCGGTCAGATGTCACGACATATTTGGAGCGAAGCTTTGCGTTGTACGCCAGCATTTCATGGCCAGGCAAAACTTTGGGTTGATCCAGCGAACGCAAAAAGTCGCGCGGATTACCACTGGCAACGAATGCGCCACCGTTTGTTTGCAGATTGGACAAATCAAATCCATAGGTGTTCACTGATTGACCATCGCCCTTGGGGTGGTGGCCGGTGAAAATGCCCGCGAACGCCCATGCAAGAATGAGCAGCACCAACACGCCAGCCAAAGCAATCACCCAGCCGCCAGAGCGAAATGTCAGCGAGGGACGAACGGCGGGGGAGTTTGCGCTCATGGTTTGGTTGGCGATGTCGGTGATGTCGGCGAAGTTGCGGTGGGCGGCGCCAATGTTTGTGTTTGCGGAATTTCTTGTGTTGTGGTTGGTGCCAGTTGCGTGGTCCGTGGCGCGAAACTTCTATTTTGTGTTTCTGGCGCCGCGCTCGCTGGTAGATCGATGATCACATCGCGGCCGCCGCGCACAGCCGCATCCACCGCGATTGAACCACGGTCCGCCACCATGGTTCCAAACACAACGGGTAAATACATCAGCGAAGCGAAAAACATTTTGCGCGCCGACGCATTGTCCACGCGCCGCAAAAACACCAGCGCGTAATAGGAAAACCCAAGGCCCGCCAAACTTGACACGATTGCGCTGGTCATGCCAACAAGTCCAAGTAATGTGGCCATTAAGCCAAGCGGCACCAATGTCAACGCGCTCAGCAAACTTGTCTGCGCCGCCAAGTGTTCCAAGCCAGGCATGGCGGACAGCATTTGAAATCCACCGCGTTGGTAGTCCACTCGGTGCAGCCACGCCAGAGCAAAGAAGTGCGGCAGTTGCCACACAAATAAAATCGCGCCAAGAATCCACGCGCCCCGCTGAATATCACCCGTGGCCGCAACCCATCCAATCATGGGCGGAATTCCGCCAACAACCGCGCCCACCAACGTGTTCAGTGAGCTCATCCATTTCATGGGCGTATACACCGCAACATATAAAATAATGGTCAGCCCAGCCAATGCGCTTGAAATTAAATTCACTTGCGTGGCCAGCACAAAGCAGCCAAGGTAGCCAAGCACCACGCCAGCAATCACGGCCGCAATCAGCGGCACGCGCCCAGCGGGAATTGGTCGTCGTGAAGTGCGATGCATGAGCGCGTCGCGGCGCACTTCAATGGATTGGTTCAGCGCGGCCGCGCTGGCTGCCGCTAGAAATGTTCCCAACAACGTCCAATTAAATCTAGGCCAATCGATCGCATTGGGTTCCGCAATCACAAATCCCGCGGCCGTGGTGGCCAATACCAACAAACTCAAGCGCGCTTTGATCAGCGTGCTCCAATCAGCCGCAAAATTTCCTGACGGCGCAATGGCGGCGCGCGCATTGTCCAATTCTGAATTTTCAATGGATGAATTCATTATGTGCGGGTCGACCTATTTAGCCAAGACGTCTACTATAGATACCTTCATGAACACAATCATGCTTGCATCCACAACGAATCCTGTCGCGCTTGCCATTGCGAGTGGCATTGGAATCGTAGGCCTTTTGGTGCTGGGGCTGATTGTGCGCGCGTTGCGTTCGCAAACATTGGCGCTGGGTTTTGCCACCACCGCGGCGCAGTGGGCGCTGGCGTATTTGGCCATGATTGGTCCAGGTCAACTTATTGGCGACGCGCTTTTTGCCCTGACATTGGCGTGTCCCGTTGCCGCTGGATTTGTGGCGGCGCGCGCAATGCGCGATCACGCATCGCCATTTGGCGTGGGATGTGTCTCTGGATTTGTGAACTTGTTGGTGGTGGGCGCGTTGGTTGGCGGCGGCAGCAGCGACACCGCCATGATTGTTCAAGGCGCCATCTGGTGCGTGGGCATGCTTGTTGGCAGCGGAGTCCTGGCTCTTTTTGGTGCGTGGCTTGCTCCGCGAATTTTTATAAAGAGTGGCGCCGAAACAACCGCGCAATGGTCGTGGCCCGCGCCCGCGGCTTTGTTCGCCATGGTGGCAGCGGCAACTATTTTCTTGCTGCTCATTACAGGCGGACTTGTCACAGGTCTTGAAGCCGGTCTTGCCGTTCCGGATTGGCCTAATTCATTCGGCCACAACATGCTGCTGTATCCGGTGAGTGAAATGAAAGGCGGCGTGTATTACGAGCACGCGCATCGCTTGTTTGGAATGTTGGTTGGCGTGACCACATTCACCATGGTGCTAGTTGTGTTCCGTGAGGACCGCCGCACATGGGTGCGCGCGCTTGCATGCTTCGCGCTATTCATGGTGTGTGTGCAAGGTTTGATGGGCGGACTACGCGTCACTGGCACGTTGACGCTGAGTCAAGAAACAGCGCAACTTTCACCAAGCACGCTGATCGCCATTGCCCACGGAATCTTTGGACAAATTGTGTTTGCAACCATGGCACTGCTTGCGGCGTTGCTGACCGTGAAATGGAAATCCGCGTTGCAGCTGCAGAATTTCGCTGGTTCGAAAAGCGTGCGCACTCTCACCATGGTCGCGCCGTTTGTATTGTTGGTGCAACTTTTTCTTGGCGCAAGCTATCGACATTTGCAAGTTCCCCCACACGATGGACTTCCCGCATATCACCCAATTTGGGCAATGCATGGTCACGTTGGATTTTCAATCATCGCGGTCCTTGCGGTATTGCTTGCCGCAAGTCGCATGTCCGCCATGGCGCGGGACAATGCCGCATTGAAATTGCTTGGCGCTTGCGCCGCTGTCATGATCACCATTTTGATAGCGCAAGTTCTGCTTGGCTTGATTTCATATGTCGCCGTGTTGATGCGCAAGGATCAAGTGATTCCAATTTGGGAAGTTGTGTTCACTTCGGCGCATCAAGCAACGGGCGCGCTGTTGTTGGCGGCGGCTATTCAAGGCGCGGCGTGGTCACGGCGGCTTGTGTCTGCACAGGCGCCCATGACGAATCGCAGTGTTGAAATGCGGGCTGATCTGCGCGCCCTGAAACACGCTGAAGAATTGCGCTGAAGAATTGCGCTCAATAATCTCGCTGAATTATTTATTGTGAAACAAGAACAGGCTTGATGGCCTCTTCAAGCGCCAGCACGGCGAACACGGTCGCAAGATCCGGCGAGTCCTCCATCCAACGCGTCTCTGGATTTTGCCAAGAGCCATTTGGGCGCTGACGAACAATAATGGAATCGATCAACTCTTCGCGCCAATTATGTTTTGTGTCAGCGGTGTCCGTTAGGGTGTCGTTGCCGCAAGCCAGCATGGCGCGCGCGGCCGCATGAATGTAGTAGTAATACCCTTGCTGACCCAAGCCAGGGTTTTCGCTGAAGGTGAAATTGCTTTCAATCCATTTCTGCGCGGCTTGCACGCGTGGATCATTTTTGGAAAGCCCGGCGAACAACATGCTTTTGTACGCGGCGTAAGTCATGCTTCCGTAACTGCGCAGCGCGCGTGTTCCAGGCGGCATCTTTTCACCGGTGCGTCCTTCGCCCGCCATTTCACTGGCAAAACTTTCGCCGTCGTTGGCGGGCGTGTACACCATGCCGCCGTCATTGGCGCCGGCTTGCGCCCACACCGCCGCGTTGGTTGATTTTAAATTTTGGCATCGCGTTAAGAAAATCACAGCGCGCTCAACTGATGGATCCTTCGCCGTGGCGTTTGATTCATGCAGCGCGTCAAGCATGAGTTGCGTGTTGCTTAAATCGGGTCGCCCCTTGCTGCCATACCCCACGCCGCCATACCAATCTTGCGTGGGCACAATGCCTTCGTTTTCATCCCACTGGCTTTCGCGAATCCATGCCAACGCGGCCGCCAATGTCTTTTCATATTTCGCTTCTTGCAGCGCCGCCAAACCCATTGCGGTGCAAGACGCGACATAGGTTGCCATGCCACCGCTGGAGTCGGGTTCAAAACCATTTTTGCCAGTCACCAACGCAACAAGTCGCGTGGTGGCACGATCGAGCGCGGCGTCGCTTTGAATATTCAGACCGCGCTGCGCAAAGGCGCGCACCACCAGCGCTGTTACAGCGGCGCTGGCCGCGGAATTTGTCGTCGCACTTGCCGCAGTACTTGTTGCCGCAGCAGTCTTTGTTTGCGTGTCGCCACCAACAGCCGCGGTGGGCGGCGCAGTTGGCGTTGGCGCCGCCCCAACACCATCCATCCACCCGCCACTGGCTGACTGTGACGACTTTAAAAATAAAATCCCTTTATCAATCGCCTCAAGAGCGTGGGCAAATGTCGAGGGCGCAATTGGAACCAGACTGGCGTTGGTTGTCACGCGCCGAATCACTGGTGGCGGGGGATCAAACGAAACAGTGGCCGCCGGCATATTCAGAGTGGTGGCGCGCGCCGCAGTTGGTGGCGCAACGTGTTGAGTTTGTGAAATGTCCGCCGTTGTATTTGCGGGCAACTTGCCTGGGTCAATTGGCGGCGCCTCATTCATCATGGCAGCGCAAGGCGATGCAAAAGATACGCAACACGCCATCGCACAGAGCGCGGTCAAACAGTGGTAAAGGATTGTGGTCCACAACTGAAATTTCATATCAAAACTATATCTTCTATGCGGCGAAAATAAGTTATAACTATCAAATGGTTTTGAACAAGCATGCACATGTATTGTTGAGCAGCATTTCGTTGTCGCTGTACATGACCGTCACTGCGGCTTCTGCGCAAACGGGTTCCATGCCCAAGCCATTTGATCCCGTGGGTGACAAGCCCAAGGCACCCGCGACCGACACACAAACATCCGAAGCTCAACAACAGCAAACTATTTTGCAGCAACAACAAGGCGAATCAGTTGGTCCGCAAAGCGCCGGCGCTGCCGATTTTAATTTAGGTGGTTCCTGGCCATGGGAATCCAACACCATGACGGGTGATTTTTTTGGCGCGCGTTCCAAACTTCAGAACGCGGGCATAACGTTGCAAGGAACCGGCACGCTTGATTTTGTAAATGTGCTCAACGGCGGACAGGTGAACGGCTTCACCATGCTTTCGTTGTTCGACATCAACGCGACGGGTGATACGGAAAAACTTTTCGGTCTGAAGGGCGGCACCATTTTTGTTGATTTTCAAACCGCCAATCAAACACGCTCGCCCGCGGAATTAGTTCCTGACTATTGGGGCTACGACGTCCTCAATTCATTTGGATCATTCACGCAACTTGGGCAGTATTGGTACCAACAAGAAATTCTGGGCGACCGTCTGAAGGTGAAGTTTGGAAAAATAGATGCCAATGTTGACTTTGCCGTTCCATGCACCGGTTTGAACTTTGTCAATAGTTCGGCTTATTACCCAGCCGCATTGGTGCAAGACATGCCCACCTATCCGCGCCAGGCGGGCGGAGTGGAAATTCTCGCCAAGCCGCTTGAAAAATTCGACGCTCGAGTTGGGTTCTTCGACGGCTCCAGTAATTTTGCGAATCCAACCACAGGATTTGTTGGCTCTGACACTGGCACGCACGGCCTGAGTAGTTTTCTGTGGGATAATCCTGGCAGTTATTTTTTAATCGCCGAGGCCGGCCCCGATTGGACCATTGGCGAACATGAGGGAAAGTTTCGTGCGGGTTGGTTTGAGCAACTTGGGTACACCGACATTTCTGGAGTGAATGGTCCAGGCGTTGGCGGTGGACCAACAGGAACATACGCCTACGCCAATCAGCATGTGTTTGATCCAGACGGTCCTGGCAAATTAATGGGGCTTGAATTATTCGGTCAATTCAGTTGGAGCGATCCCAATCGCAATCCTTCGCAGTGGGGCCTTATGTTTGGAACGCAGTGGCAAGGGATTATTGATGCGCGCCCATCCGATACGGTCGGCCTTCTGTGGGCCTACAACCAATTCACCAGCAACGAAAATCTCACCACATCACCTGGTTCCTCCGAGGCAATCTTGGAGGCCTTCTACGATTTCCAAGTCACGCCGTGGTTTTCAATTCAGCCCGACATGCAATATTTAAGCCAGCCTAGTTCCGATGCCGCGGCGAATATTTCCGGCGCCTGGATATTTACGGTGCGGCTGTCGTTTGTTTTTTAAAGCATCGCGTGGCGCAGGGCGACTTCCACCCGCGTGAAGAAATGTGAGTTTCATGAAGCGCACGTTCATGTGCGCGTCACAATGCGTGGGTTATTCCACTTTTCCGTACACCAATAAATCAACCTCGGCGGGCAGTGTTGTGATTTTGGGTGGCTGACCTGGCGCGCCAGCTTCTGGTTTTTGCGTCATATATGGTTGCCCGTTGGCATCCGCGGCAATCAAATGCACCGTGGTCATGAACACGCCTTTGACTTCCTTTCCTGGCGTCAAGCGAATCGTGACCAACAACGAACTTCCATCGGCGCGTTGACCAACTAATTCAGCGACAAACTTTGCTTGGACCGCCTTCACCGATGCGATTCTGTTGCCTCCCATTTTCTTGATTTCAATATCAAACGTCGCCGCGCCGCCGGCCGCGATCACTCCCGCATTACAGCGAAACTCAGCGATTTCAAGCGCCGGCGAAATCCGTGTGCATGCGTGGCGCACGCGCGCGTCAATCATGCGCGCGTCGGCGCGGTCGGTTTCCACAAGCAAATATTTGGGAACCATTTCGCATGGCTCATTCGCAAGCGCAAATTGAACCTGATACTTCGCCAGTGGCGCGTCGCTTTGCGGATTCCAATTTACAAATATCGGCGCCGCGCCTTGCACGCTCAACACTCGAAACGGTTTTCCATCGCTGCTGAAAATTTGCGCAACGCCGTTCAAGCGTGAAGCGTCTTCTGCGGCGTCAACAAAAGGCTGGGCATTTCCGGCGGCGTCTACAATGGCCATGCGCACCGCATAGGCAACTTCCGCGCGCAAATCCAAAGTGATTGGCAGGGGTTCGCCTTCAACCACCACTTTCACTTGCGCGGTCTTTATTCCGGTGGCGCTCACCTTCATGGTCACTGGAACTTCAAGCACGCCTGGCACGCCACTCACTTGCGCCGGAATTTCCTTGCCCGTGATTTCAATCGTGGTGCATTGGCACGATGGCTGCGCGCCCAACACTTTCAGCGGTTTGTCCGAAGTGTTTACAAGTTTAAAATTGCCTTCCAGCAAAGTGTGCGGCGCCACAACTCCAAAATCCAATCCCGCGGGCGCGGCGATCACTTTGGCGTTGGCGGCCGGCGCGGTCGCCGCGCGCATTGGTTTACCAACGGGTTTCGCCTGCTCAACAGCGACTGCCTGCGCGCCGACGAATGCGCTGAATAAAAAAACGCTTGCCACTATGCGTATGAAAGACTGGATGTGCGATGGGTGTTTCATTTTGCATGCAAAGAGTTGTTTGAAGGCTGGTTTCATTCTTGAAGCGATTCTATTCAAACGGCAGCGCGCTCACGTCGGCGACTTATTGAAATCCTGTTTGCAAGACTCCGCTGTTGGCGCGCGCGTTCACGCAATCAACAATCTCCCGCACGCACCATGGTTACACTTTGTTCATGAATGCCCTTGAAATTGCCAAACAAGCAACCCCCGTCGCCCCCAATGTGCACTTTGTCACCAACCGCGCCACGCCGCAGCCGCTCGCCGGCGAAGTGCAAATTCAAACCGAAGTATCCGCGCTGAATCATTTGGATCTATGGGTTGGACGCGGCATGCCTGGTATTGACACTCAGTGGCCAACCGTTGGTGGTTCCGACGGCGTGGGCAAGGTGGTCAAACTTGGCGCGGGCGTGGACTCCGCGTGGCTTGGCAAGCGCGTCATTCTTATGGCCGCCATTTCCAAAGCCGCCACCAACACGCCCAATCACAATCCAGCAGGCGAAGACATTCACATGATTGGCGAGCATTCGCCCGGCACGCACGCGGAATTTTTCACCGCGCCCGTCACCAACATTCTTGATATTGCGCAGCATGATCCCGCTGAGGCCGCAGCGATTGGTCTGACCCATCTCACCGCGTACCGCATGTTGCTTACGCGCGCGCGCGTTACGCCTGGAGCGCAAGTGCTGATCACAGGAATTGGCGGCGGCGTTGCTGTTGCCGCGCTAGCCATTGCAAAACATTTCGGTTGCACAACTATTGTCACCAGTCGTCACGCCTGGAAATTGGAAAAAGCCAAATCTCTTGGCGCCAATCATTGCATTTTGGATGACGGCGCAAATTGGTCAAAGCAAGTCCGCGCCGCAACCAACCGACGCGGCGTTGATGTGGTGATTGATTCCATTGGTAAAGCTGTTCACCAAAGTTGCATTCAAAGCTTGGCCCGCGGCGGCGCTTTTGTCACTTGCGGTTGCACCACGGGCAGCGACGGCGTTACCGATCTGACCCGTGTGTTCTGGAATCAACTTTCCATTTTGGGTTCAACCATGGGTTCCATGGATGAATTCCGCGCCGTGATGGCGCTTTACAAATGCGGCGCGTTGAAGCCCGTGATTGATTCAACCCACCACGCCAAAGACGGCCGCGCCGCATACGCGCGCCTTGAAGCGGGGGATCAATTTGGAAAAGTGCTGATTGATTGGCGCGCCTAACCCAAGCGCATTGACCAAGACACGTGGTCGCATGAACGTGCGCGCGGACTGAAATTTCATTTTTTGCTTGCATTTTGCGCACATCTTCGTCACTATGCTCGCATGAGCCAAACTATTGAATTGCCTGCAGAAACAATCGCCCGTCCAAGTCAAGCCATGCCTCAGTGGGCGGTGCGACTTCACAATGACAACAAAAATGACATGGTGTATGTGGTTTCAACTTTGGTTCAGTTGGTCCGATTGCCCGCCAAAGACGCTACAGAGCGAACTTTAGAGACTCATAACCACGGATCTGCGATTGTCTTTCAAACTCACCGCGAACATGCGGAATTGGTTCGCGACCAGCTGCAGTCCAAAGGATTGTCGGCGACAATTGAAAAAAACTAGTATTTCTGGCTATATTGGGCGGTTTTTGGTTTCGCAACTTCCTAAGGGCAGCCACGCTCCACGCTTGTGCACCCGTGCCCCCAAAAAACGTATTGCTGAATTGTTAAAAAATTATAAAACTATTTTATTTTTAATTGGACTCTTGTTAAGCACGAGTTAGGTTTAGCCGTAGTTAAGTTGTATTGCGTCTATATCTAAGAGCTGTAGTGACGTCGCTATGGCGGAGAAATCAAGGACGCAAGTTTCGGTTGCACCAAACAGGAGAATTGAAATGTCCAAGTGTTATTCCAAGTTTACTTACGGATTCGTTGCTTCAGCAGCGTTATTCGTGGCAGGGGGCGCATTCGCCCAATGTGATTCCAATAGCGGCGGTGATTTCACCGATACCGCGTTCGACTCTGGAGCCGATTGCAGCCCTACTGGCGGCGTTGATGAAAACGGTGGTTGGAATCAACTTGATGCCAACGGCGATTACATGTACCTGCAAGCTGGTTCCTTCAATCCTGGCGATTCTTTCCGCGTCAAGGGTGTCGTAGGTACCTACAACAGTCCTTGCGACGGCGGCGACCTGAACTCTCGCGATCTTGACTGGGTTCTGTTCTCAGTCACCGATGCGTGCTACGTCACCGTCACCCTGAGCATGTCCGATGCAGCAGGTACTCCATTAGACGGAGTAAACACATATGACTTAATTTTCATGGAACAAGGTAGCGATCCTGCCACTGCCGTCGACTTGGTCGGCGAATATGGCTTGAATGGTTGCCCGCACAATGTTCTTTACACCTACGCCAACGGAAGTCAGCAATCGCGCTTCCCAGTTTCGGCTGGTGAATTGCTCATCATTGTGTCAACTCCATTTGAGTCATCTGCGCCTACTGGCTACAGCTATGCCGGTCCTTTGTCTTACGGCTTAGATGTTGCAATTAGCGCATATGACAATGCTTCATGCACAACAGCAACCAACGACTGCATCACCACAAGTGGTACAGGCGGTTGCTCTGATGGCGCATGCTGTGAAAACGTCTGCGGCTTTGTTCCAAGTTGCTGCGATGCAGCATGGGACGCAAGTTGCGTTGCCGAAGGCGTTACAACCTGCGGTAATTTCATCTATACATGTGATGCACCTTGGATTGGTGCTTCCAATGATTGCGTGACAAACGCATCACAATTGTTCGGTTTCCCAGCGTTTGCGGCATTTGATTGCACGCATGCAAACAGCGACGGTCCAAACGATGTTGTGAAGCTTTGCTCGTCCTCATACAGCCACGACGTGTGGTACATCGTTGGCCCAACACCAGCCGCTGGCGAAATCTTGATCAATATGTGCGGTCAAGGCAACACTGGCGACTCGGTCATGAGCTTGTACAACCTTGGTGAAACCAATGATATTGGCTCTCCTCAAGATCTTCCAAGCAAGTATGTTGCTTGTCGCGATGATAATTGCGATGACAACGGCGATGGCTTGATTGATCTGGCAGGCCCTGCAGGTATCAACCTGATTGGTGTTCCAGCGAATACGTATTGGCTGGTTCGTGTTGGTTCTTTCTATGACAACACAGTGGCTACCCAAGCAGACGGCTTTGCCGGTTCCATTCAAATTAGCTACCGAGCGGTGTTTGTAAACCATGGTCTCCAGAAGTACTGCGTGAATGCAGGAACCAACACCAATACTGGTTTGATTGCTGGTTACAGCTCAGCGGCCAATCCAAAGCGTTGGTCAATGATTCCTTTCGAAATGACACAGTCGGGTAGCGTTGACGGATTCGATTTCGCATCCTTTGACAGCTCGACTCCTGACATGATCGGTTGGAAGGTCATTAACCGCAACACCGCGGGTGGTTCGTATGGTCAATTCGGTCGTCCATTCAGTGCATCAGGCAACTTTGATCAAGGTCA
>SESA01001221.1_pt1 | contig 13684 bp, 11 predicted proteins | sample 3171451 | NCBI WGS metagenome assembly SESA01 (sample SAMN06051862, study PRJNA518727) | freshwater metagenome | biome: subpolar coniferous forest; feature: holomictic lake; material: water; isolation source: holomictic Lake 227, 8 m depth | place: Canada: near Kenora, Ontario | collected...
GTGATAATATGTGTGGTATAATTGGTGTAATTGACAGGAACCGCCAGCTCATGGATGGCGGGAAGATTAAGGAATCGCTCGCCATGATGGATGAGCGGGGGAGTGGCGAGGGAGCCGGATATGTTGCCTATGGCATATACCCGGATTACAAGGATTACTATGCCCTGCATGTATTTTTTGACAATATCCGTGAGAACAAAGTTCCGTTAGACAACCTGCTTGAGAAATGGGGAACGATCGTTCACGATGAACAGATCAAGACATATGAGCAGCCCAAAATCAGGAAAGTCCACACACCCTGGAGATATTTTTTCCGTCCTGACCGCAGCCTGATGCCCAAAAGTACCACCCCCGATGAAGACATCGTGACTCATCTGGTCATGAAGGTGAACGCAGAAAAGAACGGTGCCCTGATCTTCTCTTCAGGTAAAAACTTAGGAGTTTTCAAAGCAGCTGGCTGGCCTGAAGATGTGGCAAACTTTTACCGGATCGAAGATTACAAAGGATATCTCTGGCTTGCCCACAACCGGTACCCGACCAATACTTCCGGCTGGTGGGGAGGAGCACACCCATTCAATCTCTTAAACTGGAGCGTTGTGCACAACGGGGAGATCACTTCATACGGTACAAACCGGCGCTACATTGAAAGTTATGGTTACAAATGTACCATGTATACCGATACCGAAGTTGTTGCCTACCTTGTAGATCTGCTTGTACGAAAACACGGGCTCTCAGAGAAACTGGCTGTGCGGGCACTGGCCCCCCCGTTCTGGGAGGAAATTGACCGGATGCCGCCAAAAGAGCAGGAGCTCAACCGGGCCATACGACTCGCCTATGGACCTGCACTCATGAACGGCCCGTTTGCGATTTGTGTTGCGAACGAAAATGCGCTTGTGGGATTCACGGACCGGATCAAACTCCGCCCTCTTGTCAGCGGGGAATCCGGAGATCGCCTCTATATTTCCAGCGAAGAAGCGGCTATCCGCAGGATCGATCCGGATGTTGAGAACATCACCATGCCAAAGGCTGGCGAACCGGTGATCGGGAGGTTGTACTCATGAGCATCGGGAGCACACCTCTAAAATTCAAAGTCTCAATTGATCCTGATCGGTGCATGTCCTGCGGACGCTGTATTGAAAATTGCTCGTATGGCGTGTACAGAAAAGAAGGAGACGATATCCGGATAAATTCCCGGAACTGTGTGGCCTGTCACCGCTGTCTGGCCTTCTGTCCGCGCGATGCGATCGATATCGAAGAAAAACCCAATGATTACCGGAGCCACCCGCTCTGGACCCGGGAAGTCAGGGAAGCGATCTTCAACCAGGCAAAGACCGGAAAAATTATTCTTGCCGGCATGGGAAATGCGCAACCGTACCCGGTCATCTTTGACCGGTTGGTTTTGGATGCCTGCCAGGTGACAAACCCGAGCATCGATCCCCTCAGGGAACCCATGGAGTTGCGCACCTATCTCGGTAAAAAACCTTCATCGCTCACGTTAAAGCAGCTCCCGGATGGTGAGGTTGAACTCATCACAAAACTCACCCCCAATCTCCAGATTGAGACCCCCATCATGATCGGGCACATGAGCTATGGAGCCATCAGCTTAAATGCCCAGACTGCGCTGGCAAAAGCCGTGAGCCGGATTGGTACCTTCATGGGAACAGGTGAAGGAGGACTTCACGAGTCCCTCTATCCGTACCAGAAGAACATGATCGTCCAGGTAGCATCGGGTCGGTTTGGTGTAGATATTAACTATCTCGAGCGTGGTGCTGCCATTGAGATAAAGATCGGCCAGGGAGCAAAACCGGGCATTGGCGGGCACCTGCCGGGCGAGAAAGTCTGTGCAGATGTATCCTGCACCCGGATGATCCCAGAAGGAAGCGACGCGATAAGCCCCGCTCCGCACCATGATATCTACAGTATCGAAGATCTCAAGCAGCTGGTACGCGGTTTGAAAGAAGCCACAGAATGGAAAAAACCGGTCTTTGTAAAGATTGCAGCAGTCCACAACTCTGCTGCGATTGCTGCGGGTATCGCGCGATCATCTGCAGATGCCGTAGTCATTGACGGGTTCCGTGGCGGAACAGGAGCTGCCCCCCGGGTTTTCCGGGATCACGTAGGAATTCCGGTTGAAGCTGCGGTTGCAAGCGTGGATGCCAAACTCCGCCAGCAGGGTATCCGGCACAAAGTCTCGATCATTGCAAGCGGCGGTATCCGCGAGAGTGCAGATGTAGCAAAGACCATCTGTCTCGGTGCTGATGCAGTCTACATCGGCACATCCGCACTGGTAGCCATGGGTTGCCGGGTCTGCGGTACCTGTTACCAGGGCAACTGTGCGTGGGGGATTGCCACCCAGAAACCCGAACTGGTCAAGAGACTCGACCCGGAAACCAATTCAGTGCAGGTCGAAAACCTCATCCACGGCTGGACACTGGAACTGGCAGAACTCATGGGGGCTGCGGGCATCAACAGCATCGAGAGCCTGCGGGGCAACCGCGACCGGCTCCGGGGTTATATGCTCGACGAAGGTTTAATGGAAGTCCTTGATGTCAAGACCGTGGGGGCTTAAGCGATGACGACGGTTCGCATCGATGCACACCGGCTCCATTACACACCATTAAACCAGCAGATCCGGGCTGCGATTGCCGATGGTGCTAAAGAGATCATCATTGATAATGTTTTAGGCCAGCGATTTATTGGTGATGGTTTAAGAGGCGATGGCGTCACCATCACTGTGAACGGGGTACCGGGCGGGGATCTGGGCATGTTCATGAGCGGCCCGACAATCATTGTCAATGGTAATGCCGATCATGCCCCCGGTAATACGATGGATAAGGGCAAAGTCATCATCCACGGCAGCGCTGGCGATGCAGTAGCCCACAGCATGCGGGGCGGCAGGGTCTATGTCCGGGACAATATCGGGTACCGCGGTGGCATTCACATGAAACAGTACATGGAGAAGCGACCGATCCTCGTTGTCGGTGGAGCAGCGCGGGCATTCTTGGGCGAATATATGGCAGGCGGTCTTCTCATTGTCTTAGGTCTCTCCGGTGTTACTCCGATATCCGAGCGGGGTGTGGGCAGTGGTATTCATGGCGGAGAGATTCTTGTGCGGGGTCCGGTGGATGGACAGCATCTCGGTGTCGGTGCGAAACAGACTCCGGCAACTGATGATGAGAAAGCGATGATCAAACCGATCATCGAGGATTTTGCAAAACAGTTCGGTCTCGACCCGGTTCCCTTGCTGGCCTCTGACTATACACGGATTTCACCGGCAAGTGCCCGGCCGTTTGCAAACAAATATACTTGGGAGTGATGATGATGGCACTCAAAAATTATCTCGATTTAAAAAATGAGGTCTGGGACACGGGCAAATGTTCAGGCTGTGGTGCCTGTGTGGCGGTCTGTCCCGCAGATGCCATATCCTTTGATGAAGGGGAGATGGTGCTTGCCCCAAAGAGCAACGGGTACTGCAAACAATCTACCGATAGCGTAAGTTGCGGGGCGTGTTATTCAGTATGCCCACGGGTTGGCGAACAACCGACAGAGACGCTTGGGAATTATCTCGTTCTTGCGTGTGGTAAATCGGCTTTTGAAGTCCCGCACAAACAGAGCGGGGGTGCTGTCACGGCGATCCTTGCCAATGCGTTGGATCAAGGTCTGATCGATGCAATCGTGACGGTGACTGAAGATCGCTGGACTCTCAAACCATCATCCGTCATTATCACGAAATCCGATGTCCTCATACAACAGGCAGGCAGCAGGTACAGCTGGTGGGTGCCGCTCCTTGCTGCGCTCAAGCACGCGGTTGTTGAACGTAAATTCAAGAGGATCGCAGTCATCGGTGTTCCTTGTGCAGTGCAGGCAGTTGCACGCATGCGGGAGAGCGATAACGATCTGCTCAAGCCGTACGGGAAGGCGATCCGGCTGGTCATCGGTCTGTTCTGCACCGAGACCTTCGATTACACTGCTCTTATAGAGGGAAAGCTCCACACCCAGTATAAGTTAGCACCGCACGAGATCAAAAAACTGGATGTAAAAGGAAAACTCGAAGTTCTCAAACACGATGGAACAACAACGATCGTACCGCTTGCAGAACTCGAGACATGCATCCGCAAAGGCTGTCACTATTGTACGGATCTCACCGCTGTTCTATCCGACATCTCCGCCGGTTCGATCGGGAGCCCTGCTGGTACCACCACCCTGATCATCCGCACCCCAACTGGCAAAGGTTTTGTCGACAGTGCTGTGCAGAATCACAAACTTACCATTACGATGGGAGCAGATACGGCTGCAATCGAAAAACTGGCATCGGCTAAAATTAAGAAAAATTCAAAAAAATAAATCCATCTTTTTATTTTCGCTTGACCCGCACCAAAGGAGAGCACCGGTCAAAAAATCCCGCAATGAACGGTGCGAACTCCTCATGCCAGCATTCAGCTCCCTCCTGGAGTTCCCAACCGTTTGCCAGCACCTGCCGGACATGCTTTCCCAACCTCACCTGAAGCAGGCTGTCGGATTTAAGCAAATCCTCAACCCGGGTAAATTCGCGGGGCACTTCCATCTCATACTTACCTTCGTTGATATAAGGCCCGGGTAAGGGAGAGACCACATGTTTTTCCCTGAACTTTTCCGCATTGGTCCGGTTCCAGAGCGGGGGTCCAGTGTGTATGCGGACTTTTGGGAGTTCTGTGACCAGCAGTTCCATTAAAAACATGCACCGTTCCTCTTCCATCGTATAGTGAGCGTGATGAACGGCAAACCCGTTCCGGTTGAGATGCTCAGCAATCGCAATCATGCTTCGCTTCAGCTGCGGGACAATGACTTCTTCAATATATGGGGGCGTGGTAAACGTGATCGCATAGAGCCCCGTGCCCCGCTTTGCCAGAAGCTCAATAAGCTTATCTTTTGTTATCGTTTGTGCAGGAGGTATCAAAAAGAATTTTTCTGAAGGGGCTTCCAGGTATCCCCCTGCAAGTTCCACAAACTCCACCATCCGGTCAAGCGACATTGCCGCTGCGACATTGCGCCGCGGATCAACCGGATCGATCACAATGAGCGGCTCATCAAACTCTTTTGCACCATGGTGTTCAGGATCAATAATCATATGCGGATGCCAGTCTGCCGTGGCTTTCAAGAGCGGGGTAAACCCCCCATAATAAAGCACCAGCAACTCGCAGAGATACCCGGAGAAACCTTCGGTCATCTGGTCGGAGCCATAGATGCCCCCGGCTTTTGTGAACCGCTTTAAGAGGAGCACGTCATCGATCAGGCCATTGATCTTATCCGTGATGTAACGGGTGTGAAACGGCGTTCGGTCAACTGCGCTCTGTATCTTTGTTGCGCTGTCCACATTGTAGCAGGGCACGAGGTCAACATCCACGTCATCGATGACCGCATTGATATACGGGTGCTCGGCGTACTTTTCGTGAAACGATTTCGAGAATTCCAATGCTATCTTTCTCGCAAGAGAGAGTCCTTCCTCTTCAAGCTGCTCGCGGGAGAGGCTGACGTCAAAGAGCATGAACACATCGAGGTCACGGTCACCTCTTACCCACGTATTACGGGCAATCGAACCCACGACCATTCCCTTTGCCTTCCCACTCTTTGCAATTGCATCTAGCAGGCGTTTTGCAATGCCGCAGACATGCTCGCGCTCGGCAAGTGTCGGGCGGAGATTTGCAAGAACCTTATCTTCGAGTGCGAGCCGGGTTACCATTTTACCTCCAGCAGATCCTCATAGACCGGTCCTTGTGGTGTCAGGGTGCTCTTCTTTAATTTCAGTCCGCTGATCGTACAACTCCCGAATTTCCTGTTGTCGAGCTGGCTGATAACTGCAAAGAGTGATGGATCGGGATATTTGACTCGCGCGACAGTGGCATGAGGGGTAAACCTGCGCGTCTCGCGGGCAAACCCCAAGGGAAAAAGTGCATCTTCAATGATCTTGAAAACATGTCCGGATTCCCCTTTATCCTCGATTGCGCACCAGACCGTGTGCGGGCGGGACGGGTTGTTTACGGTAATTTTGTGGGCTGTTGCTAAAAATGGAGTAACCTTAACCGTTTTGAGTGCATCCATGACGGCAGGGATCTTCTCTTCTGTCACCTCACCAAGAAATTTTGCGGTGATGTGGATGAGTGCAGGTTCAACAAATGTGAGGCGGGCCTGGCATCCGCGCAGCACATCCTGCGCTGTGCGTAGCTGTTCTTTAATCTCTGAAGAAAGTTCCAGTGCAACAAATGCCCGTACCATTTCAACGTACTATTATTCTATTCCTCTACAAATGGTGATCGTTTTTTAAGGATCTGTTTTTGTTCAGTCTTTTGTAGTGCGGGAAAAAAACAAGTGCAAAAGAACCATGATTTTTATTCATCTAATACATAATTGATATCTGACATATTGAGGGGTATTTTTTATGCCAGAAATTCCGCAATTGATTGTGTATACGCTTGAATTTTGCCCGAACTGCGAGATCCTGAAAGGGTTTTTGAAAAAGGGCGGTTTTGCTTTTTTGGAACGCGATCTTTCAACTGCGGAGTCCCTCACCGAGCTGCGGATGAACGGGGTCTTTGTAAATGAAGCTCCTGTCCTGCAGAAGAACGATGACTTCTTCACCTCTGAAGTGCTCTTCCCCTCAAATAAACTGGATGGTGCACAGATAACCAAACTGATCGCGGGTGGATAATGGTTGCTCATAAAGAGACCCGCCAGCAGACCATCTTTGGCGCTTATGCCCCGACACTTCCTCCGGTGCGGACGAGCGATGGGCATATTATCGAGTGGAACCGTGACCGGATCGTCCGCCAGATCGTAGAAGAGACCAAACTCGTTGAGACCTTTTATGGGTACGAAGGTGCAGACGAGGCGACCGCGCAGGAGATCGCACACGATGTAGAGCACAAGATAAAGAGCATGGGGCTCAAGTCCCTCTCCGGTCCACTCATCCGCGAGATTGTGAACATTACCCTGCTCGAAAAGGGTATGATACAATACCGTAACGTCTCAACCCGGGTTGGTACTCCAGTCTACGATGCCCACATGATCGATGTGGGCAAGGGATTTGAAGCGCACGATAATGCAAATCTGCAGGAGAATGCCGAGACAAGCCACAAGAAAAAGGCAGATAAGATCTCGAAAGAACAGTACCTGCTCCAGCTTCCGCCAGACCTCGCTGACTATCATTTGTCTGGCGAAATGCACATCCATGATCTCGAATATTTTGGCACGCGCCCGTTCTGCCAGGACTGGGACCTGCGCTACTTTTTCTACTACGGTCTGATGCCGGATGGTACCGGCACGAAAGCCTCGGTTGCGGGCCCGGCAAAGCGTGCGGAAGTTGCTATCCTCCACGCGGTCAAGGCACTGGGTTCAGCCCAGACAAATTTCGCCGGCGGTCAGGGCTATTATAATTTCTTAACTTTCCTCGCCCCCTTTGTTGAGGGGATGCCGTATGAAGAGATCAAACAACTGGTGCAGATGTTTGTCTACGAGATGACGCAGATGATGGTTGCCCGTGGCGGCCAACTGGTCTTCTCCTCCATACAGCTCACGCCCGGCGTCCCCTCCCTGTGGCAGGACAAGCCCTGCGTATACAAAGGAAAAGTCTGGGACGGGAAATCCGCGCCCAAACGTACCTATGGCGAATTCGAGCGCGAGGTTCGCCTTCTCTTTAAAGCAACCATGGAAGTGATGCTGGAAGGTGACTACTGGGGTAAACCCTTCAACTTCCCCAAGCCCGAGATCAGCATTGAACCGGAGTTCATGACGGAGCGTGAGGAGTTCAACAAAAAGAATCCTGATCTCCCCACCTACCAGGAACTCTACCTGATGACCTTTGAGCTGGCATCCAAGTTCGGTACACCCTACTATGACAACCAGCTCCCAGTCTACAGGGGGGCGGGCAAGGGCATTTCCTGCTATCAGTGCTGCGCCTACCAGTTCTCGGCAGTAGCAGAAGAAGATTCAGATTTTGACAAGAAACTCATCTTTGAAGATGGGAAGCACTTCTCGATGGGTTCATGGCAGGTGGTCTCGGTCAACTGCCCGCGAGCGGCATACAATGCGGAGGGTGACGATGCCCGCCTCTTTGCCGAGCTGAAAAAACTCATGGATGTGGCAATCGAGATCTTCAAGATCAAACGCCGCTGGATGGACAACATCCGCGGAAACGGGCGGATGCCGTTTGCCATGCAGCGCCCCAAGGATCCCAATACGGGTGAGCGTGGTGCAGTAGCCGTTGATCTTGAAGGACTTGTATATACGATTGGGGTTGTTGGGGTGAATGAGATGGTGCAGCACCATCTCGGTACGCAATTGCACGAATCCAAGGCTGCCTTCAAACTCGCTATCCGCGCAATGACCGAGCTGGAACTCTACGGGCGCGAACTCAGTAAGAAAAACAACATGACGATTGCGCTTGCCCGGACTCCGGCAGAGACGACCGGCCAGCGGTTCGCTGTCGCAGATCTGCTCGACCGTCGCTATCACGACTTTGCAGCGAAAGTGATCAAAGGTGATGTTGAGCTGGGACTCGAGCAACTGGGCAAATCCCGGGATCTCCCGATTTACTACACGAACGGTACGCACGTAGCGCCGGGCGCTGATGTTCCGCTACCCAAACGCATGGAGATCGAGCATGTCTTCTTCCCGATTGTGGATGGCGGCAACATCTTCCACATCTGGTTGGGAGAGGCGCGCCCCGACCCACGGGGACTGATGGATATGGCCATGAAACTCTGCCGCACCACCCAGATCGGGTATTTTGCCTTCACCCGCGATATCACAGTCTCGCTTAAGCAGTTCCACGAAATGCGGCCGAAAAAGTCCATCAGCCAATGGGTGCCCACTGACATTCCGGTAAAAGTGTAAACTTTTAATTGCACCGGTATACCCTCCTTGATTAGCGCAATAGGATCATTTCCTTCAGGATAAAGCATCGGACCGGAAAGCCACAGCAATAGAAGTAAAAGAGACCCAGAATTTCTCGAAACTTTTCGGTTCTGAATATGTTGAGGATTACGGGTACTCGCATGGCACTCAGTATTCATACCTTTACCACGGCACGAGCAATGCGATAGATGGCTACCTCATATTTCAGGTCCCCAAATCGTTAACACCGGACAAGGCATATGCAGGGATCGAATTCAATGGAATTGAAAAAGGTGTCTGGAACCTTGAGTAATACTCATCATATTTTTAAAAATCTCATGACAATCCGGTCACACGGGATATCGCATTGCGGGCTAAAATTTTTTCAAACATTTGATGCAGGGCCAATTGGCTTTTTTCGAAGTTAAAAATAAAAAAGACCAATTGCAGGTTAGAATAACGGCTCTTTTTTGAGTGTGATATCCATTACGCTGCGATGAACCCGGTAGTAACTGTGGATCCTGTCTACCTTATGCTCAAGCAGGATCGTTGTGGTAATGTCATCTGCAGTAATTCGCACACATTCCGGTTCGATGTCGACAACGGGTGCGTTCTTTATTGTGGTCGGCATCTCTGCGGTGATGAATATCTGGTCATCGGTCTCGGTCATCTCGTAGGGGATCTCGCCATCATCCGGGATACCGGCCTTAAATATCCCGGGTTCTCCATTCATAGGCTGGCGGCTGATGATCGTATATCCTATGATACGGGCATGCTCATTGTCCGGCATGTTCTTTACGATCTCTTCAACGATCTTTGATAGATTGTTAAAGACATCATCATATGGATTGTTCGGATTATTCTGCATGAACGCCTCGAAGAGATTACTGTTCTTTTTACTCTTTTAACGATTACTGCCCGCTTTTAAATATTTTTAGAATATGACACGTTCTTCCTGTGGCACTGTGGTTGCTTTCTCAAATGTAAAGAGTGTGAGTAAATCGCGGGAGTATGATGATTACAGTAAACTCTCTCACTCAAAAATATATCTTTATGGTTACTGGCAATATCAGGGGTCCGGATCCCGATGTCCTGTATGACCCGTCCAATTGTAGAAATAATGGTCGTGAAACTTTATTATCCGCGCGAGCATGACAACCGGGTTTTAGCAATTGAAATTTTTTTACAAATCACAAATGCCGGTGAAATAGTTGTGCGTAAAAAAAGAAATTGGATTTTTTGCTCTAAAACCGATGAACATAAAATTGAGGATTAAAAGGGATGAGTGATTTCCCAATCATTTACACATCAAATTTTTCCGCCGGACATTATGGGGATATCTTCTTTTTTAGTTCTGGTGCAAGGTTTTTTAAGATATTACTATTTGCGGGTGTTACATAGACCAACTGTTGCCCAAGGACAATGAGACTTCCCACTGTTTTTCCGCGTCCAACCTGATGGGCGTTATGCAAACGAATGGCTGCCTCCCTTGACTGTGCACTGTCAAATGATTGTGTGGACACTGTAATGACCTCGCCGGTATTGTCCGTGAGTACATAGATTTTTCCTCCTGTTGCTCCGGGAAGATTCCATGTAGTATCTTTAACACTGGTAACTGTAATTCCCGTTGCCAGCGCTGCTTCATTCACCGGTTCACCGGAAACCGGATGGTACGGTGATTCTTCTGCAATTACCAGAATCAATACAAAAGGCAGTAGGGCAACAACGATAAGAAATATTAACAGCCCTACTTCCAGCTTCGAGTACTTGCTCATGGACATCCTCCATTCTGTGTGATGAGATCTTTCGTTTTCATCATCATTCACCTCACTCCCCCAGCGGATTTACACCAGCTGGCCTTTTTGAATTTTAAGAATACCAGCGGGGGTACAGCGAGCAGGAACGTACCGAGCAGCACCGAGCCCACATAGGCAAAGCCACTTGTCGTAAAGTACGATGGCGGCATAAGACCGACAATAAACGCAAAGATTGTCCCGAACATGCCAAGTCCGCCAACAAGCCAGACTCCGGCCATTCCCCCGGGGATCTTAAACGGACGCGGTGTATTAGGCTGGCTGTACCGGAGTTTGATCACCGATGCAAAGACGAGCACATACACTATGCAGAGCAGTTCCACAGTCATTGCCGAGAGAATCCAGTAAGCCTGGTTGACGGACGGTAAGAAGACATAGAGGAGTGAGATGAGAGATCCTATGAGGGCCTGTATGACGAGTACAGCAACAGGTGCCCCGTACTTGTTGGTCTTGTCAAAGAGCGGGGGCATGTTGCCTTCCTCTGCAACAATGCCAAGACCTTTGGCCGGGCCAATTAACCATGCGGCAAGTGAGACAACCCCGCCAAGCGTGATCAATATCGCCATCGGTGCGACAAGCCAGGGCACACCAGCCGCTTTGAAGAAGTACTCGATAGCCTGCATGACACCGGATGCGAGGTTGAGCTGATCTGCCGGGATGACCATCGCAATTGCAAGGGTTGCAAGCACAGTGCAGACCACGATTATGACCGCTGACAATGCCATTGCCCGTGGGAAATCTTTCTGGGGATTTTTTGTCTCAAGTGCATGGAACCCTGCCATCTCCATACCCGCAAACAGGAGAATGATCGTAGCAAAGAACGGCAGTGTTGTAACGTTAATAGTTGGAACCATCGCTGCGAGGGTGAGAGGCGGAAGCACAAGAGCAGCGCCCGACCCCATCCACCAGACTCCGAGCAGGATGATGAGGATTGCAGGGATGATGCTCCCGAGAATGACACCCACATTGCCAAACTTTGTTGACGCCTCCTCACCAAAGTACGCGATTATGGTTGTGCCCCAGAACGCGATCATCATCACGCTGAACATGTACCATGGACTGTTTGCAAGCACTGGCGTGAGTGCGAATGCGAGCGTAGATGCGATAAAAGAAAGTACCGTCGGGAACCAGACAAGATTATTCGACCATTCACAGAAGAGGGCTGTGAATCCTCCCTTCTCCCCGAAAGCCTGTTTTACCCATGCATAGACTCCACCCCCTTCCGGCCAGCCCGTTGCCAGTTCAGCTCCGGCAAGGGAGATCGGTATGAGGAACATGACCGCACCCATAATATACCAGCCAATGCACGACCATCCATAGACTGCCATGGATGGAAAATTCCTGATACTTAACACAGCAGCCACGTTGATCATCGCAAGGGCAAAGAGTCCCAGCACTTTTTTTGATGGGATGCCATTACTCTGGCCGGTTGCTTCTTCGCTCATCGTTTCTTCTCCTTTACACAGTACATCATGTATTCTCCGTTTACATTTTCGATACCATGGGTATCATGTTCGAACCCGGGGAAACGTTTGTCGAAATCCTGCAAGGATTTTAAGTACTGGAGCACAGGCCCGTTCTGTTTTCCGGTACGCTCGCCGGGAGCAAGGATGGGGATGCCCGGCGGGTACGGGAATATGCCGGTGGCAACGATTCGGTTCCCTGCTTTTTCTATGGGTGTGTGTTCGACTTCGTTGTGCACCAGTTTTTCAAACGCTTCAGCATAGGTTATTGCCGGTTCCGGCAGGATCGCATAGGCTTTCTGGAGGATGTCGCACATCTTATGGTCTTTCTTGAACTGGTGCATCTCGGTTGCCAGCTCTTTGAGGGTCATACCACCATAGCGTTCCGGCTGTCCTGTAGTGAGGTCCGGGAAAACCTCTTCAAGAGGAGTGTTCTCGTCATATAATCGTTTGAACTCGAAGAGTTCGGTGACGAGCGTTCCCCATTTTCCTTTCGTAATTCCCATAGAGAAGAGGAACAGGATCGAATAATCGCCAGATTTTTCATTGATGATCCCCCGTGTATCAAGGAATTTTACAACCAGCGCGGCCGGTATACCCCAGCTGGCAAGCGTCCCGTCATCATTTACTCCGGGCATAAGCACGGTGACCTTGATCGGGTCAAGCATGCAGTAATTGTCCGGAAGACCGGTAAACCCGTGCCAGATTTCGCCCGGGTGAAGGGTCCAGCAGGAGGGATTGTCGCGGAGGGTATCAATTGACGTATCCTCAAAGCGGGTCTTCTTCTTTGTTTTGGGATCTGTGACGGTGTCCGGCTGCCACATCGGGAACCACCAGTCCTTATTTCCTTTTACGTTCTCAATCTCGCGCCGGATCCGGGCCATGGTTCTCCGGAACCGGATTGCCTCTTCAATGGATTCGGTGGTGAGCATCTTTCCGGATGCCCCATCCATCATCTTTGAAGAGACATCGAGTGATGCGATGATCGTATAGAGCGGGGAGGTGGAGCTGTGCATCATGAACCCTTCATTGAAGCGGCCATGTTCAATGGGAATCCTCCCGTTTCGCACATGGACCATGGAGGCCTGCGAGAGTGCCGCAAGAAGTTTGTGGGTGGACTGGGTGGCAAAGACCGTAGGGGCGTTTTTGTCGCGTGCCCCGTCGCGCATTGCAAACCGGTCCTTATAGAGCGGGTTGAACCGGGCATACCCGTACCACGCCTCGTCAAAATGAATGCTGTCTACGCTTTTGCCAAGATTCTCTTCAACATGCACGGCATGGTAGCAGAGCCCGTCATAAGTTGAATTGGTGATGATCGCATGTACCGGCTTTTTGCTGCGGGCCGTCTTTGAGAGCGGGCAGGATGCGATTTTTGCTTTGATCCCTTTTGGCGTCATCTCTTCCGGAGGTATGGGCCCGATGATACCGTAACGGTTCCTTGTCGGAATCATGTATACCGCAACGGAATGAGTCATGGTCAGCGCATGTTCAGCGGATTTGTGGCAGTTTCGATCCACAAGAACGATATCATCCTTACTC
>SESA01001222.1_pt1 | contig 13677 bp, 7 predicted proteins | sample 3171451 | NCBI WGS metagenome assembly SESA01 (sample SAMN06051862, study PRJNA518727) | freshwater metagenome | biome: subpolar coniferous forest; feature: holomictic lake; material: water; isolation source: holomictic Lake 227, 8 m depth | place: Canada: near Kenora, Ontario | collected 2013-06-25...
TGCGTGGCTTGAGTTGATGCAAACTCGCTTGTGGTGCAACTCTTTTTGCGACGCGGGTATTTGCGTGACTTATGTGTGTGCTTCGTTCACACTTTTGAGTGGCTTTTTTTATTTCGCGGCATCCAGTTGCACATTGGTGAAGTGGAATTCTCGCGCGTCAAACAATCCTAAATCGCTCAGTTTCAAAGCAGGAATTGGAAGCAACGCCAAGAAACTCAGTGTCATAAATGGAGCCTTGAATGTGGCGCCAACTTCGCGGGTCATTGATTCATAACTCGCTCCAACTTCCTCCGCTGGCTTATCGCTCATCAATCCCGCAATCGGAAGCGGCAACACATGCTTGTGATCTCCATCAATAAGAACCAAGCCGCCGCGCGCTTGAAACACCGCGTTTGCCGCTTTGGCCAACGCCTCACGCGTGCCCGCCGCAACAACAACATTGTGGCTGTCGTGCGCCACGCTTGCCGCTATCGCTTTTTCACCAAGGCCAAGCCCGCGAATAAACGCCATAGCAGGTGGCGCATCCGTATAGCGATTGATCACCGCTAGAAACGCAATGTCGCGCACGTCACCTAGGTCAAGCTCAATCACACCATTGCGCGACGCAAGCGATTCAATAGCCTCGCTTGTCACCAACTCGCCATCATGGGGAACAATCACGCGCGCTTGCACTTGACCAGTCGCCTGTGTTGTCACGCAAAAATCATTCGCCGTAAATATGGCCTGGCGAAATCGATTTGGAGTCTCCACAGGAAGCCGCGCAAATGTCGCCTGCCCATTGCTGGCAACCAATTCTCCAGCAATCCAAGTTTTGATGGCGCGAAATTCCTGCAGGTCGGTTACTAAAACCATGTCGGCGCGATCTCCAACTCGCAACAATCCGCTGCCAATGTTGTAATGCTGAATTGGATTCACCGTGGCACAGCGCAACGCATCAAACACATTCACGCCGCACTTCACCGCGCGCGCCACAAGCACATTGATGTGCCCCTTGAGCAACATGTCGGGGTGCGCATCATCCGTGCAAAACATGCATAAATGTGGGTATTCAAGCATAATCGGCCACAACGCCTCAAAGTTTCGAGCCGCCGAACCCTCACGGATTAAAATTTTCATTCCCAAGCGCGCCTTACCGCGCGCCTCTTCCAATGTGACGCATTCATGATCGGTTGAAATACCTGCGGAAAAATATTTTGCCGCGTCCGCACCCAATAGTTGCGGTGCGTGACCATCAACCGGCTTGCCAAGCGCCTTGGCTGCAGCGATCTTTGCGAACACTTCTGGATCTCCGTGCAACACTCCAGGCCAATTCATCATTTCGCTCAAGTAGTGAATGTCGGGACGCTTTAACATGTCCGCCACTTGCAGCGAGTCAATCGTTGCTCCTGAACTTTCAAATGCGGTTGCTGGAACGCATGATGGACATCCAAAACAAAACTGAAATGTTCTTCGACGCGCGTCGCGCAACATGAAATCAATTCCAGGAACGCCCAACACATTGGCAATCTCATGTGGATCGCTCACCGTGCCCACGGTTCCATGGCGCACCGCAACACGCGCAAACTCACTTGGCGGCAACATGCTGCTTTCAATATGCACATGCGCGTCAATCAAACCGGGAATCAAAATTCCTGCGTCAACTTTGCCATTGGCTGGCCGCATCGCGACAATGCGTCCTTGCTTGATATCAATTTCTTGTGGCTCAACACATCTATTCAATACATCCGCCACCAAATGTCGCAAGGTCACGCAGGGCTGTGAATTTGTTTGTGCATCAGCCAACATGGTGAGTTTCAAGATAGACCACAACCTTCCCAACTTGGTGCATTGCAGCCTCCATTTTGTAGAGCACATTGGCCACTTGAAATTTGATTTCGCACACAAATCAAAATTTGTCCAATAACTTATCTGATTTCGATTCAAATATTAAAATTATTATTGGAATATCTAATAATATTGTTACTTTCATTTGCTCTCCATTGATTTTGTGACATATTTCTAAAAGTTCCCTTACTTAACGTTCCCCTTACGTTCCCTCACTTTAAAAATTCGATTAACGGTCTGGAGTATCTCTATGCGCACGTTCCCTTTCGTCGCCGCAGTTGCAACTTTTATTTCCTCAACAACCTTTGCCGCTGTTTTGGTGTTTGACAACGCCGCAGTATTTAACGCAGGGTTACTGGAAAGTTCTCTAGCGAATTACGACCAAACATTTGAATCGTATTCAGGAAGCGCCGCATTCTTTACCGGCGGTACTGGCAATTACGCATGGAAGGCCTCATCCGCCACCGGCGTTCTTGGTCAAGCTGGAGTTGTTCAGACAGTAGTAGCCACTGACACTCTCAAATTCGACTTCTCATCCGGCAATGTTTACGGCATCGGCGGTCTTTTCCATTATGTTGACGCCGCGGGCGCATACAAGAGTGGTCTTATGAAGATCAAGTTGAGTGATGGAACCAGTTTCATCCGCTCCATCTCATCACAAACTACGTTCAGCGGTTTTATTACCACGGGCGCAAGCATTGCTTCGCTTGAGTTGAGTCACATTGGCTCAACTGGCGTCACATTCTCCGCCGCAGAAGCACTTACGATTGGCTATGTTCCAGCTCCAGGCGCGTTTGCGCTTCTTGGACTTGCTGGTTTGGTGAGCCGTCGTCGACGAGCCTAATTTCAGATTTGAATTTTCCCAACAGCCGTGGCATTTCGCCGCGGCTGTTGTGTTTTTGCGAACTCAGTGCTCACTGAAGCGTTCTCAATTCATGTTCGAACAAAATGGTTCAACTGTAGAATAATTCCTCATGAGATCCCCTCTGGTTCAATGTGCATGGTTCGGAGTTGCGTTGACCACGCTGGCTCTTGCGCCCATCACATCACCTCGCATCATTCCCAATCAATTGGCTTCGAATGCGCCAAACGGCGTGAATGTTTTTCTTGCCTATACGCCGGAAAAAAGCGCGGAACCTGGATCTGATCAGTCCGCTGTAAAGGCTTTGACCCAATTGTGTTGGGGCGGTGAACGCGGAGCCATTACCAAAACATTCCGTTTGACCGCGTTGTACGCAATGGATGCGGCTGGAAATGCGATCAAAATTTCGCCGATGCTTGGTGACGCAAACCATGCCGCATGGCGTGACGCAAGCACTGAGGCAGAAATGATCGGCGACTCTCCCGCATTTGCGCTTGGCCTCTTGGTCAATCCTGTGGAAGCGCTTGCAAAGATCACAAAAATTACGGGCACTCTTGAACTGAAACTTGGAAAGAATGTCATTCGAATTCCGCCGCAAGCACGTCAAATAAATCAAATCTCCCAAAGCAGTTTATTGGAAGCGAAGGGATTCAAACTCACGGAACTGGGTGAGCAACAACGATTCAATTTGCAATTCGCCTACTCAAATGAAAAGAAAGGCGCGCCTCCTAATTTATTTTTGGTGAATTCGGCTGGCAAGCCAATGTACTCAAGCAAGCCCAGACAATCGGATGGCTTGGTCGTGGTGAAAATTCTTCCAACAGAATCAATTCCACCAGATACAAAATTCAGAATAGGTGTTGATAAAAGTAACACCATAGACGGCGCGACAAAATTATTTCAATCCAAAGAGTTACTGACGGCCGCGTTGGCGAAGCGTGGCTTGAAAGTCAGTGAATATTCATGCCATGTCTCCACTGTTTTTTCATTGGAAATCACACGCATTCCCACCTCAAATATTATTCCAGAAGTTGTTCTTGATTTTGCCGGCAAGCATGTCAAAGGCCAAAGCATTGTTGTTGCGGGGCAACAAGATCCAAATGCCCCCGTGACCACGTCATGGTCATTTGAAATTCCACTTGACATGATCGGAAAGCGCCCAGATGTGTTGGTGCTGCTGACCGGCGATGAAGGACAACGCTCAATCCAGTTTGAATTTCACGACCCGTTTGCGAATTGAATTGCCTGTTCCTACCACGGAACAAGCGACATCAAAATGTGCTTGACCAAACGTCCAACCCGCTCTTTGAAAGTGGAAGAACTTCGCGATTCATCTTGCAGGCCCGATACAACGCGTCGCTCCTCTGAAATTTGCCGCAATTGCTTGGCAAATTCTGGCCGTCGTTTTAGAACTGGCAGCACGCTGACTTTTGCAAATCGCAACAATGACACGCCATGTTCACCAGCCACCACATCGGCGGACCTGGGTTGATTCAGCAGCAACGCCATTTCACCAAACCAATGTGGAGCAAGAATTTCAATTGGCTCCCTGCCCTTTAAAAGAACGCGAACCGATCCGCGCACAAGCAAATACATGTGGTCGCTCTCTTCGCCTTGACGAACAGCCAACTCGCCGGGCTTCAATTCTATTTCTTGAGCGTCACGTGACAATTCACGCCGCTCGGAACTGCTCATGTGGGACTCATCAAAGAGCGGACACCTTCCGACGATCTCCTCCATCTGCGAAACCTGCGCCTCGCACGCTTCAACTTGCTGCGCATCGGCCTTCATGTCCACCATGCGAATGGTTCGCAGCGGGAAAGGAATCTCAATGTCGCTTTCACGCAGGGCATACCACACGCGACTCAGCACACTGTCCACATTCTCGTCCATCACGCGTCGGTCAGCCACCCAAAATCGCAATTCATAATTAATGGATGAGTCGCCATAACTGATTAAAAATACGGCTGGAGCAGGCGATTTCAACACCGCGGAATCTTGCCGCAAAACTTGCAACATGACATCCTTGGCGCGCATGGGCGGCGTGGTGTACGAAATTCCAATCTGGCGCCGCACCCGCAAAGCCCGTGTGGGATAATCCAAATTCAAGACTTCTTTGGTCAGCAACTCGCCATTGGCCACGATTAACATTTGTCCATCAAGCGTGTGAATGCGAGTGGAGCGCAAACTGGTGTCCCACACCACGCCTTCAAGTCCGCCAATACCAATTTGCACCATGTCACCTTTTTGAAATACATGATCGGCCTGCAAATCGAAACCGGAGAAAAGATTTGTGAGCGTGCGTTGCAAACCAAGACCGATGACAAACACCAATGCGCCACCAACTCCAATCACCAACGTCTTGATTGAATATTGCCCCGCGAAATGAACTTGATAAATAACGGAAAGCCCCAGAATCCACAGGCCAAATCGCAGAAGCGCTTTCTGCAGACGAATGATGTCACTGCCTTTAAGCGTTATGCATACATTGCTGAACACCACCAGCGTGAAACTGACCAGCGCCATCAACAATCCAAACTCCATAATGGAGCGGAAAATAGGAACGCTGAGCGTGCTGACTTCATCCGGGTTGTGAATGACCACGCTGATGACATATTCCCAACTTGCTGCAATGCCGGCCCACCCAAACACCGCGATGAGCAAGCCCATTCCTAAACCGCGGGAATCACCTTTGGTTTTGAACAAAAGTTTCACGCCCAGCACTGTGGCGTACAGAGAGATCAGCCAAATAATAGTTGTCAGAACAGGGTGGATTGGGGGAATCGATTCAACGTTCAACTGCGCCTGTACAAGGGAATCCATATTTGCATTCTGACGCATTTTTGGTTTCTTTGCCAGCAAGCGATTGAATCCAGATGCGATTATGCTGCCCGACATGATTCGAACAACTTTCATATTCGTGCTGGGATCTCTCGCCGCATTTGGTTGCGCCAACGCGACCCAGCCTTTTGCGGGCGCACCAGCCACGCGCCTCACTCCAGGGCCCGCGGTCACGGCCGACATCAACACAAAAATGGACAAGTGGCAAACCGTGGTCTACGCCAACCGCCGCCCTGGCGCCGATGTGATTTTCTATGGCATTGCAGATTGGCGCGACGCCATTGCCCAGTCGAAAGCGGCGGGCGCCAAGCAAGTCAGTTTAATTTTTGTGTTTGATGGTCCAGCGCTGGTGTTGGCGTTGAATGACGCCGCGTTTAACCGCGTCATGGGAACCACAACTGGTAATCCATGGAAAAGTTTGGTGACGGATCTTCAGAAGTCTGGCGCCGACACCGAAGTGTGCGGCGGACGCATGAAAGAATTGGGCGTTGGCAACGCGGATCTTTTGCCCGCTGTGAAAGTGGACAACGACGGTTGGTTGCGCGTGATGGACTTGCAATCCAAGGGCTACACGTTGTTTCAAACTTAATTATTGCTTGTTCTGTTCCGCAAGGCGAAAGAGTGCCACGGCTTCGCGCAACGCGCTGATGGAAAGAATTAAAGACTGCGCGGCCTCGGAAAATTCTTTGGTGGCATCGCGCGCGCGCGCGGCATTGCTTGACAAACCGTCCATACTTTGACGAATTTGCTCGGCGCCTTGCACCTGGCTATGCATGCCACTGGTCACCTCGCCAAATTGTCCGCCAATTTCACCCACGCCTTGAATCACGCCCGCGAGTCGCAACCCAATGGTGTTGACTTGTCCAACACCGCGGCGCACTTGATCGGCGAAGCGATCCATTTCCATCACGCCGCCAGAGACCGCGGTCTGCATTTGCTCAACCATGCGCTCAATGTCCAAGGTTGCCGAAGCGGTCTGATCGGCGAGTCGGCGAATTTCACGCGCGACCACCAAGAAGCCCTTGCCACTTTCGCCAGCTTTTTCCGCCTCAATCGCGGCGTTCACTGAAAGCAAATTCGTTTGATCCGCAACTTTGGTAATGGCAATCACAATCGCGTTGATGTTGGATGCCTTCTCATTGATGGCGGACAAGCGGCCAGAAATATCGCCGGTGGCTTTGGCGAGCGCGTCCATGGTCACGCCCATGTCTTGCAAATCTGTTCGCCCCTCTCCCGCCAAGCGCGCCGATTCTTTTGCGCTGGAAGAAACTGTTTCCATGGTGCGGAACAACTCGGAGCCCGTGGTGGAAATTTGGCGAATAGCCGCGGCAATTTCACTGGAACTTGCTCCGAATGATTGCGCGACTTCGTCTTGTTGACGGCTGGCAGCGGTCATTTCATTGGCCGTACCAGTGATGGTGATGGTGGCTTCGCGAACTTTGCCAACCAAACTGCTCAAGCGTTGTCCCATCACATCCATGGATTCCAAAAGTTGACCGGACTCATCCAGATTGTTTGGATCCGCGTAACGGCGACTCAGATCGCCTTGCGCAACAAATGCGGCGGCGGCGGCGGCGTTTTTAATTTTGCCCGCGAGACGTTTTGCCAAACGCATAAGAAGGGACGCCACAACAATAATTCCAACACCAGTGATGATCGAATTTGTCCACGTGAAATTTGAAATTCTGGACTGGATTATTCCCGGAGGAACTTGCACCAAGACAGTCCATCCACCGGCTGGAATTTTGGCCGCCGCGAAAATAGTTTCGGTTTTGGTCGTGGGGTCATCCATCCACAAGGTCTCGGAGTCAGTGCTTGTAAGCAGTGGTTGGAAAATGGGTGCCCATACTGTTGCGGCGACTTCTTTGGTTTTTAAATCCGAAAAGTCGGTGCATTGCTTGCCGCTTGCGTCCACAGGTGAAAGTGCGGCAATGAATTTTCCACCTTTGGAAATTAAAAACACATTGTTTCCAGATTCGTTGGCGAATGTTTGCAGCGCCGCTTGAATTCGACTCAGCGCACGGTCCACTCCAGTTGTGCCAGCGAATTTTCCATCGATGATCAAGGGCACGGTGCACTCGGTCATCATGGTGCCCTCATAGGTGTAAGGCTCGGTCAATGTCGCGTCACGACTTTTTCGGTCGCGCCAATTTCGCATCGGACTTTGGTACCAAGAATTTTCAAATTCCGCCAAAGGTTTCAGCGCAATCTTGTCCCCTTGCGCGGAGTCGCGAAACCAATACGGAATATATCTACCGTTTTGGTCGATGGCGGCGGCGGGCAAAGAAGCGACGGCATTCTTGGCGCCAACAATCGGATGTCCGTCGGCTCCATTTCCATTCGCCATGGCAGCGGCATTCGCCTTGAGATAGAGGGAATCTTTTCCATCGGCGTTTGGTTCATAGCAATAATGCACGCCATAAAATTCTGGTGATTGCTCCAGAACGTCGCGAGTGAACGCCATGCTTTCCTCGCGCTTACCGAAATAGCCATGCTCCGCGGCAGCCGCCAAGAGTTGAGAAGTTTCTATTGCCGTATTATTTTGGTCATTGATATCGCCAGCGATACTTCGAACGTCCACAAGCACTTCTTTTTCGCCAAGACCGCGCAACAACGTGGCCATTCGATAAGCGCCAACCTCCGCGCTCAGGATGGCGACCGCAAGGAAAGGCACAATTCCAAAGAGAATAAATTGCCCAAGAAGACTGCGGTGAAAGCGGATATTCATTGAAATAGATTAGCGGAGATTCAGTGGCTTTGCGCAAAAAAGTGTGTTGCGATTTCGCAAGATCGACGCATTGAAATGCGACTTCGTCACCAGGCTGCAAGAGGCCATTCGATCGTCAATCGTGACACGAAATAGTTGTCTTGCACATTAAGCGACGTCGCGTTTGGATTCATCCTGCAGCGGCGCCAAGTCCTGCAATTCGCCACGCAACTGATTGGCGCGATGGCGGGCCTCATGTTCACGCTTGCGGGCGCTTTCAACTCGTTGGGTCAACTCTTGATCAAGTTCCAGTTGGCGACGCAACGCAATCGCTTCTTGATCGGCAAGCAATTCATGCTCCGCTTGCACCGCGCGTCGCTGTTGTTGAATTTGCGCGGCGGCGGATTGCGCCTCGGCGAGTGTTTTTCCAAGTCGCTCCAATGTTTCCGTAGCCGCGGATCCTTCACGCACCGCTTGCTCATCCAGCGACATGGCTTCCAGCTCTAACTTTAAATTCTTTTCCGCAGCATCAACGGCTTGGCGCAAGCGTTCGCACGCTTCTCCACGCTCGCGCAAACGATTCGCTTGCTCTTGCGCCATCGCGCGGCGACGATCAAGGTCGCGTTCCACACGCTCCACCTCTTGCTCAAGCCGCGCGGCTTCCGCCTGCGCCAACTCCGACTCCGCAAGAAGTTTTTCCACGCGCGCTTGCGCGTCGTTTGCTTGCCGTTGCTTGTCCTCGCTGAGCGCGGTGGCCTCGCGCGCCTGCGCGGACGCCGTTTCAGCCTGGGCATCAGCCTCACGAATTGCCTCTATTTCCTTATATAAACGCCCATTTGCAAGTTCAACGGCTTCGCGTTCGCGGCGCGCGCTGCGCTCCGCTTCAATCGCCACGGTGCGTTCACGATCAGCCGCGGCACGCGCCTCTATTTCCGCGGAGCGATCACGCTCCAACATGTTTATGGCTTGGCCAAGTTCCGCGCGCGCGATGCTGGCCTCATCGGTTGCAATCTTTGCGGTGACCAACAATTCATCCGCACGGCGCATGGCTTCCACAGCGAGCTCGCGCTGCTTCTCAACATTTTCCACAAGTTCACGCTCGCGCGCAGCAGCAGCATCGGCGCGCGCGAATGCCTGCTCAGCGGCCAGACGTTCAACATCCGCTCGACGCGCCGCTTCTTCCGCCACAATTCGTTGTTCATTGGCGCGACGCTGCGCCGCATCGGCCGCAACACGCTCCTCATCAGCGCGGTGACGGGCCTCCTCCACCGAAGCGCGTTCACGCTCCACGCGATCAAGCATGGTTTGCACCAACGCGCGCTCTTGCAACGCTTGCTCGGTGGCAATGCGCACGGCTTCTTCAAAGCGAGTGGCGCGACTTTCAGATTCACGCGCCACACTCTGCGCCCGCTCCGCGCGCTGTTGAGCCTCCACCACAATTGCGCGCGTGGCTTCCGAACGCGCGATGGCTTCTTGCGCCAACTTTTGATCCCGCGCCCAGCGCGTTTCCGCTTCTTGCGCGGCGGCGCGATCAGTCTGCGCGGCGGCGCGAATGGATTCCGCATGGGCCTTTGACGCGGCGGCAGAAGCGCGAAACTGATCCGCCTCTTGCATTAAACGCTTGGCTTCAAGCAACGCGCTTTCCGAGGCGTTTCTAAGCTGATTCGCAGTTTCTGTTGACTGAACAGCTTGCGCGCGAACCTGGTCCGCGGCGTCGCGCGCCACGGAAACTTGCTGATGCATTTGCTCCGCTTGATCAATTCGATCTTCAATTTCACGAAGCGTTTTCTGCGAGCCTTGGCGATCGACCTCCGCCATTTGTATTTCGCTTTGCAACTGCGCAATAGAAGCGGCGTGCGTGGACTTCATGGAATCAAGTCGCTGCGCGCGTGCGGCAAGATTGGCTTGTTGCGCCGCTTGTTGTTGCGCCACTTTTTGCTCTTGAGCAAATCGCGCCTCCGCCTCGGCGCGGGCTTGCGCTTCTTGGCGCGCTTGTTCAATTTCTTGCAAGCGCGCTTGCTCAGCCGCAACTTGCTGCGCGCGATCAGCTCTGGCTTGCTCGCGATCACGCCTTGTACGGGCAAGTTGATCTCGCCATGAGCAAATTTCCGTTTTGAAATTATGAATTTTTTCCTGGTCCGCCCCGCGCGACTGCATGGCGGACACGCGCAGTTGCAGCAACCTTTCAAAGGCCGCGTCATGCACGTCGCGCCAACTGCGTCGATACAAATCAAGTTCAATGGCGCTGGTTTGAAATCGCTCCGCCAAAAGTTGCAGCGCGCCGGCCGCGTCGTTTTGAAAGCGGCGCAAAATATCCATTAACTCTGGCGTGACATCCGCGGGCAAGCGCAACCGCGCAACCAACTCGCCAACTTCCAGCACCACCACATGCTCCGCATCCGTCAACGCGCGGCCACCACTCATGCGCTTGGATTCCCAAGCGTCGAGATAGCCATCAAGAGTTCGAGTGGTTTTTGACATAAATACCCGATCACCAATCGGCGAAGTGTGAGTATGACATAAACCAATTCTGGAAGAAAATTGGATTTATATTTGCCCACGAATTCATTCCAAGACCGGTTTGCAAACCCATAACCTTGCGCAATATGGCATTTAAATTCCTTAAATAGTGCGAATTATTGGAGAATGCTGTTTGTACCACCCAAGTTTCAGAGTAGTGTGAGTACAGCCCAATTTATGAAACATAAAATCACTCCCCAAAGTCGTCTGTTTTTATTTACGTTGACAACACTCACTGGCCTGCTTGCCACCACTTCAGTGCAGGCGCAGCAAGTGATCCATTGGGGAAATAACGTCTCCAATTCACTTTCAACAACCACCCTGCTGCCATTTAGCCAAGTTGCGGGTGGCAGTGGTCACACCATCGCCATTGCTTTTGACGGAACAGTAAAAGGATGGGGTGAAAACTATGCGAATCAAACGCAGGCTCCAGTTGGTCTGGACAATGTGGTGGAAATCTCAGCTGGGCAAGGCTTCAGTGTGGCCGTAAAGCGTGATGGAACAGTGGTTGGTTGGGGCGACAACAGTCGAGGTCAATGCCTGGGTACGGATCTGTTTGGTTCCCCGATCACAACGTATGTGGACCCCTGGAGCGGCAGCGTGCCGGTGCAGATCAACGGTCAGACGCTCACCAATGTTGCGCATGTATCAGCCGCTTGGTCCATGGTCCTTGCGTGCAAGAAAAACGGCAGCGTTATTTCCTGGGGTGAAGAAATGCTTGGCGGTATTGATGTGCCTTCAGACCTTCAATTGGCGGGAGCCAACGTAGTACAAGTTGCGGCAAGCGGATCTATTTATGCGGCTCTGAAGTCCAATGGAACATTAGCGGTATGGGGCGCCGCTGCATGGGACCCTAATTTTATGCCACAAGACCTGACAGGCGTAAAACAAATCGCGGCCTGTTACACGCATCTCGTGGCGCTGAAGAACGACGGTACCGTGGTGACATGCAAAGGCATGCGCGGCAGCTTCAATATGCCCGCGTTGCCTGCAGGAATCATTTCGCACGCAGCCATTTCCCCTGTGACCCAAATCACCACGGGCACTGTTTCAACAACCGTGGTGTTTGCCGATGGAACGGCTGATGGTTGGACAGAGGATCCAAATGCGGATTCTTTGCATGGCTATGTGCCCGCTGAATATCGTGGTGCAAACCACACGTGCACCATCACGAAACTTGGTTCAAGTTGGGAACAAACTGTTGCCACCGTCTCTGGCACTTGTGCCAAAAGTGGATTGGCTTGTTGGATGGCGGCGACCACCGCCGACAGTCCTTATCCAGTGTGGGAAAAAGGTCAGACCCTGATCCCTGAAGGAGTGATTGATCACGCACTGCAAGTGGCAACCGGCGATCATCACACGGTTGTGTTGTCGGCGAAATCGCCTAAAAATAATTTACGCTTCTTTGGCGATACAAGCACAAACTTTATTCCAAGCGAAATCTCTGTCGAATATCTTGCCTCAAATCCATTACAGATTGATGCCGAAGGAAACCACACGGTGGTGCTTGCGCAGGGCGTATCGAATGGTTTGAAAAAGGCGTACTCGTTGGGCATTGGAGTGCAGCAACCGCCCAACGGCATGTCCGGAGTGAAGCAAGTGACGGCTGGAAAGACGCATGATGCAGCAATTGTTGCTACGTCTAGCGCTGATTGGGTTGGTACTCAATTGCAAAATTGTGTGGTTGCATGGGGCGACAATTCACAGGGTCAGTGCTTGGGCACCGATGAATTTGGCAATCAAATTATTTCTCCTAGCAATAGCGCGACGCCTGGAATACAGATTTCTATGGCCAACTATGCGCAGATCAATGGCGTTCCAGTTTCTGGCGTCAAAGAAATTGCGGCCGGCAATGGCAACACCATTGCGCTGAAGGAAGATGGAACCGTGGTCGGCTGGGGCAGTCTTGAAATTATGGGATTTCCGTACCCACTTGAGGTGCCGGCAGGCCTGACCAATGTCAAACAAATTTCCGCATCGGGAAACAATCTGGCCGCTTTGAACAATGACGCAACGGTGACGCAATTCGACCCAATGTGGACTCCGCCTACACCTTCATATGGAGGCTATAAACAAATCGATTGCAGTAGCGAAGGCACTGTTGGTTTGACATATTCTGGTCTTGGGCTTGCATGGTGGCAGAATCCAGAAAAACCTGAGTCTTCGCCCGTGAATTCGCTCGGCATCACATCCGTGGAATGTGCAACCAACCATGAGGCCTTGGCAATTATTTCAAGTCAATACTTGTCTTGCGGCACAGAGCCCCGTAGTGGAGATACATTCCTGATTCAAAGCGGAAGTGCGTGGCAGGATATTGGTGCTTGGGCTTGGATAGTCGGTGGGTCTTTTCAGTTTCAGACACCTGGCCCCGATAGCGGTGTGCTCATGGATCGATTTGCCACGGTGGGAGTTGCTGCATCAAGCGAAGACAATGATTGCACCGAGGCCTATGCCGGAACAGTTAATATTCAGTCAGGAAGCACCATGGTGGCGTTCTTGCCAGCAAGTGATTCGGCTTCAGCCCCACTTTTGCGGGTAACCACAATTGCCAAGTTGGCTGGTCGAATGATGGTGGTTTCTGGAGCGAATGGCTTCCCTGCGGATTTAAATATGCCTGTGCTGACCTGCGGAACAGCCTACGGTTTCTTCGACGTATTGCAATCTGACATTGCGCCACCAGCGGGCAAGTTTCTTACGTTGGTGCCAAGTGATGTCAATGGCCGCACCATATTTTCTTTGCGCCTTCTGCCAATGCCAAGCGCGGCCAACTTAAGTAGCACTACTGGTGCAAGTGCGAGCGGCGTTGCGATTGCGGCGGAGTCAATGGACTTTAATGTCGATGGCTTTGATGACATTGCGCTTGCCGTGCAGACTGGTTCAACAGGTCTTGTGCAAGTGCTTATGAATGATGGCTTGGGCAACT
>SESA01001225.1_pt1 | contig 13648 bp, 17 predicted proteins | sample 3171451 | NCBI WGS metagenome assembly SESA01 (sample SAMN06051862, study PRJNA518727) | freshwater metagenome | biome: subpolar coniferous forest; feature: holomictic lake; material: water; isolation source: holomictic Lake 227, 8 m depth | place: Canada: near Kenora, Ontario | collected...
CCATCGTGCACTTCCCCGATTTTATGTGACATACCTGTATAATAAAGAATACGTTCTGATGTAGTTGTCTTACCGGCATCAATGTGCGCGATAATACCGAAGTTTCGTGTTTTTTCTAGTGGGTAATCTCTTTCCATAATTAACTTGTTAAACAGTTTGAGTTTTTAATCTCAAAATAATAATAAAACGAAAGAGTGTGCCTCTAACGTAAGAGGTAGAATACAGCAAAATACAAGATAAATCAAGAAAAAAGCCAGGTTTGCAAGAAGCACAAACCTGGCCGCCCAAATCAATACGGCTGCATAAGCGCCGAAAATTCTGGGAGTAATTCTGGTCGAATAGGAACAAACCCTTTCGGAACACTCGAAATGAAACACATCTGAACCCTAATATCGTCAGGACACAGAATGGTTTTAGAATCGAGAAAATCCAGAAAATCTTCCCTTTGAAAACTATCACGAAAAGGTCCGAAGAACATCCGACTTTCGCTCACTTTCTGAACACGAATAGTACTACAAATTTTATATATGTCAAAAGACACACCCGGAAGGATGTGTCTTTTGTTTCTTTTTTTTGAAGTTTACCAAGCGAAGTGTGCAAATGCCTTGTTTGATTCTGCCATTTTGTGAACAGTTTCTTTCTTCTTGATTGCACCACCTTCGTTCTTTGAAGCTAAGATTAACTCATCTGCAAGTTTTTCGTGCATTGGTTTACCTTTCTTTGCTCTACTTTCTGCTACGATCCATCGCATTGCAAGCTGAAGTCTTCGTTCTGGGCGAACCTCTCGAGGAACTTGGTAGTTTGCACCTCCAACTCGTCGTGATCGAACTTCTACTGTAGGACCTGCATTTCTAAGTGCCTCTTCGAAAACTATAATTGAATCCTCTACTTTTTCTTTCTCTTTAATTACATCAAGAGCTTTGTACATAATTGTACGTGCTGTGTTTTTCTTACCACTTTCCATAACGTAGTTAATGAATTTGGCAACACGCTCATTATTGTATTTGAGCTCTGGTTTAACTATATTTCGATTTTTTACTTTTCTTCGCATGTTATTTTGTGTATTTTATTCCCCGTTTCACACAGGTACTCCACTATTAATTACCTATTTTGCTGCCTTTGGTCGCTTGTTACCATACTGACTTCGGCCCTTTCGGCGTTTGTCTACACCACCTGCATCAAGCTTACCTCGAACAACAGTGTATCGAATACCAACATCCTTTACCTTACCACCTCGTAGTAGCACCACTGAGTGTTCCTGTAGGTTGTGTCCTTCTCCTGGAATGTATGCAGTAACTTCCATTCCGTTTGTAAGTCGAACTCGGGCAATCTTTCGAACAGCTGAGTTAGGTTTCTTAGGAGTTTTTGTAGTAACCTTTGAACATACACCTCGTTTAAAAGGTGATCCGTAAAAAGTTGGTCTGTTTTCAAGAACGTTGAAGCCGCGAGTAAGTGCAACTGATGCTGACTTTCGCTTTGTTTTGCTTCGCTGTCGCTTTACTAATTGGTTTATTGTTGGCATATATAATATATAAGTGGGACCAATTTACTACATTAGCTTAAAAAAAGCAAGGGGTTTTCTGGTTTTGATATATAAATTTGAGAAATTTTCTCAGGTTGGCGGGTTTTGCGGAGCAAAACCCGCCAACCTCCTACCCCCCCCACATATAAAAAAGCTCCGCACGAATGTGCAGAGCTATGAGGTTTACACTATGTCCCCATCGAGCGTTGTGGCAGATTGCCAAATGAGCTTAACTTGCGAAACGTCCAGAAAATTCACTCGGAGAAAAGGAATAGTCAAGATCATACCAATCTAACAATACCTCACCATCAGCTTCACGAATACATGGCACAAAGTAGTCGCCATCGAGATCTTCCACAACCCCTTTCCAACCACAAATGGTTTTACCTTTGAAGTGTTTCTTAAAGAAGATAATGCCTTTCCCTCGTATCTCCTCCAAGTCTCTTAGTCCGAGACAGGTTTCGAGTATTTCCCCCGTCTTGAGATTGGCGTAGATATCATGCCCAGCAATTTCCCCTTTTTTACCACCTTCATCAAGATATAACTCAATTTGAGAGATGTCGTATTCCGAATGATTAACACCTTCCAACTCAGGGTGAATCACCTTTTTTACCCAATCAGGGTAGATTGGTTTGATAGAGTGATCCACGCGGATGAGGGTGTCAGATGAAAAATTCAGCTCTAAAAGAAACCTACGTAGAGCTTTTGGGTTTTCAATCCAACCTTGCATTACTTCACCAGACATTTCTGGTAGATTTTCCGATATACGAGCGATAAGTTTCGCTATTTGTTTACAGGTTTTCGCACTCATGATGCGGTTTTTCCTTTCGTTTTTGTTATTGCCAGTAGGACAGTCACGGAGTGAGTAGTCATAGCCAGAAAACCTCGATATTTCAAGGGTTTTTGGCTATGACCACTATTTCACAAGTCGAATTTTAAAGAACCTGTTTAAACCAAATTGTATCATTATTGAGCACTAAAGTCAATATGTTTATATAAATAATGGCTTTAAATAAGAATTTTTAGAAAGAAATCCAGTATAGGTGAGAGAATTGAACCTAAAAATACAAGGAAAAAGATGACAATAATCATTCCATACTGGTCAAAAAACCCTCGAACTTTCATGACTTGGTGTTGTGGGAGCAGTGCATACAGTATTTTTGAACCATCAAGAGGTGGGATCGGGATTAGATTAAATATAGCTAAAATAAGGTTGACCGTAACTATAGTAAATGAGAAGCTCACAAAAGACTGCGAAAGCTGAAGATTTGAGGAGAAACGGATTAACTGTGAAAAAATAACAGCGAGTACAATATTTGATATTGGCCCAGCCACAGCCACCATAGCTTCACCCCATCTCCCTCCACGTAAGTTGTATGGATTTATCATAACCGGCTTTGCCCAACCAAAGATTACACCACCCATCATATAGCTTATTGTAGGTAAAATAACAGAACCAAACCAATCTAAGTGTTTTAGGGGATTAAGTGTAAGTCTACCTTGAAGTCTGGGTGTTGGGTCTCCAAGCGCCTCCGCAGCGAAACCGTGCGACATTTCATGAATTACCACAGACATAATAAGAATAGCTATTGAAAATATAAAATTGACATTCATATGCATTGTATGATAGCATATCGCCCACATATGGCTAAGATTTGCCCAATTACAAAAAGAACATCAATCGTAGGCGGCGGTTACTCAAACCGAACCCGTGCTACTCAATTTAACCCTACTGGTTCAGTTCGAAAGTACCTAAACCTTCAAAAGAAGCGTATTTATATTCCAGAACTAAAGAAAACAGTCGTTATGACTATTTCTACTCGAGCACTCAAAACTATTCAGAAGCATGGTGCTTTCACAACACTAAAGAAAGCAGGATTGATTAAATAAGTTTAAAAATAGAAAAGCGACTCACCCAACAGGTGAGTCGCTTTTCTATTTACACACCACTCTCTCTGCATTGCTTTCACACACAATCATTCCCTCTTGGTCTGTGCGTAAAATTTTAATTCCAAGTTTATTTAAAAAATCTAAAACTTCTTTATGAGGATGTCCGTAACGGTTATTTTTTCCATCTGAAATAATTGCGAACTCCGGAGCAACAGTTTTCAAAAAAGTTTCTGACGAAGAAGTGCGCGACCCATGGTGCCCAACTTTTAGCACGTCACTTTTCAAATAAGATCCATCATGCTCTACTAAATAATTTTCAACATCTTGCGGAGCGTCCCCTGTAAACATAAAAGTGCTTGAACCGTATGAAAGCTCCAAAACAATAGAACCTTCGTTAGTATCTTTTAAGGACTTAGTATCTTGATACGGAGCAAGTACTGAAAATACAACATTATCTTTTTCATCAAGAATAATTTTCATCCCACGTGAGGCTTTTACTTGAAGAGATTTTTCTTCTTCAACTTTTTTCTGTAAAGTTTTCGATGTTTGTGTATCTGAAGGTGCTCCATTATCAATAAAAGATCCAATTTTATAAGAATCAAAAACGTATGGAAGTCCACCAATATGATCTGCGTCTGGATGTGTTGCAAGTACCACATCAATATTTTTATCCCCAAACGGCATTATATTCCCCAGCTCACTTACTACCTTTTTATCAGGCCCACCATCAATAAGTATTTGGTTTCCATTTGGTGCTTCCACATAAATAGCGTCACCTTGGCCAACATCAAGAAAGGCGACAGTGAGTTTATGTTTTTCTCTAGAATACGAAAAAATAAAGATTACAAAAAAGAGAAGAAAAATATTTATAAAAAATAAAATTTGAACTTTCACATTCATAATTATAAACCACTAAAAGAAAAAACGTCGTGGATAAAATCCAAAACGCTTAAAAAATCCGATTTAGCAGAAGCAAAAATGAAATGATGCACAGCATCCACGAAAGACCTGATGGACCTCTTCGCTCCCAAAAAAACATGAGATACGTCCACGAGACCGATACAATGATAGCTGACAAAATAATCAGAGGCGCAACGCTAATACTTAATGATTCTTCAAAACCATCAATGAATGAGCATGTTATCGCCGCGACCAGACAAGAGCCAAATTCAACATCAAAGAGATTTCTTTCTGCACCAAAAAATAACCAGAACCAGGCAGTGATGAAAGCAGCATCAACGCAAGTATATTCAATCAAATAAATCTGAAAAATTCTCCCAAACCAATAACAACAACCAGAGTTGTTAACACCAGAAGAACCGCGCACATGGCTTTAAATTTGAACGGATTAGTGATTTTACGATAGAACATTTTAAACCTCCTCGATGGAGTATATATCACGAAAACCAAAAAGCAAGTCTATGATATACTGAATATATAAGCTAATTTTTAACTATATATGGAATACAAAGAACAAACATTCAACATCCCCGAAGTTGAAGGAATATCAAAAAAAACTATTGATGAACACTTAAAGCTTTACGCTGGATATGTAAAACACGCGAACATAATCACAGCTACGATTGCAGAAATGAACAAGTATACTGGCCCAGACATGCCAATGCCGGCTGGTACCATATATGCAATCAACGAAATGCGCCGACGTTTTTCTTTCGAGTTCAATGGTATGCGAAACCATGAATACTATTTCGAACAACTCGAAGGTGGGCCGAGCATGGGAAACCCGGAAAGTGCCCTCGCACAACAAATGAAAAAAGATTTTGGCAGTGCTGAAGTCTGGTTTGAAGAATTCAAAAATATTTGTCTTACTCGAGGTATCGGCTGGGCAATATTGTACTACGACAAAAAAACTGATTCACTCGTGAATGCATGGGTAGATGAGCAACACTTAGGGCAGCTGAACGGACTCGACTTTATTTACGGAGTAGACATGTGGGAGCACTCCTATTATCTCGATTACACGCCAGCGGAGAAAAAGAAATATGTCGAAAGCTACCTCCTGGCAACAAATCAAGATGTGGTAGAGAAGAGGTTCGAAAAAATAAAAAATTCATAATAAATTTATAAAAATAAAACCCCACAACTTTTAGGTGGGGTTTTATTTTTATAACCCCCACACCGCAAAAGGAAGACTTGCGAAAAAGTGTGCCATCGCGGTGGTGTAAAGAAGTAAAAAATGAGAAATGAAACCTGGTATAAAAGCAAGATAGGTTGAAATAAAACCAGACACACCTGTTATAAAACCGAAGAACATTGTCGCGGGAACAATTGGAAGCACGAGAATATTTGAAGCAAGAGAAATAACTGAAACACTCCCCATACTCCATAAAAAGTACGGCGTTACGAAAATTTGCACAGCAAGTGTTGTGGCAACAATTTCACGAAGCGTTGCGAAACGTATCCACACCATTTTCAGCTCTATGTGTTTCGAGAGAAGGATCATACCTGCCGTTGCTAAAAACGAAAGATGAAAAGATGGATCATAGAGAAGTGTGTATGGACTCCACGCCACCATCATAGTCGCCACAAGCACGAGAGTACGAAACGTATCATATTCTCTTCCCGAAATTTTCCCAATAATTGCAATCAAAGCCATTATTGTAGAACGAACAGTTGATGCTCCACCACCAGAGAGAAGCGCAAACAAAATAATTGCAAACCCACCAAAACCAAGTGAAACAAATTTGGAAAGCCAAATATTTACAAAGCGCGAAACAGCATCACCCACAACAGTAATGTTGTATCCAGATAAAACCATAATGTGCATGAGCCCAGATTTACGAAAATCTTCTTTGATGTTTTTGGAAATTGAATCCTGTGATCCAAGTAAAATACCGGAGATGAGTGCTGTATCTCCACTACTCAACACGCTTTCAATTTTTGAAACAAATATTCTTTTAATACCATAAAGATGTGATATTAAAAAATTTCCACCAACACTTCCTACTCTTTCTATTTTCGCTTTTTTAATAACAAAAAATATCCCGTCCTTGGCGAGGTATCCTGGATAATTAAAAGTTCTACCAGCTTCTGTTTCAAAAGATTTAGGAAGTTCTAAAACACCACCAATTTTTACTGTGTCCCCATATACAAATGAATCATATCCTTCGTAACCCACAAGTATGGTTTCTTTTTTAAAAAGAGTACTGCTTCCAACCTTTAAAACCTCAACTTGCATTTGCATTCCTTTATCGTTCATTTTTGGCTCTGCCTTTACTACACCCTCAAGCAGCACATAAGTCTTTTCAAGATTCTTAAATTGAGAAGTTTTAAGCAGAGAGTGATCTGCACAAAAAACACCAACAGACAACAAGACTGCACAAAAGAAAACAATTTTGTATATCTTTTGTTTAGTTAATATCCAAAATCCAAACCATGCACACACAAAAGACACAATAAAAATAAAAGGTACAAAAATATCTTGCAGAATAAACCTCAAAAATATACCTATAAAAAAACTTAAGCAAAAAAGATAAAAATTCATGAAATCTTCATTATCAAATCTTTATTATTGTAGACGAAAGCAAGAATATACGAAAGAAGTACATGAAAACATTACTGGCAATATATTATATTTCTATCTTCCTTTATTTTTTTCTTGTGGCCACAATATCTCTCTTTGCTGAATTTCTTAGGTTGGTATTTCCATCCTGGAGAAAAAGAGACCGTTACAAATTTACACTTTGCATATGGAATTGTCGCAGAAAAAATAGAATCGGAGATGGCCAACTAATTACAATAGAAGGGTTGGTGGAAGAAATGAATAGTTACAGCAAGCTTTTAAAGCTTTATGGTTTCACTCGAGATATCCCATATGAAATGGGTTGGTGGAATCAGTTAGTAAACCTCAGTGTGTAGCATAAAGCTACACACTTTTATTATAAAAATTTGACATAAAAGATTTTATGAGTAATCTTTCTCTTTAGATGAAATCACGCGTATTGATATACGTAGGGTTGCTTAGCGTCCGTTCTTTGGCCGCCGCAATTCTCACACAAGAGACCCCACAAAGTCTCGTCATACCCTTGAAATCAGACCAGCAATATATTCGAGAATCCATCGAATTAAATTTGCTGACATTTGAAAAATTCTGTTTACCAGAGTTTACCCAGCTAAAAAAACCGAACTCGGAAGAGACTTGGTTTCGAGAGCAGGAAAATCTGGTGTATGAATTTTGTCAGATGAAACCACGTACGTCGGGCCACAAGGTTAAGGTCCTTGGTTGGGTCAAGACGTAAATGTAAAAGCCGCCCTGGGTCCGTTCTGCGAACGGACCCAGGGCTAAATTTTTATAACCCCCTCCACTGTTTAAACAATTCCCCTTCTTCTTCTTTACTAAAAACTTTTTTAAATTTTGTACCAGATTTTCCTTTCACCCGTATTTCACATTCAGCCCACGTTTTATGTGTCTGAATTTTCCCATCCACCAAACTTACATATGAATATGCCTTTCCTGTATTTTTTGATTTCTTTGGGGATGATGAAAAATTTCCTGGAGCAGTAGTGAGATCCACAGGATAATCTTTAACATCACCAGAATATAAAGGTGTAATTTCTTCATCAGCAAAACTTGTTGCTATTTCATCACAACGCTCATTTGCAGGAACACCTGCATGACCAGGCACAAGCTGCCAATCAATTTTTACTTTTTGTAACAGTTCATCTAGCTCTTCCCACAAATCTCTATTCAAAACACCTTGTTTTCCTTGTGTCATCCAATTATTTCTTTTCCAACTTGAGACCCACTGGGTTGCCCCTTTTAAAACATATGATGAATCAGTATATATAGAGACATCTTTTTTTCTACTTTGAATATACTCAAGTCCCTTAATGACTGCCATGAGTTCCATGCGGTTATTTGTTGTCTTCTTTTCTCCGCCTCCAAGCTCAACAACCACGCCATCAAAAGAAATTATTGTTCCCCACCCTCCAGGGCCAGGGTTTCCACGAGAGGAACCGTCAGTAAATATTATAGATTTTGGATGCATCAAAAGATTATATCACGATACATACACAAGCAAATCTGCACCTAAATTACATCTACAATTCTTAAACGTAATTCTGCTCTTCCTCTAAAAAATGACTTTTCCAAGGATGCTATAAGATTAATTTTCCCACCTTCAAAAATTTCTTTCTGAAAACTTTTTTCATTAGCAAAAAAAGAAATGGCTTCAATTATTCCTCCGTTTTCTTTTTGAAGAATTATCTTTAAGTGATTTTTTTCCTTCCCGAATTGAGCAACACTTTTAACTGACACATTTTTAAATTGAAATACAGGCTTTGGATTTGCAATACCAAAAGGAGACAACATGTCCATCTCTTTAAATGTACGTTCATTTATTTCACGTAAACTAAGTGTAGTGTCTATTAAATAAGGTTCTTTTGCTACACCAGTGCTTATGGTCAAAACTTCTTTGTGGGCATTCGCAAGAGCATCTTCCAATAAATGGATTTTTTCTAAAGAAACAGAAAAACCACCAGACATTGAGTGTCCACCAAAATCTATAAAGACTTCATTTTTTACAGCTCGCATCACTTCAACAATATCAACAACTCCGTTTGAACGACAAGAACCTTTTATCACCTCTCCACCCTCTCTTCCCCACAAAAATACAGGCAAACCATGTTCTTCGACAAGTGAGTTCGCAGCAAGACCGAGAAGCGAAGGTCTCCAATCTGGATGTCCAAGAACAATCACACCTTTCTCTTTTTCTCTTTCGATTCGATTCACAAGTGTTGCTTTCATTTCTTTCACCATTCTTGCCACAATACCTTTTCTTTCATTATTCAAATCATGAATCTGCTCAGCATATTTCTCTGCCTCTTTTTCATTTGTCGATGAAAGCATTTTAAATGCATCAAGTGCGTGACCCATTCGAGAAGCCGCATTAATGCGAGGAGAAATCATAAACCCAACATCTTCCTCTGAAATTGTTTTTTGTTCTACTCCAGCTTTTTTCAAAAGAGCAAGAAGTCCTGGGCGTTTACTTTTGCGAAGTACCCTAAGTCCATACGCCCCAAGCACTCTGTTTTCTCCAAGAAGAGGTACCATGTCAGAAAGTGTTGCAATGCCCACCATGTCTAAAAACCATTTTTCTTGACCTTCTGGTAAACCAAAACGGTTTTTTACCAAAATAGCCTGAATGAGTTTAAAAGCAACTCCAGTCCCGCAAAGCATTTTTTCTGGATATGTATCGCCTTCTTGTTTTGGATCTAAAATTGCATAAGCTTTTGGAAGTTTTTCTCCGGGCAAATGATGATCTGTGATAATCATATCCACCCCTAAACTTTTTGCATGTTCTACTTCTTCAACATCTGTAATTCCGCAATCGAGTGATATCAAAAGCTTTACACCTTCTTCTTTGCACCTAGCAACAGATTCATTTTTCAAACCAAAACCTTCCAAGTGTCTGTCAGGGATATAGTAAAATACATTTGTGTAACCAATGCGATCAAAAAAATCTTTCATCATCACAGCTCCAGGTACGCCGTCGGCATCATAGTCGCTAAATATCCCAATTTTTTCTTGTTTCTCAATTGCCTGCAAAATTCTATCTACACTCTTTTCCATGTCTTTCATCAAATATGGATCGTGTACTCCAGTTTCATACGAAGGATTAAGAAAAACACCAAAGTCTATCTCACTGATTCCGCGATTTTTGAGCAATAATATCTGCAATTCCGAAATTTCATTCATAAAAATGATTGTATCATGTTTTCTGGTATACTATATTTATGACAACAAACCATGATGAAAACTGCATTTTTTGCAAAATAGTCGCAGGAGAAATTCCTGCAAATAAAGTTTATGAGGATGAATCAAATATAGCTTTTTTAAGTATTGGACCAAATAATCCAGGTCACACAGTTGTTATTCCTAAAGACCATTTTGAAAATATTTACGGACTTCCAGATGAAACACTTTGCAGACTGATGATAGCTGTAAAAAAAGTGGCTCTTGCTGTGAAAAACGGACTAGATGCAGATGGTATAAATATTGGAATGAACAATGAAGAAAGCGCGGGGCAAGAAATCCCCCACGCACATATTCATGTAATTCCACGTAAACACGATGACGGTCTGGTTCACTGGCCACCAAAAGCATATCTTCCTGGTGAAGCCGAGGAGGTAGCAGACAAAATAAAATTTGCACTAGATTAAACAAAAACCACCTGATTAAAAATCAGGTGGTTTTTGTTTATGTCAATGGAATATCCTTCGGCAATTTATATTTTGAAGTCACATCCAAAAGCTCTAAATCGAGGGGCGTGTTATCGGGATACGAGATTGCAAAAAAGTCTGTATCCGCAGGACCCACAACAAGTCCAGCATGTTTCCCTGAAAATAAAACATCACATATTTCTGTTTTCAACTCATCCCCCTCTTGAGCTCTGAAACCTCGCCTATATAGACCATTATAATTTTTCGGTCGAAGCACAGCACACCGAGACCAAGTAAAATTTGTAAACAAAAGATTTTTAAAGAAACTTGTATGTCTTGGGTTGGTTGACCTATCCCCCTCTAAATGAATATAGCCACCCAAGTCGCCATCATATTTTTTCCAATGCCACCAATGAACTCGCTTCAGTGAAAAAGGCTCCCACAGCAATGCGATAATCGGCCAAAGGATTTTATCTTCCCAACTTGGATGAGCAGTTTTTCTCATTTTAAAAAATAAATTATTTCAAGGCCTCAATTCCCACCAAAGTCTCGTCTGCCAAAAAATCTAGAGTTGCACCACCTCCTGTGGAAATAAATGAAAAATCAGATTCTAAATTAAGTTTCTTTATTGCGGCAAGTGTATCCCCCCCTCCCACAATAGATTCTGCTTGAGAACTTGCAATGGCTTGAGCCAATGAGAGTGTACCTTTATCATATCCCATTTCAAAATTTCCCATCGGACCATTCCATAACACAAATGCGGCATCACGAATTTTTTCTTCCCATAATTTTATGGTCTCTTGTCCAACATCCATAACAGCATCGTTATCTAGAATATCATCTATTTTTTTTGTACTTGTACCACTTGGATTTGTAACCACAACATCAGACACGATCAAAAGCTTTGAACTTGAAATTACACCACTTAGGTCAATAACTTCTTTTGAAACTCGTGACAAACCCACATTTTTCCCTTGAGCTTTAAGCACATCATTTACAAGAGCTCCACCCACACAAACAATATCTGCTTTTTCAATAAATTTCTTTATAAGAGGAAGTTTTGTCTCAAACTTTGCACCACCCAAAATAAATACAAAAGGGTGAGCTGGATTAAAAGCTTTCGAAAGTTCCGTAATTTCTTTTTCAAGCTGAATACCTGCGTAAGATGGTAAAAATTTAGGAATACCCACAATAGACGCATGCTCTCTGTGACACACAGAAAATGCATCGTTTATATAAAAATCTCCAAGCGAAGCAAGTTTCTTAGAAAAGTTTTCATCATTCGCTTTTTCTCCAGGATCTGTACGAAGATTTTCCAAAAGCACAACATCATTTGTTTCAATAAGAGCTTTGGCCTCTTCAAGATTTTTGGCGAATACAGATTTGATAAACTTCTGTAAAACTTCAGCAGCAGGCTTGAGTGAACACTCTCCACCCTCTTTATTTGCTTCACAGTGAGCAATCAAACATATTTTTGCACCAAGTTTTTGTAGTTGTTGGATGGTTGGTAAAGCTGCTTTAATTCGGAAATCATCTGTAACTACCCCATTCTCCACAGGAACATTAAAATCCACACGTACAACAGCTACTTTCCCAACAACATTCCCTAAATCTTTTAGTGTTTTCATTTTTTATTCTAATTATTGGTACTTCTATGCCTTGTCTACCTCTTTCAAAAGATCTGCAAATTCACCAGTTAGACTTGCACGTCCAACCAACAAACCATCCACTCCTCCATTTTTAATAATCTCTAAGGCATTGTCAGCATTCACGGTACCACCATAAAGAACCATGGCCGCATGCGCCAAATCTTTACTGAAATGTTCAGCAAAGATTTTTCGAATATAAAGTACACTAGTATGAATATCGTGAGAATCTAGAGGTTTGGTTGCATCAATAGCAGAAACAGGTTCATATGCAATCACAAGGTCTAGCATATCCCCACGTTTTACTTCCGCTATACATTCCAACAATTGTTTTTTAAGTTCTTCAAGATATGCACCATCGTTGTCACGAACTGTTTCACCAATACAAAGCACAGGTCGTAAACCTTCAGCCAGGGTTGTGGCAACTTTTTTTGCAATCAATTCATTAGTTTCTCCCATTGCACGCCTATTGGAATGCCCAATGATTACAAATTGAACACCAATATCTTTAAGCATTTTCACGCTAACCTCTCCAGTGATAGCTCCTTCACTTTTCACACACACATTCTGAGCACCCCACAAAACCTTGGATTTTTTCTGTGAAAAAGGGGAAATATGTACAAAAGAAGGGGCTATTACAGCGGTTGTGTGTTTGAGTTTTGTTGCAGCCTTTGTGGTAAGAGATACCAGTTTCTTTGCCTCAACAAGCGAAAGCGGTGCCATTTTCCAATTGCCTATAACGAGTTTTTTGTTTTTTAACATAACAGAGATATTGTATCAAAAATCAGAATAAAATCTCTCTTGCTCAAGATTGTATATTTAAGGTGAAATATTGTAACCAGCTTTATATATTTTTTCTTCGTTTATAGCCTCAGCAGAATAATACGCCTGATGTGAAGCAAAAATCTCACGAATATTCTGCATCCTTCCGATAATCAAAGGAGATATGCTGAGACTTAGCGCAACCGAAGACACCGCAAATACTATTACAAGAAGAATGATTACACTACCTTTTTTTAAATGTTTTCTTTTCATGACTATTTATAGCTCCCTTTTAGAATATATGTTGCCCAAAAAGTATTATTAGCAGCTTCGTCAGATTTAATGTTTTTGAATGAAACCTCTACCCCGAGAGCTTTTGAGTGTGGTGTTAAAATATCTGTAAAACTCAAATTGGAAACCAAAGTTTCTGGGTCAGTCATGGTTTTAGTGTAACCATTTTGGCTCATCACAAGCATGTTGTCTGTAGTTGTTGAATATTCAACAGTGTAAATATTTCCTGACCCATCTTTTTCATAAAGAGTAAGCTGTGAATTCTCGATAGTCGAAGAAGCCGAATCGTGCACGTCTCTAGAAAGACTTTCCAGAAAAATATTAGCAGAGGATTCTATTCCTTCTGAAGAATTTA
>SESA01001226.1_pt1 | contig 13611 bp, 8 predicted proteins | sample 3171451 | NCBI WGS metagenome assembly SESA01 (sample SAMN06051862, study PRJNA518727) | freshwater metagenome | biome: subpolar coniferous forest; feature: holomictic lake; material: water; isolation source: holomictic Lake 227, 8 m depth | place: Canada: near Kenora, Ontario | collected 2013-06-25...
TTCAGAAGGAAGAAGACAAACCGGGCAGGCTTCTGAAAGTACTAAATAAGGTAAAGGGCTGCGGTGTGGTTTATGTGCGTAACCGGAGGGAGACCAAACTGATCGCGGAATTTCTGAAAAAGAACAAGATCAGTGCCGACTATTACCATGCGGGATTGCTTCAGAAAGTGAGGGATCAGAAACAGACCGCATGGATCAAGGAGCAATGCAGGATCATGGTGGCTACGAATGCTTTCGGGATGGGGATCGACAAGCATAATGTGAGGGTTGTGGTGCATATGGACCTGCCTGAATGTATCGAGTCGTATTTCCAGGAAGCGGGCAGGGCCGGAAGGGATGAGAAGAATGCCTATGCCGTATTGCTTTATGAAAATGCCGACATCATTGGCTCCAAAAAGAATCTTGAGCAAACCTATCCTGAAATCAGCATGATCAGGACGGTGTACCAGGCCCTGGGCAATTTTTTCCAGATCCCGGTAGGCAGCGGAAGGGATGCTCAATTCGACATGGACCTGTCGGCCTTTGCCTCGGAATATAAGCTCCAGCAGGTGATAGCGTACAACTGCCTGAAATTCCTTGAAAAGGAAGGCTACATCATGCTTTCCGACGCCATGCACCGCCCGTCAAAGATCTTTGTAAAAGCCGACAAGGAAACTCTTTACCGTTTCCAGGTCGAGAATGAGTTTTACGATCTTTTACTGAAGACGATTCTTCGGTCGTATACGGGAGTGCTGTCTGAATTTGTCATTTTCAGCGAGGCTGAACTTGCCAGGAGAACCGGGTTGGGCGTTGAGGATCTCGTAAAGCATCTGAAACGGCTCGAAAAGATGAAGATCATTGACTACACTCCTGCTTCTGACAAGCCCCAGCTTGTTTATCTTGACGACCGGCTCGATGGCAAGGACATTCATATTTCTCCTGTTTATTACCAGGACCGCTTAAAGGAAGCAGAATTCAGGCTTGACGCGATGATCCATTATGCTGAATCCTCGAACAAATGCCGCAGCCAGCAGTTGCTCGAATACTTCGGCGAAAAAGGATCCAAACGCTGCGGGCGCTGCGATGTCTGCCTCGAAAGGAACAAACTCGGACTGAATGAAATGGAATTTGACGAAATACTTAAACTAATCAAGCCATTGCTGAAAGCCGGTGCTGCCTCACTTGAAGATCTGGTTGCTGCAGGAAATTTATATCATGAGGATAAAGTTCTTATGGTAATCCGGTGGCTAATGGATAACGAGAAAATTGATAAGGACAGAGATGGCAAGTACGGTTGGTGTTGAAATAACACTTTTCGCGGTCATCTTTGCAACGCGTCTGGGGTGTCCGCGTCGCTCCTTCACAACTTATTCGGTACGAAATATTTGAGGTGTCGCTCCTTGCACCCAAGGCCGCTTATGCAAAATGACCGCTGCAATACTTATTTCAATCCTTCCTTTTCTCGCAATCTATACATACAAAGGGGATAGAGATCTCAATATATCCTTTTGCTTTGGCTTCGTGATCCAGGATTTTTGCAGCTTCGACTAATATTTCCTCAGCCTGATCAGCAGGGAGAAAGGCTTTCCAGTAGGGCATGAAATAATTCTTTACCAGGTAATGATTGTAGAATGCCTCGGCGGATGTGAACCGGTATTTGAATCCATCGGGCTGTACCGAGGTGATCCGGAAACCGTGACCTGTGATCAGTTCCTGCAGGTAATCGATAGGTTTGCGTTTCTCAAGAATATGCTCATCCATAGCCCGAATGTATTCGAACAAATCCACACCTGAGAGTGCCGATTTCAGGGCATCATAGAATTCGATCATGGTATGCGGAAGGTTCATGGTAAGCACCATTTGTCCGCCAGGTTTACAAACCCTGTAACATTCTGCCAGGACTTTTCCCTGGTCATCCACGTTATTGAGGCCATTATTTGAAATAATGAGATCGAAAACGCCGTTCCCGAAAGGCAGGTTCTCTCCTGCTGCCCTGACTGCAAATGCATTGTTTATGGTCCTCAGTTTGATCTTGGCCCTGAGCACCTCAACTGCCTCTTCAGAAGGATCCAGTCCGTGAACCTCGCTCCCCTTGCCAAGCCGGTCGGCCAGTTCAAACATGGGAAAACCATATCCGCAGCCAATATCAAGGACTCTTATCTTTTTACGGTACCTTATTGTATCAAGCAGAACCATCCCGAAAGGCGCCGACCAGAAGGGAAGCTCGTCGTAGAGAAGGGAGATTTGGAGGTCTGACATAGGAGTTACGAGTTACGAATGACGAATTACGAATCACGTTTTTCAGAGTTTCTTCACGATGAGCTTGTCGATGCGGTTGCCATCAAGGTCAACGATTTCGAACTCATATCCCAGGTATACAAACTTCTCACCAGGCTTTGGGATATGCTTCAGGGTGTTTGTTGCGAGACCAGCCAGGGTGTTGAACTTCACCTTTTCCTTGTCGTAGCCATGCAGCCCGAATTTATAGGCGAACTCCGAAAACGGCATCTGTCCGTCAACAAGCCAGCTTCCGTCTTCCCGCTGATTGATCTGAGTTTCCTGGGTGCCACCACGGTTGAAATCCCCGACAATGGCTTCCAGTATGTCGTTCAAAACCACCATACCAGCAATGGAACCGTACTCATCGACCACCATCCCGTAGTGTACATTGTTCTCTTTGAACAGTTCGAGTGTTTCGTATGCTGTAAGAGACTCAAGGATCAATTGGGCCGGCTTAATATAATCGACCAATACCAGTTCTGAGTCAACATTAAACTTCATTAAAAGTTGTTTTAGAAACACAACCCCTTTCAGGTTATTCAGGTTTTTACTGCAAACCGGGTAAACCGAATGAAGTCCCGGCTGGATCTTCTTCCATAATTCGGCGCTGCTATCGTCCAAATCGAGCCAGGTAAGCTCGGAGTAATGAGTCATAAGGCTGTCGATCTTCTGGTCGCCGAGATGAAAAACCCGGTCGACTATCCTCTGCTCTATTGCCTGTACATCGCCTCCCATAGCACCTTCAAGCACCATGGCACGGATTTCCTCTTCTGTCACTTTATACTTCGAAGTTGTCTTTATACGGAGAAGCTTCAGGATAAGGTCACTGAGTTTGCCCAGCAGCCAGGTGACCGGGATAAGGATCTTCGAAAGGATTATTGCCGGCGGAACCATTACCTTGGAAACACCTTCGGGATTGATAAGGCCTATGCGTTTAGGGACAAGTTCACCAATAAGCATGGAGGTTAATGTTACAACGATCACCACGATGACCAGCGCCAGAGTTTTTGCCGTCGCTGCAGCCATCCCGGCGGAAATCAGCAGCGAAGCCATCCCGGTAGATATTTCCGAACCAGTGAAAACTCCTGTAAGGATTCCGATGAGAGTTACCGCAATTTGCACGGTTGACAGCACACCGGCCGGTTTGCCTAACTGATCAAGTACAGCTTTCGCACCCTTTTGTCCGGCCTTGGCATCCAGCTCAAGCCTGCTTCTCCTCGAAGAGACCATTGCGATCTCAGTCATTACAAATAGCCCGTTAATAAAAAAGAGGCAAAAAAGGATGATTAGTTCAATTACCATTGTCTTCGATTTAAAAAGATGTATAAACTTGCAAGAGATGATATTTATCTCAAAGATATTATTTCTTGTTGATTCTGCCCGTATCCGGTCATTTTTCTTTTACCGGGAACACGGGATGCAAGATGCAGGATGCGGGATACGGGATGCGAGATACGGAATGCGATATACGGGATGCGGGATGCGGGATATCTGGATATTATTCTCTTAATTCGTAACTCGTCATTCGTAATTCGTAATTCATACCTTTTTCCGATCTTCGCCCCATGATCCTCCCCTATTCATTTTATTCCCGTGATGACGTAGTGCTGATTGCCAGGGAGCTCCTCGGCAAAGTCCTGGTAAGCCGGATGAACGGGATAATCACATCCGCAGTCATTTATGAAACTGAAGCATACAACGGGGTGATTGATAAAGCTTCTCACGCCTTCGGCGGACGACGTACTCCCAGGACAGAGATCATGTACCGTGATGGCGGTACTGCCTATATTTACCTGTGTTACGGGATGCATTCACTGTTCAACGTTGTGACGAATCAGGAAGGAATTCCTCATGCGGTTCTGGTACGGGCGGTAAAGCCCCTGGAAAATCTAAATGTTCAACTCGGGAGGGCCGGTAAACCAAAATATTTGAAAAATACCGGCGATGGCCCGGGGAAAGTATGTAAACTGCTTGGGATACATTTCTCACACACCGGCAGCAGCCTGCTTAAAAAGCCAGGTCCCCGCCAGGATGGTATCTGGATCGAGGACCGTGGTATTGTAGTTAATGATGCTGCGGTTGCTGCTCTTCCCCGTATTGGGGTGGAATATGCGGGAGAAGACGCGAAACTGCCCTACAGGTTCAGAACGACAGTGTAATTACGAGTTACGAGTGACGAATTACAAATAAATTCGTCACTCGTTATTCGTAAATCTCTTATTTTTTTCCAAAGATTCTGAATCCCACTGAAACCAGGAACATGCTGTTTGTTGATTTCAGTCCGCCCTGAACGTCATTGACGAATTGGTTAAGTCCGTATTGATACCTGATGTCAAACGATAAAAACAGCACATCGATCCCGGTGCCACCCAGAATATACCAATTGGCCGTATTTATATTTGCTCCTGTGATCGGGCTTGTAATACTTCCCATCTCCTTGACCTTTTTATTCACTACAAAGGAAACTTCCGGGCCGACTTCAATCCTCCAGGTGATAGCTGATGAATGTATGATCTTGAAACCCAGCAAGAGAGGAATGTCGAAAGTGCCGACGGTGACCTTTGTCTTCCAGTCAACGTTACCAGAGGGTGTGAAGACCGAGCCACTCATGGTATAGAGGATTTCAGGTGCGAAATACAATCGTTTCCCGAGATGTGTAAAAACACCTACATGAAATCCGCTGTTGACCGAGGATTTTATTGTGTCGAGATTTGTAGATAGTTTACTGGCGTTATATCCGACCTTTACACCAAGGGTAAACTGACTGTACGACATCTGAGTTGCTAACATTGCGAAAGCAAAAATGAGTAGTATCTTTTTCATGGAATTAGGTTTTGATAATTTTTGTTCAATATTACAACTATTCCAAATTTTATCAAAATCGGGCGGGTTAATTTGCAATGGATTATTTCACAAAAAGAACGTAACCGGCCTCCCCGGCCTTCAGGTTATAGGTAACGGTACGCGTTTTTGCCTTGCCCGATTTCAGCGGAAACGTCCTTATCAGGCTGTTACCTTTGATGGCGAAGGTATCATGTCCCGTATAACCTTCAAATGGTGCTCCTGCTTTCATATCCTTTTCTTCAACAGGGGGCATGGATATCATCGAAATGGACTTGTCCTTGTTCGAGGCCACGCCGATAATATTTCCATAGCTTCCCGACCCTGCGGCAACAGTTGTGATGTATAGTTCATCGAATCCGTCGGCGTCAAGGTCGCCCATCAGCACCGTATTGACAGGATCTGCATCGGTGTATTTGAGCTCTGCCTTTGCTACCAGGTCAAGTTTCACAATGATGTCACTCAGGCTCTGTCCCTGCGGATGCGACTCAATCACCACGAAGGTCTTGCCGGTTTTGGTTTTAAACTTTATTTCGGGAGTTGTTCCTCCTGCAGATTGCCCATTGGCAAACGAAAATACTGCGACAGCAAGAATTGTCAGCATGCCAGAAAAAACCTGTGTTCTCATAGAATTTGAAATTTAGAGATGTGAAATCGATTTCTTTGATTGCTAAAGTTCTTCACCCAAAAAGTGTATCCTGGCTCAGTAAGACAAAGCCAGGAATACACTAATCAACGTAACTAGCCAAAATTGACCCAAGTCAAATGCTGATTTCTTAATTGCTATTTTCCGTTTTGGATTACAATTTTCCTGATAATGTTAGAGTCTTTACCGAAAATCTGCACAAAATAAGTACCGTTTGATTGCGTATAATTGAAGCGATAGCCATCAGCTGGAGAATTCACCTCGTCGATTGTCCTGCCGATCATATCGCGGATGATGACCTTGTCGATTTTCTTTTCTGACCTGATATAAAATGAGCCGTCATTCGGATTTGGATAAATGACTGCGGATGACATCCCGGGTTCAGCTATGCCTGTTACGTTATCTGCGAAGGTGTATTTGATTGCCGAATAGTTCGACTCACCGCAGGTATTCAGCGCAACAACCCTGATCTGGGCCAGGCCCAGGAAAGCCGGGTTCCATGTGACGGTGCCGGTTGTTCCGTAACCGCTGATCACACCTGCACTGGTCGGCAGCAGCAGCCAGGAATAGCTGCTTGCACCGCTCACCGGGGCTATGGTATAATCAGTATAGGTGACCACGCTGAGGTTAACTGTATCCGGACCGGAAGGCATCGCGGGTATAAGTGGAACAGTTTGAACGGTGACAGCTACATTACCACTGATCGTTGAACTGCCGTCATTTACAGTTACGGTGTACAAGGTATTTACGGTGGGATATGCGATAGGATTCGGAATGGTGGCTGTAAAGCCCGCAGGAACTGAAGTCCAGGCATATGTGTATGAAGCAGTACCTCCTCCGGCAAAAGCATTCAGCTGTACAGCCTGCCCGTTGCATATGGTATCGGGATTGGCTGTTGCTGTGAGGGTAAGTGGTCCGCTTACGTTTACGAACACATCGTCATTACCGGTGCATCCGATGGCATCGGTAACGGTTAGCGTAAAGTTTGTCGAAGTCGTCAGTACAACTGTGGTCGGATTCTGGACGTTGGAATTAACCAGGTACACTGCAGGTTCCCAATGATAGGCAAACGGACCGGTTCCGCTTGTGACTGAACCGTTCAGAATGGTCGAAGTCCCGTTCGGGATATACTGGTTCACCCCTGCGTTTGCAACGGGAGGAGTATTGACATTGACAGGGAAAGCAGGCGACACTGCTCCGTTCCCGCAGGAATTGGTGGCATAGGCAGTTAAATTCCCCGAGCTGGCGTTAGCGGCAAAATTTATGCTGACGGCATTAGGTCCGGCCGGGTTGATAGTCACACCGGTACCGCTGTAACTCCATACATAAGAAAGCGCTCCTGCCACCGGCATAACCGAATAGATGACCGCGCTCTGCCCCTGGCATACTGCGCTGCTGCCGGTGATGGCACCAGCCGCTCCTGGCAATGAGTTAACTGTTACAGGGAAGTTTGCCGAAAACGGCCCGTTGCCACAGTTGTTGGTTCCCTGGACTTTCAGGTTGCCGGAAGTAGCGTTAGCCGCAAAACTGACAGTCACTGAATTGGTGGTGCCGTTTATGGTTGCCCCCGTTCCTGTATAGGACCAGGAATAACCCGTGGCATTTGTTATTGAAGGCACGGTATATGGTACTGTATTCTGCCCCTGGCATACTGAAGCCGCACCGCTGATTGCGCCGGGTGTCCCGGGAAGCAGGGTTCCCGAGCCTGTGTAATTGATATAGTAAGTGCTGCTTGGCAGATCGTTCATCACATCCCCGTTTGAATTCAGGTACTGGCATTCAGCTCCGCCGCCGGCTGTATTATTGAATGCAAGCGCAGGTGTGCCTGAGATAAGGGTAAATTTGAGGTCAGCCAACTTACTGGAATTTGCCAGGCTGACAGCTGTTGTACCGGGCCAGGCGATCACGATCTTCGTAACATTAGCGGAGATGTTTGTGGCTGTCACCGTACAGCCTGTTAACCCGGGGTTGATATTGGCAAAGCCTGTATAGGCCATCAGGGTAGGGTCAAAATCGAGCCTGAGGGTAAATCCTTTCACCATGTTGAAGTTGTTTACCGTGACCGGGATGGTAAATGTACCTGCGCTGCAACCCGCACCTGTTCCTGCCGTGGTGATCGGTGCATTTACAGAATATACGTCATTGAATACCAGTGGTGTTCCCCTGAAGCTTCTCCCGTCATTCATGCTAAGATTTTTCAGAACAGTCAGGGCATTGGTGGCCGGATTGAATTCCACCAGGGTTCCGAAACCGCTGGGTCCACCGGTATATGAGGTGGCGTAGAGCTTATTGTTCAACACTGTCCACTCTCCTTCAAAACCTGCCCCGTCGGTGTCCTTGTTGAAATTGTACAGGACGGCGAAAGTACTGGTGGCAATGGTGTAGGAGAAGAGGTAGCCGTTGTTGTTGGTACCCCCGTAATTGGTCGAACCATATAACTTTCCGTTGTATTCCTTCAGCCCCGCATTGCAGTTTTTAATGCCTGCCGGGAAGGTGTATTCAGCGGTAAAATTGTAGTTCACGGGATCCAGGGAGAAAATGACTGCATTGCCCACTGGCACAGGAGGATTTACATCATACCCTTTCACCTTGGTGGTGCCGTAGATCTTTCCGTTGGAAGCCTTGAGGAAGTTGCCTTTATAAAATCCATAGGTATTCTCATTATGAGAGAACTTTCTGGTCGTGAACGCATTGGTGTTGATATCCCAAACATAGATGCTGTCCCTGAAACAGCTGAGGACCTTGCCTGTTGCGACTTCGGTGAGCCCGACAGACTCGTAGTCATTGGCTAATGTAATGTTCTGGACTGTTATGTCGGCCCTTGTATTGGATCCCAGGGTATAGGAGGAGATACGAAAAGTATTTCCCGCATATCCCAGGTGTATATAACTGTAGTAAAGCTTACCGTTGGAGGCAAGCAGGGGGCGGTTGAATTTCAGGCAGATTTGGTCAGTGTTATAGGAGGCTGGGAAATACGTGTGTTTAAAAGCATCGGGCAGGACAGTCACCACACCTGTCCGTGCATTGATCTGCACCAGGTCTCCAAGTTCATGCTGTTTATCGGCGGAGAAACCAGGCTGATTTGGCAGCGAACCTCCCATACCGGTATACCCCAGCAATATGGAGTCATTCAATTGTGTCAATTCGCCCACAATCCCTCTTCCCTGCAGGGAGTTGTTTTCGGCAAGAACTGTACTCGCCTGTGTTCCAATGTCGTAGGAGAAGATTGATCCAGCATTGGCAGTTCCGCCGTTGGTCATACGGCCAATGATCTTATTGTTATTGATAAAAAACTGTATTTCCTTGTTATACCCTGGCAGGCTATTGGCAAACGGGATGTAATTGTCAAGAATTCCGGTCATGACATCGTAACTGAACATCTGGAAATACGGATGATTATAATCATCTTCCCAGCTTCCGTAGATTTTGGTGCCAACCACCTGGAAACCCGAATTATGAGTAAATAAAGGGCCTGGGATATCGACTACCTTGGCGTGGGTGTTTAATCCGGGATCATATTTAATGATGGTCCCGAAGTTATATGCCCCCCCGTCTTTCGAAAACACATAGATTTTCCCGTCATTGCCCTGGGCCAGTCCACCCAACTGGGATCCGAGGGTGGATGTTTCATAAAAGTTTATATTCCATTCAAAAGAGGCGGTATTCGTTCCCAGGTTGTAAGACCAGACTCCTCCGCCGACATGGCCCGAGTTGTTCGGAAAGGAACTCAGCTTTGTGCCAAAAATTTTATTCGAAACGGAGTTGTAAACAATATCTCCCGTTGGGAAATTTAAAATCAGGCTTGTACCCGCAGGGTCGAGTTCACCCACAAATTCCAGCTGGTCTGTGACGGTGTTGATGCGGTAAAGCACCCCCAGGTCCAGCCGGGCCGGTATATTGACATTCCTCTTCGACAAAACCCCGTATAAATTATTGCCGTCCCCATGGACAAGGTTGCTCAAAGGATCGTAACCGATCCCATTCACCTGGTTGCTGAATTCCCCTATCTTTCTATAGGTCATGGTGTTGACGTCGAATTTCCAGGCCCCGCCCACGTCATTGGATCCGCCAAGTACTGCAATACCGTAAAACACCCCGCTGCTCATCTCCACCACCCTGAAAGTAGGAGCAGCCAGGTTTTCATTATAAGCTGCCGTATGATTGATGTTAGCCATATTATATTCTCCCGCACCGGTAAATGAATACAACACCTGGGTTTTATTGGTCACAGGGTCAAACCGATAGAAAATCCCCCTGTCAGTTTTATGCTCCATATCCAGGTTTACAATGCCTGATGGCAGAAACGAGACTCCGTAATACTTACCGTCCATGCCCAGGGTGAGGCCGCCTTTCTGGAATTGCCAGAGATTATCACCGTTTATTACCTCATTGGTTGCCGTGAAAGGATTTCCTCCCAGGCTGCTAAAAACAGATGAATTGGTTGTCAAGGGGTTGTACTTTACAAGGGCCCCGTTTGAGTTCGCCCCTCCGAACTCGGAAGTGAAGAGGAGGTTCTGGCTGATGGCTGCGACTCCGCTCAGCAGGAGGATCGCAAGAAGGACTAACTTTCTCATAAGGGTATTGTTTAGGTTTATGCTTATAAATTTACATCAGGAAACCGGCTGTTCAAAGCCAAAATAACTTATAAACATGGATTTAACCTTCATAATGAGGTTGATCGGGGGTACAAAAAGTGTACATTTGTTAAAGTCGATCTAAATGATGCAGATTTCTGTTCCATTACTTCTTTTTCTTGAATCATCTATTATACTTTCATAACGTTAACTCTCTGAAATTGATCCGGAAAACAACAACAATCTTCGTTTTGCTTATCCTGAATCTGATTTTCTGCGGAGGAGGGCTGGCAAAACCTGGCATTGACAGCCTGAGACAACTGATCCTAAAGAACAGCGGGGACCCAACAAAACTTTCGGTTCTTTACTCTGATTTGTCGCGAGAATACCTGAGATCCGGCAATGATTCTTCCTTACAGGCCGCTATGACCGGTTTGAATCTTGCTGAAAAAGCAAACAGCCTTGACGGCATTCTTCACAATTGTGTTTCCATAGGGTTGTACTACCTAAGCAGTGACAGTCTTAACCTGGCAAGGAAATACTTTCTGAGAGCATTGAAAATCTCTGGCAAGGACAGTGATCCTGTTTTGAAGATGAAAACATTGAACGGCCTCGGTTATATCAGTGATTTGCAATCTGACTATGCTGGTGCGCTCAACTATTATATGCAGGGAAAAGAGCTTGCAGAGGAAACCGGCAATATTATATGGCGTGCCGACTTTCTTAATAATATTGCCGCATTTTATAATTCTGCAGGAGTTTACGAAAAAAGTATAAGACTCTTTATTGAAGCCAGTAACATATACAGGGAGAAAAACGATTCGGTTTATTATGCCAATTCCCTTGTCAACATTGGGAGGGCTTACCTGGGGCTGAAAAAATACGATAGTTCCCTTGCATATTACAGGCTGGCCATACCCATTCAGCAAAGGCTAAAAAACTATTATGGCCTTGCGAATTTGCACCTTGGACTCTCCGCAATTGATTTTGAGCTATCAAGGTTTCAGGAGTCTCTTGCTAATGTGAATACCGGGATGAAAATGATCGACTCTCTGGATAAAACCTTTCATGGGTCAACAGCGTACATGAGGGCGAATACAGAAGAACAGATGGGAGAGATCTTTCAGAAAATAAAAAATTACAGTGAAGCTGAAAGCCATTACAGGAATGCAATAAAATATTCGAAACAAGGATCATTTCTTCTATATGAGACCAATGCCCTTGGAGGTCTCAGTGAAATAATGGAGATCACTGGCAGAATCGACAGTGCACTTTTCTATTCAAAACTGCATCACAGGTTTGCAGATAGCCTGTGGCTTTTAAGTAACAAACAGAAAATAGTACTTACTGAGCTGGAGTTTTCATTTAAAAACCAGCAAGAGAAACAGCGCATAGAAACCGAAAAGGGAGAAGCCATCAGCGCGAGAAACAAAATGATCTTCATCTTATCGATTTCTCTCGTTTTCGGGATCTCCCTGCTGCTTCTGCTGCTTTATCTTCTGCAGCGTAACAAAACCAGGCATACTAACCTGCAGAAAATAAACCTTGAGCTGGAGAATGTAAGTCTTGAAAAGGATGTAGACCTGAAAAACAAAGAACTGGTCCTTCAATCGATGAACCTGGCCGAGAGAAAAGAAGTAATGACAGAGATGTCAAACAAACTTCAGGTTATCATCCAGACCTCCACAGAGGAGAATATAAGTCCGCTAAGGACCTTGCTTCATGATTTCAATAGTAAAAGTTCGGAAAGGTTCTGGGATGAGTTCAACGCTCATTTCAGGGATGTCCACCCGCAATTTTACACCTCACTTACAAAGGATCATCCCGGACTTACCCCTAATGAAATAAAGCTTTGTGCATTTATCAGACTAAATCTGACAACCAAGGAAATTGAACAACTGACCAGAAAAAGTGAAAACACCATCAAAATAGCCCGCCACAGGCTGAGGCATAAGCTTGGCCTTGGTCGAGCCGACAACCTTACCGGTTATCTCAACAAATATTAAACAGCATAAAAAAACCACCCCGATGAGGTGGTTTTTTCGTGAAGTAATCGCTTGAGCTGTTTACTTAACTTTCTTTACAAGTTCTGCGCCAGCCTTGAATTTAACGACCTTTTTTGCAGGAATCTTGATTTCTTTGCCATTCTGTGGGTTACGGCCTTTACGGGCAGCACGTTTTGAAACGGCAAATGAACCAAATCCAACTAAAGCAACTCTTTCACCTTTACCAAGAGCTTTGGTTGTGGAAGTGATAACAGCCTCCAGAGCCCTTTTTGCTTCTGCCTTGGTGATTTTTGCATCCTTTGCAACTGCTTCGATTAACTGAGCCTTGTTCATTTTTTAAGGTTTTAAATTAATACTCAATTTTGATAATCCCTGCAAATATAAGGTCTCTGTGAAATTTGTCAAGTCTTTTTCATTGAAAACCATTGAAAATGTTGAAAAATCAAAGATTTTGTTAATAACTCCATCATGGAAACGTAATATTCACAGGGTTTTCAGACGATATTCTTCCCAAACCCCCTCAGGAATTCATCTGTTTTCATAGGTTTACGTCCTGCAATCTGCAGTTCATATATATTAACATATCCATCCGGCGCAGATATCCTAAGACTGCTGCGTCCGTCGGTAAGCACCGAGCCGGGCTCTTCAGAGGTCTTTTGTAACTCAATCCCTGCCCTGAAGATCTTCAGCACAGATTTACTGCCGTCCTTTAAGGTAATCTCAGTGAATGCGCCTGGCAGAGGGCTCAGTCCCCTTATTTTATTATATATGTATGCGGATGGCATGTTCCAGTCAATCCGGCAGGTGTCGGTATATATCTTGGGAGCGGGCTTCAATGGTGAATCGTGATTCGCGAATCGTGACTGGTCCTGCGGATTAATCTTTCCTGAAAAAACGGCTTCGATAGTCTTAATGACAAGTTGAGCTCCTTGTATTTTCATGCGGTCGTGGAGCTCTCCGGCGGTCTCATCCGGGCCTATAGACATAGGTTCCCTGAAAATGATATCACCCGTATCAACCTTATCCCGAAGGAAAAAGGTGGTAAGCCCGGTTTCCGCCTCCCCGTTGATCACAGCCCAATTGATCGGTGCGGCACCTCGATACTGCGGTAAAAGGGAAGCATGCAGGTTGAAGGTCCCCTTGGGAGGAAGGGTCCAAATTGAACGGGGCATCATCCTGAATGCCACCACTACCTGCAAGTCGGGTTTGAACTTCCTTAGTTCTTCAAAAAAGACAGGGTCGGAAAGTTTTTCTGGCTGCAGAACCTTTAACCCCTGCTCAAGAG
>SESA01001229.1_pt1 | contig 13588 bp, 22 predicted proteins | sample 3171451 | NCBI WGS metagenome assembly SESA01 (sample SAMN06051862, study PRJNA518727) | freshwater metagenome | biome: subpolar coniferous forest; feature: holomictic lake; material: water; isolation source: holomictic Lake 227, 8 m depth | place: Canada: near Kenora, Ontario | collected...
TGTTGACAGCAGTTGTGAACTGTTGCTCGTACTCAGACAGCCGTGCCTTGTAGTCGATGAACGATGCCATGTTCAGCACACGGTCGCCGTTGTCACCCCATGGTTGTGTGACGGTGTAGTGCCATGTACGCACAGCGTTTGCCACCTTGCCAATTTCCTCTAACTTTCCACTACCTGCCAACAAGTTCTTGTGGTAGTTACCTGCACGGGTCTTGGTTGACTTCGCTTGGTCAACTTCCTCAGACACACGCTTGTCTAGCTTGCGCCCTGTCCATACAGACAGTGACAGATTTACAATCAGGGCAGACCCCGACAATTTAGATACAACAACTTCTTCCATGATGTTTCCTTTCGTACGGTACGAAACCGTGGTTGATAAACTTACACACACTTCTCACTAACAAGACTATATTATAACAGCTTTACACATGGCTGTCAAGCGATGACTTGTTAAATTCCTCGTAATAGAACCCGTCACCCTTCTTCACAACCTTGCCTTCGTTGTTATAGATACCCAACATGAACCGCGTGTAGCGGTTTGCTCGTTCGCTCTCGCTGTTGCGTTGGGCAGTCACGACTGATACACGCCATGCCATAACAACACAGCACAGCATCAACACATACTCAAGTTCAGTAAAAGTCATAGGTCACACCTCAAGTTCTTTTGGTTTGTTTGTTTCAGCGTGGTACTTACTGCCGCAGGTGTGATGAACATATACCCACCCTTGCCGTACTCTTGCACCACAGTCCAGCTCTTGCGCTCAGCCCGTGCCATGTCCTCGCCACAGAACAGACAGCACCGATAGCCCAACGCCCAACGCTCGGCGGGAAACTCGTCACCGCACACATTGCATTCTTTCCATTGACTCATACAACCTCCTTACTAATAAGTCCAACACCACCATGTCTGGCAACAATCTCCATGTCAGCCACACCCAAGTTGATAGTCTTTACCCCTGTCGGTCGGCATTGGTTACGATGCCGTGATGTGGTGCTACTGAATTGGGTATGGTTCTCGTACCACTGGTTGGCAAGCTCGTCATACACATACAGCGGGAATGTGTAGCGGTATGAATACACCACGAACCTACGCAACCCATCATCGAACCCGTCAGTCCACTCAGCCCACAAGTTACTGCCACGGAACGGTGTCAGGTTGTCCACGCACTCTTGTGCTTTACCATTTGCTATCATCTTTAATGACATATAGTTTCCTTGTTCTTTATATCCTTTTGCTCTCATTTTTCTTGCCCATTCCAAACTCAGTCGGTCGTAGTACCCACGGTTTCGATGGTTTCCCATACATCTACCTCTCTTTCAAGTTTCAAGCGGTCACGGTCGGCTTTCGTACGGTACGAAAGGGATTTCGTTTTTTCATATTTGTTATCTTTCTTTGCGTACATACCAATCCACAAGTTGTTGTGGCGTGTTTTCATTTGTTGTCTGAGTAATTTATTCATCTGCCCACTCCTCATTCAATAACACCCAAGCCACGGCACCAAGCAGGATGCCCGCAAAAATAAACCCCAATTCGTACAGTACACCTGCCTCGCCGTGGCACACGGCAACCAGAGCACACGACACAAACATATACAACGCTACTTCAAACTTGCTCATACATTTCCTTTCTTGCCACGCATGGCGGCTTCTCGTTGAATCGCTCTATCTTCTTCCATTTCTTCATGTGTCCAATACCCGTTGCCGGTGAACCTCGTGGCTTTCTCAATGTCACGGATTGCCTTCATCATCTCCCGCATACGGTTTGTGTATGCCTGCATCATCTCAGGGTGTCGGTCGTGCATCGCACAGTAAAGCCCCCATGCAATGTCCATGTCGTCAATGTGCACACAGGTGTGCTCAGCGTGTTTCATCTTCGGGTATGCGTCAACAACTAACGCTTCCGTGTCAACACTTATATCAAACTGCATCATCTTCTCCATAGTTAACTAAATCAAACAGCGGGGTCAGCTTCGCCCACACCTCTTTCATAAGCTCGGGGTGCACAGCGTTCATGGCTTCCCAAAACTCAAAGCTAAACGAACCAGCTCTTGCGCCGTGCTCAATCATGCGCCCAACAACTTCGTCTGTATTTACATCAACCATCATGCACTTACCCTCGCTCTCACTTTCGTTACAGTCACCAACCAATCACAACGCCCCATGCCCCACAGCAGAGCCGCTTTGCGCCGTGCAGTTTCCTTGCACTCAGCCTCGATGACCATGTGCAAGCCCTTGCAAAAACATTCCCACATCATTTGGTCACCTCTTTCATTTCCCATCTCGCTCGTTCAATGTTGGTAGCGGTTTCCCACACACCACGAACCAACTCTTTCTTTTGTTGGCTTATCCATGCGTACAAGTCCTGCGTGTCCCACACGCCCTGCACCACAAACTCGTATGCCAACTCGGTTTCCTTCGGGTATCTGTCACTCATTTGATTAGTCCTTTCTCATACATCTGTTTAATCATCGTGCCGTGAATGACGGAGTACCCAAGCGCACGCCCCGTGTTGTTCATCCAATAAATCTCATCTTCGACCTCAAACGCACCAGCTTCGTAACAGCACCAGTGCACAGCGATGGAGAACGAATCAGACGAATCGAACCACACACCATCCTTGTTCACACATCCGTAGAAGTCCAACGCATCACCATCCCAACGCTGATACCGCTTAAATTCTTCCCATGTTTTCATCGCCATACTCCCTTCAATGTCTCACGCTTGCCACCTTTCGTACCGTACGAAAGTGCAGGGTACTCACGCTCGTACCACACATAGTTCTTGTTCTCGTGCATCACCATCTGGTCGGCGTACTTCGTATCAAGGCGGTCAACCTCCACCAAGATATAACACTCAGCGTTGGACACCATCACCTTAAAACAATTTATATCTACCGGCACAGTCGTGCTCGGCACACCAGTCAGCGATGCCCATTTCTTAGCCAACATAACCATGCTCGTGCGGGTGGCACGGTCGGGCACTTTGAGGGTGGCGGTTTTGGTTACCGTGGTGTGGCTTGTGTTAATAAGTTGTAGTGTGATTGCGGTCATGGCTGTTGCCCTTCGTTGGTTTGTTCTTTACCCAACTCGACTTGCAGGTTGGCGATGATTGCTTCGAGCACTTCGTATGACAGTTGCCATACTTGACCCTCGATGTTGTAGACCTGATTGGTAGCATCTTGTAGCAAGGCGATTGCGTCTTGCATCTGGTGGGTGCGGGTTTGTGTCATGGCTGTTCTCCCTCTGCGTGTACGCCCATGGCTTCGAGTCTGTCGATGCAGTACTGCACATTGGGTATCAGTGCGTCATCGGGGTTGCTCACCCCTAAGTCATACATCACGCCATTCAGCGTTTCCCATATCACCTGCAAGGTGGCTTTCTGTTCTTCGGTCATGTGAAGTCCTTTCTGTTGACCAATCAGCTTTCGTACCGTACGAAACCTGCCAAACGGATTTATTCCGAATGAGCCTTAATTATAGTAGGTTTACGATACTTTGTCAAGCTGTTACTGGGTAGTGTAATAAAGCGTTTTATCTGCAATGTCTTATAAGCGAAAAAATGGGAATAATGTTAAGTCGTTGATTCCATTAGGTTTTTTGGGCAATTATTCTATTATTCTAATATTCCGTGTTTTTTTGAACATCTGAGAAAACGAACAAACGAAAACACAAAAAAGAAAATTTATGCGTGAACACGCTCATGAAAAAGAGAAAATGAAGAAAATTAAAAAGGGGTGTATATATATAAATTTATAGAATAATAGAATAATAGGGGGGAAAACACTCGCAAGTGCTTGATTCATAAGGCTTTTATAATATTCCCATGCAGAGAATATTGCAGAATTAAATAGATAATATACTCGCTTACACGCTCTTGACACTTTCAGGGGAATTCCCACGCAACGGTGCGGCACGCGTCGAGGGAACAGGTCTCAGCTTTCGTACGGTACGAAAGTTGGTAGGGTGAAAGCAAATGCGGTGATTAGTAAACTACGGCTAACTTCGGCACTCGTTAAGTTGTTGTGGTGTGATGTGGTACGGCACGCATCGAGGGAACAGGTTTCAAAGGGGTAAGAGGTTTGGTAGGGTTTGTGGTAAATAGATTAGTGACATCGCCGTGTTATACCAACATGGTGCAATGTGTTGTAGTGTGTGGGGAATTTTGGGCGAAAAAAAAGCCCCGATAAATCGGGGCTTAGGGGTTGCAGGGTTTAACGCATAGAGCGCAGGTCTTGCCATTCTATGAATTCTTGGTCGTCAAATGCTTCGACAAGGTTTTCGCGGATAGTGAATTCTGCATCATAGTGCAAGTCTTTTGGGTTAGCTTTGCAAAATGCAAAGGTTATATCTTTAGCATCTTCACGGGTGACGCAATGGCGGGTTAGCAGGGCAACCCATTTGCCACCTGTCTCACGCCCATGTTCATCTCGCCCAGTTGCAAAGAATGAGCGAATTTTCAAAGTGCCGAATTTTTCCATGGTATTACTTTCAAAGGGTTAAACGAGTTGGAGTTGCACATTCTTGCGCATGGCTAAGAACTGATTTACTAGCATTGCAATGCGGGCTTGTTCTTCAGCGGTAGGTGGCGGGTTTTTATGGTAGCCGTTGCGCTTTGCTTTTGCCTCTTGCGCTTTCATTTGCTTAACTTTCATGTGGTGCATATCTGTCTTTCAAAGGGTTAAAAAGAAACCCCGATTTCTCGGGGTTTCGTACGGTACGAATTACTTGCCTTCGTCTTCTTTCAAGGCACCGTTCAGAATCAGGTAGCTTTCGATACACTCGAAAACCGTGCCTTCGTCATTCTGGAATGACGCTTCCAAGTCAGCGCAAAACTCAGCAAAGCCGGTATCACGGTAAGCCGTTGCCAGTTTTTGTGCCAAGGTTTTGCCAGAGCCTTCGGCTTTTGCACCTTTTGCCTTTTTAGCCCGTTGCATATTCCAATCATTCACTGGCTTGCCACTGGCAACATGAGCTTTGAATGTTGGCAGGTAGGTCTTTTGCGCCGTGCTCTGAGTTAAACCCTTCGCAACGCAACCGTCAACGAAAGCGGTAGCCAAAGCGCAACCCGTACCGTCCTTTTTATAGGTGCCAACCTTAGCCTTTGCACCGTGCAAAGCCGCAATGTTTTTGTTTATTGCGTCCTTCAAGGTTTCGGCTTTATCTAAAGCCGCTTTCATTTCGGCAAGGCTTTCACCCACACCAGTTGCCAAAGAAACCAAATCGAGAGTAGAAGTTTTGTTGCTCATGATGTAATCCTTTCAAGTGAGCTATCAACTTAGAACCAATTCCTAAGTCGATGGTTGAACTGTATCATATCTTATAGGGCTTTGCACGGGATAGCGCTAGCGTTACACTTTCGTACGGTACGAAACTTTTTGGCAGGGACACGCTGGGCGACCCCCACCCCCCAAGATATGGATTGGGTCCCATCGGGGGCTACGTATACTCGAAAATGCACATTAGATGAGCAGTTTTAGAAAATGGGGTGGGTTTAAAAGTTGGGTCATGTCGTTCCCGTAACCATAAGTCACACTACGCTCGCATGTAACTTATACACACCACAACATCTTATAGGGGGAGGGGGTCATGTTTTTCCACTCCCCCCCGGAAACTCGCCTTTTTTAAAAACACCCCCCGTCAAGGGGACCCAAAAAGATGTTGTACGTATTTATATATGTGTGTTATATTCCGCACCGTTGGTGGTCAAGTACCACAGATACAGGACTGGGGGTTCCCGGTCGCCGCCAACACCAATTTTTCAACGGAGTGCCTTCTTTCCTCCTATGATGCTTCTGATTACACCTGAGCTGGACGTACCGCCACCATTTCGCATGACCGACGATGAGATTGTCGGTTTTAGAGAGAAAGTGTGCATTGCGTTCAACACCGTCAAAGAACTGCAGGACAAGGGCCTGATCGTTCTGCCCCCGACGGAAGAAGAAAAGAAAGACGCCCGGGCCCAGTTCATGGACAACCCTGCGGCAGACCAAGAAATCAAAACGTCAGGCAAGGCCATCATGCTCAAGGCATTGTTGGACGAGTACGATATTGACGTGGTGCGCAACGCACAGCAGGTTCGCTCATATATAAAGCTCAAGCTGCTCGAACTGTCCAACGACGGCAACCCCAAAGTAGAGCTCAAGGCGCTTGACATGCTTGGCAAGCTGACCGACGTGGGCGCGTACGCCGAGCGCATCGACATCAACATCACACACCGCACCACCGAAGAGCTTGAGAACGAGCTGGCCAGCAAGTTGTCTGCCTATATGAGTGACATCATCGACGTGGACAGCCGTGAAATCAAGAAAACGGTGCAGCACGATCCGCTGCCGCAGGCACCGGCGGTACAAATGATCGACCTTGATGCAGAGCTGGGTCTAGTTGGTGGTGAACTTGAAGAGGGCGACGATGACCAGCCCACGTGAGATGTTCCAAAACCCCAAGGTGATCGAGAAAATTCAGACTCTCACACCTGCACAACTCACGGCGCTCATCAAACGCTTCCCCAAAGACGAGCAGGGGACCATCACCGAGATTCTCGAAGAGCTCAAGACCCGCAAAATACGGGCAAAAGCCGCGGATGACTTTATGGAATTTGTCCATGCGGTGTGGCCGAACTTTATTCACGGTCGGCACCATGAAAGAATGGCCCGGGCGTTCGAGGAAGTGGCCAACGGCACGGTAAAACGGCTGATTATTAACATGCCACCCCGTCATACGAAGTCAGAATTCGCCTCATACTTGCTTCCAGCTTGGTTTTTGGGGAAATATCCGCAGAAAAAAGTGATTCAGACGTCTCACACCGCCGAATTGGCGACCGGTTTTGGTAGAAAAGTACGAAATTTGGTGGATTCTGAGGCATATAAGCGTATTTTTCCTGCGATTGAGCTGCAAACTGACTCAAAAGCTGCAGGACGCTGGAACACGAATTTCGGCGGCGACTATTTTGCGATCGGTGTGGGTGGTGCTGTGACCGGTAAGGGCGCGGACGTGCTCATCATTGACGACCCGCACTCAGAACAAGAGGCTGCCATCGGCGCGTACAACCCAGAGGTGTATGACAAGGTGTACGAGTGGTACACGTCAGGCCCACGTCAGCGTCTGCAGCCGGGCGGGGCGATCGTCATCGTGATGACGCGCTGGTCGTTGCGTGACTTGACAGCACAAGTGTTGAAGTCAGCCGCATCGCGTGGGGGTGAAGAGTGGAAAGTGATCGAGTTACCTGCGATCCTGCCTAGCGACAAGCCGTTGTGGCCAGAGTTCTGGTCAGAGAAAGAACTCAAGGCGTTGCGTGAGGAACTCCCTAATAGTAAGTGGATGGCGCAGTACCAACAGCAGCCCACCTCGGACGCGAGCGCGATCGTCAAACGCGAATGGTGGAAATGGTGGGAAGGCGAGAGGCCACCACAGTGTGAGTTCATCATCCAGTCGTGGGACACGGCGCACGAAACAAAGAAAGTGAACGACTACTCTGCGTGCACAACGTGGGGGGTGTTCTATAACGACGAGGACCGCGGACTGCCAAACCTCATCTTGCTCAACACATTCAAAGCACGCATGGAGTTCCCTGAGCTCAAGAAGCGGGCGTACGAGGATTGGAAAGAGTGGGACCCAGATTCGTTCCTCGTCGAGAAGAAGGCAGCGGGCGCACCACTGATTCAAGAATTCAGAGCCATGGGCATACCAGTGCAAGAGTACAGCCCGGGCAAAGGACAGGATAAGATCACACGCTTGAACAGTGTTGCGGATTTGTTTGCTTCAGGTAAAGTGTGGGCACCGCGCACGCACTGGGCTGAAGAGCTGGTCGATGAAGTCGCTGCGTTCCCTGCTGGCGAACATGATGACTTGGTTGACTCGATGACATTGGCCTTGATGCGGTTTCGCCAAGGTGGTTACTTGCGCTTGCCAACAGACGAAGAAGATGAGCAGCGCTATTTCAAAGGTTACCGTAAAGAACGGTACTACACAGTCTAAGGACACGATATGGAAAAAAGTTTATACGCTGCACCCGTTGGCTTGAGCGAGTTGGCTGGCCCAGAGATCGAGATCGAGTTGGAGATCGAGCCCGCTGAAGATGGTGAAGACATTGTTGAGGAAACCAAAGCCGAAGAGGACTCATTCGATGAGAACTTGGCTGAGTCAATGGACGAGAGTGATCTGCAGTCCTTGGGCGAAGACTTGGTTGCTGACTTTGAGAAAGACATCAACGACCGCAAAGAGTGGATGCAGACATATGTTGAAGGCTTGAAGCTACTTGGCTTGAAGTACGAAGACAGAACAGAACCATGGCAGGGCGCATGTGGTGTGTTTCACCCCATGTTGACAGAGAGCGTTGTACGCTTCCAAAGCGAAGGTATCACAGAGACATTCCCTGCTATGGGCCCTGTGAAGACAGTCATCATCGGCAAGGACACACCTGATCTTGAAGATGCTGCCACACGTGTGCGTGAGGACATGAACTACCAACTCACCGAAGTGATGTATGAGTACCGACCAGAGCACGAGAAGATGCTGTGGAACTTGCCCATCACCGGTAGCGCGTTCAAGAAGGTGTACTACGACCCAAGCAAGGGACGTCAGATGGCAGTGTTCATTCCTGCTGAAGACATCGTGGTGCCATACGGCGCGAGTAACCTTGAGACTGCTGAGCGCGTAACGCATGTGATGCGCAAGACGGAGAACGAGGTGGCGAAGCTGGTGGACGCTGGCTTCTACCGCGAGTGTGAGTTGGGTGAACCCAGCTATGAGTTGGATGACATTGAGAAGCAAAAGGCCGAAGAGATGGGCCTGTCAGCGATCGACGATGATCGCTATCGCATGTTAGAGATGCACGTGGACTTGGACCTCAAGGGCCATGAGCACAAGAAAAAAGGTAAGCCCACTGGCATTGCACTGCCATACGTTGTGACCATCGAGAAGGGCACACGCAAAGTGATGGCTATTCGTAGGAATTGGTATGAAGGCGACAAACTCCACCTCAAGCGGCAGCATTTTGTGCATTACCAATACATTCCGGGGTTCGGTTTTTATGGATACGGCCTCATTCACCTTATCGGTGGATATGCAAAGTCCGCGACGATGCTCATTCGTCAACTCGTCGATGCTGGTACGCTCTCAAATCTCCCCGGAGGACTCAAATCTCGCGGCTTGCGAGTTAAGGGCGACGACACACCTATCCAACCCGGTGAATTCAGAGACGTAGACGTTCCGTCTGGCAGCATACGCGACAACATCTTGCCGTTGCCATACAAAGAACCAAGCCAAGTTTTGTACACCTTGTTCGATCGCATCGTTCAAGAAGGCCGTCAGTTCGCGTCGGCTGGTGACATGAAGGTGAGCGACATGAGTGCGCAAGCGCCCGTGGGAACCACGCTCGCCATACTCGAAAGAACCCTCAAAGTGATGGGTGCTGTGCAGGCACGTATGCACTTCACCATGAAGCAAGAGTTCAAACTCTTGAAGGTCATCATCGCTGACTACACACCAGAAGAGTATGACTACCAGCCAGAAGAAGGCTCACGTCGTGCGAAGAAGTCGGACTACGACAAGGTGGACGTCATTCCTGTGAGCGACCCCAACGCGTCAACGATGGCACAGAAGATCGTGCAGTACCAAGCAGTGCTGCAGTTGGCTCAAGGTGCCCCTCAGTTGTATGACTTGCCACTGTTGCACCGTCAGATGATTGAGGTGTTGGGTATCAAGAACGCCAACAAGCTCGTGCCGATCGAAGATGACATGAAGCCAATGGACCCCGTGCAAGAGAACCAGCGTTTGTTGACGTCTCAGCCGGTTAAAGCGTTCGTTGAGCAGAATCACCAAGCGCACATCGCTGTGCACATGGCCGCGATCCAAGACCCCAAGATTCAGCAGCTCATGCAGATGAACCCACAAGCGCAAGCCATCATGGCTGCCGCGATGGCGCACATCAACGAGCACGTTGCGTTCGAGTACCGTCTGCAGGTTGAGAAGGCGATGGGTATGCCTCTGCCACCGATGGACGACGAGCACGAAGAACACGCAGCAGTGCCACCAGAGATGGCAGACATGATTGCGCAACGCGCAGCTATGGCGTCACAACAGTTGTTGCAGCAGAACCAGCAGGAAGCTGCACAGAAAGCAGCACAGCAACAAATGCAGGACCCTGTGGTGCAGATGCAGCAGCAAGAGTTGCAGATCAAAATGCAAGAGCTGCAGCTCAAGCAAACAAAGATGCAGATCGAAGCGGCAGAAAAAGCCGACCGTATCCGTGTCGAAGAAGAACGTATCGCCGCGCAGAAAGAAATCGCGGCCATGCAAGTCGCGGCTACCGCAGCCGCTGCCAAAGACAAGCTCGATCGTCAGACCGAGATTGAAGGAACCCGTATGGGCATCGACGCTGCCAAACACCGCGCTCAGATGGCCATGCAAAAAGCGCAACGGGCTGCGCAGGGTAAACAGCCTAGCAACCAGAAAAAGGAACGTGATTGAACGATTACAAACTTTTGGCAATAGTTCAAAAAGAACTTGAGAAACTACGCGATGAACAGATAGCGTTCATCGCTGCTAGTCGTGCGGACACGTACGACGAATATAAAAAAATCTGTGGGGTGATCCGAGGACTAAGCCTTGCAGACAGTGTTATCAACGACCTCGTGCAAAAAATGGAGAAGAACGATGAGTGAGTTTGACGTTTCCGCTGTAGACCTTTCTGGCATCTTGAATACCAACAACGAACAGAAAGCAAAGCAGTTGCCTGACCCCAAGACCTATCACATCTTGACCGTTGTGCCCGAAGCAATGGAAGAGTATGCGGACAGTGACATTGGTATTGTGAAATCTGCTGGCGACATCTGGCGCGAGGAGATGCTCACACCGGTGTTGTTTGTGGTGAAGGTTGGCCCAGACGCATATAAAGACGAGAAGCGCTTCCCCAGCGGTCCGTCGTGCAAGGAAGGTGACTTTGTCATCGTCCGCCCCAATTCAGGCACCCGTCTGAAGATTCATGGCCGTGAGTTCCGAATCATCAACGACGATTCGATCGAAGCGGTTGTGGAAGACCCCCGTGGTATCACACGTGCAGCGTAAGGAGTAAAACATGCCGTTACCAAAATTTGAAGGCGAAGACTTCGAGTTTCCTGACGAGAAAGAGGCCAAGGCGAAAGCCAAAGCTGAAGCTAAGAAGGACGATGACTTTCAGCTTGAGATTGAAGATGACACGCCACCCGAAGATCGTGGCCGTAAACCCGCGCCTCCTCCAGAGGACCCCACCGATGATGAACTTGCTTCGTACGACGAGAAAGTTCAAGCACGCATCAAGAAGTTCACACGTGGCTACCACGATGAACGTCGGGCCAAGGAGCAGGCTGAACGTGAACGTCTTGCAGCCGAGGAGTTTGCACGCACAGTGTTTGAAGAAAACAAACGCTTGCAGCAGCAACTGGCCACAGGTAGTAAACAATATATCGAGACATCAAAGTCCGCCGCAGAGGTCGAACTTGAGGCAGCAAAGAAAGCCTACAAGGACGCATACGATGCAGGCAACGCCGATGAATTGGTAGCAGCACAAGAGAAGATCGCCAAGGCGACTTTGAAACTTGACAAAGCCGAAGGCATGAAGCCGATTGAGGTTGATGACCGTCAGTTTGAGACTTCGATGCCTCAACAGCCACAGCAGCCCAAAGTCAGCCCCCGCACTCAGAAGTGGTTAAAAACCAACGCTGATTGGTTTGGTGTTGATGATGAAATGACAATGGCTGCTATGGGCGTTGACAAGAAGCTACAAAAAGAGTATGGTTCGGACTACATTGGTACGGAAGATTATTTCCGCACAGTTGACCGTACCATGCGGAAACGTTTTCCTGAGTTTTTTGAAAACCAGAGCGACGAGGATGACGATGAGCCTCCACAAAGAACATCGAAACCGGCAGACGAGGATGATGAACCTCCACGCCGTGCAACAAAACCCGCTGCAGTGGTTGCCCCGGCATCCCGCAGTACCCCGCCTAATCGCGTGAAGTTGAAGGCATCACAAGTTGCGTTGGCTCGCAAACTTGGGATTACCCCAGAACAATACGCTAAACAGGTTGCACTACTTACTAGAGGTGAATGAAATGGCTGAAGCACAAACCCAAAATCGTCTGAGTCGCGAATTGGAAACCCGTCAGAAGACGCCTATGCGTCCTCAGGCTTGGCGTCCCCCCGAAACGCTGCCCATGCCAGATGAACGTCCCGGTTGGAAGCATCGCTACATTCGTCTTAGCACGATGGGCACTGCTGACCCCAGCAACATTTCTAGCAAGTTACGCGAAGGTTACGAACCCTGCAAAGCAGAGGACTACCCTGAGCTCATGATGCACGCAACCACTGAAGGTCGCTTTAAAGGCGGCATTGAAGTGGGTGGACTGTTGCTCTGCCGTATTCCTGAGGAGTTCTTGGCTCAACGTATGAAATACTACGAAGACCAAAACCGAGCCCAGATGGAATCCGTGGACAACAATTTTCTTCGTGAAAATGACCCTCGTATGCCTCTTTTCTCAGAAAAGAAGACGAAGGTTACTTTCGGTTCTGGTTCATAAATTTTGGAGTCTTAAATGGCATATCCTACCGTTGACAAGCCATATGGCTTGAAGCCGATCAATCTGATCGGTGGTCAGGTGTTTGCCGGAGCAACTCGTCAACTCGTCATTACCGCAAGCTATGCGACAAGCATTTTTTACGGTGACGTGGTGACCATTGTTTCTGGTGGCACTATCGAGAAAGACACTGGCACTACTACAGCCACCCCCGTGGGTGTGTTTATGGGTTGTCAGTACACCAGCGCCACTACCGGCCAGCTGACCTTCTCACAATACTACCCTGCTAGCTTGGCAGTCAAAGCTAATACGAACGTCGTTGCGTTTGTGTCCGAAGACCCCGATCAACTGTTCAAAGTTGTGTTGGTGGCTGGCACTACCGCTGACGGTAACGGCTTGACCCCCGCCTTCTTGGGTCGCACTGTGATTGGCTCAAACGCCCAATTGGTGCAAAACACTGGTTCTACTGTGACCGGCGACTCTACTGTTGGTGTTTACACCGCAGCTGGCGCTACCACAACTGCAACCTTGCCCATCCGCATCATTGATGTGGTCCCCGATACTGCCAACTCTTCTGGCAACTTCTGCGAATTGATCGTTAAGTGGAATGCACCTAACGTCACTGGTCAGACCGTTGCAGGTGGTCATCAGTATCTCAACCCAACTGGCGTCTGATAAGGAGTAAAACATGGCTATTTCACGCGCACAACTGCTGAAAGAGTTGCTCCCCGGTCTGAACGCTTTGTTCGGTCTTGAGTATGCTCGTTACGGCGAAGAACACAAAGAAATCTACGAAACCGAGACTTCTGAGCGTTCGTTTGAAGAAGAAACCAAGCTCTCTGGCTTCTCTGCCGCACCGGTGAAGAACGAAGGTTCTGCCATCGCGTACGACAACGCACAGGAAGCATGGTCTACCCGCTATACACACGAAACCATCGCCTTGGGTTTCTCGATCACTGAAGAAGCGATCGAAGACAACTTGTACGACAGCTTGTCTGCTCGCTACACCAAGTCTTTGGCCCGTGCTATGGCGTACACC
>SESA01001231.1_pt1 | contig 13576 bp, 14 predicted proteins | sample 3171451 | NCBI WGS metagenome assembly SESA01 (sample SAMN06051862, study PRJNA518727) | freshwater metagenome | biome: subpolar coniferous forest; feature: holomictic lake; material: water; isolation source: holomictic Lake 227, 8 m depth | place: Canada: near Kenora, Ontario | collected...
CATTTCTTGTTCCAGTTCTTGTTTGTAGGAAATCATGCCCTGTTGATTATCCAACGGGCTGGCAAACAATTTTTCTTCGGGATAAAGCTTATGCACTTTTTTAAAGTATTTCTCCGGTAATCTGAAAGCGCCAAGACTAACGGAATGCAACTGATCTATATTAATGATCGAAAATACCTGTTCAAATAATTGCCGGTACTGCTGCTGGTAACCGGTCTGAAATATCATAGGATCAAAACGCAATCCTATTGGCCAGCCGTGTTCCTGTAATTTACACAGCGCATCAAGACGACGCTGTAATGAAGGTGCTTTGGCTTCAACTTTTGTGGCTATTTCATCAGGGTTCAGGCTGAAAGCGATAATGCAGCGGGGAAAAGGATCGCGATTTAACAGGCTTCTAACTTGGGTGCTTTTGGTTCTTAATTCCAGCCAGGCATTGGGTATTTTCTCAAAAAACGGTAAAAACTGTTCGGCAAACCGGGTGACCGGCTCCAAAGCCAGGCTGTCGCAATCATAGCCGGAGAAAAAATGTACCGCCTCATCAGGTGTTTCGGCACAGCGTTGTTTGATTTCCTCCTGAAAGTCTTCATAATTGACAAACAATACATAATTGGCTGATTGATACATGCCTTGTAAAAAACAGTACCGGCAATCGTATAAACAATTAAGCATGTGGGAAAAATAATAGTTTTTGTTTGCCCCAATACCATAGCCGGAAGGCACCGGCATGGCAAAATGTTTGTATTTTTCTGCCAATATTAATGCCGGTTTTTGTTTTTGTAGTCTAAAATTTTGTGCTTTAGGATTAAAAACTTCGCCATAGCGGCCACAGGTAATTTTTCGGGCTTGCGGAAAACGCGCAGTAATCTCGACAACACGCGGGTGCAGCAAAATGCTTTCTTCTATATAAATGGTTTCAATCATTGGCTTTGTTTTTAGCAGGTAAAAAGTACCGTAGCAACGCATTTTATAGGAAAAGTCTTGTGATTGTTTACGCTGCCCTCATATAGGTTAAAATACTTTTAACATCACCCACAGATAACGAACATGAATATACAAAAAATTGGTTTTATCGGCGGCGGCAATATGGCGTCCAGTTTGCTTAGCGGCTTGATTGCCAGCGGTCATTCTCCACAGCACCTTTGGGTCTCTGATATTAATCCGGAGACACTCACAACGCTGGCAAAAAATCTTAATGTTAATACCTCGGCCAGCAATGACGAGCTGATTAATGCCGTTGATGTCGTGGTACTGGCGGTTAAGCCGCAGACACTCAGTTCGGTAGCCAAAAGCGCGGCGATTTTAATCCAGCAAAAAAAATCACTGGTTGTTTCTATTGCCGCCGGTATTAGCCAGCATAGCTTAAGTCAGTGGTTAGGCGCTGATACGGCGATTGTACGCTGTATGCCCAATACGCCGGCGCTGGTACTGACAGGGGCGACGGCGCTTCATGCCAATGTACAGGTAACGCCTGAGCAACGTAATTTGGCAGAAAATATTATGCGTGCTGTTGGCATTGCGTTGTGGGTTAACGAGGAAAGCGAGTTGGATGCGGTGACCGCCGTTTCCGGTAGTGGCCCTGCGTATTATTTTTTGTTGATGGAAGCGATGGAAAAAGCCGCTTTAGCATTGGGCTTAAATGAAGTGACGGCTCGTTTGCTGGTTCAACAAACCGCATTAGGTGCCGCCAAAATAGGGCTGGAATCGTCCGAGTCACCCGAGCAATTGCGTAAACGGGTCACATCACCCGGTGGAACTACGCAAAAGGCGCTAGAAACGTTTGAACAAGGCGGGTTTACTGAACTGGTTTCTAAAGCATTACATGCTGCACGAGACCGCTCTATTGAAATGTCCAAAGAATCGGAGAATACCTGATGGGCTCTAGTTACATGACTGACCCGATTATTTTTTTAATCGATACCCTGTTTTCTCTTTATATCCTGGCAGTATTGCTGCGCTTTTTATTGCAATGGTGCGGCGGTGATTTTTATAATCCAATCTCCCAGTTTCTGGTTAAGATAACCCATCCACCCTTAAAAATCCTGCGCCGATTTGTGCCGTCTATCGGAAAAATAGACACTTCATCGCTGGTGCTTATGCTGACCTTACAAATGCTTGCCGATGCCTCCATCTTACTGTTATTGAATGGCAGTATGATTAATGTCGGTGCCTTGGCAATCACATCCATTACTCAGTTAATTTCCTTACTGATTAATGTGTTGGTATTTGCAGTATTTGCCAGAGCACTGCTTAGCTGGATGAATCCGGGGACTTTTAATGCCGCCGCTTCCATTTTAGCAACGCTGACCGAGCCTTTGCTGGATGTCTGTCGCAGAGTCATTCCCGGTCTGGGCGGTATAGATTTATCACCCTTGGCGGCTTTGTTACTGTTGCAACTGGCAAAAATGGTTGTTTTGCCGCCACTGCATGAATTAGCCGGTTTAATTGGTTAGAAATGTGCTGATTATTCAGCCCCCCTCTTTGAAAAAGAGGGGGCGAGAATGTGTTGATTTTTAGTTGGAGCTGACTGCCAGCTTACGACCCAAAGCGGCCAATGAACTTTGTAAATTCGCTGCTCCAAACCGGACGGTCGCAGATAACCTTTCTTCAACAGTTCTTCAAACAGCTCAATCGGCACTGGCTTACTAAACTCATATCCATCAGCGGAAGCTGGGCCTCTCGAGTACTTCTGTAATAAGAATTCGCAGAGCCGGAAGCAGTTCACTTGCAAACCACGGATTTTTGCATAACCACAGATTATTGCGTGGGCTGGGGTGTGGCAACGGCACTACGCCAGGCCAATGCCCGCGCCAATTTTGAACGGTTGCTGTTACTGATTTACTGGCATTCGGCAAATGATACCCTTGTGCATACTGACCAATGACCAGGGTAAGACTTAGGTTTGGCAGCAGCCCCAACAAATCCCCGCGCCATTGGGCGGCGCATTCCGGCCTTGGTGGAAGATCACCCGATTTGCCCGTGCCGGGAAAGCAAAAACCCATCGGCAGAATGGCGACTTGTTGTGGGTCATAGACAGTTTCACTGTCTAAGCCCAACCAATCCCTAAGCCGATCACCGCTGGCGTCCGTAAACGGCACACCGGATTCATGGACTTTTCGCCCGGGTGCTTGGCCTGCCACCAAAATCTTGGCATCAGGATGCAATTGGAGGATGGGACGTGGGCCTAGCGGTAAGTGTTCTGAACAGAGTGTGCAGGAGCGCACTTTATAAAGTAATGATTCAAACCTCGCCATAACTCGCTTCCTTAAGCAACGCAGTGACCATCCATCAGGTCATTGACCATTTGTCTTATATCAATTGGACAAGGCTGTTTCATCACTTGGGCAATGGCCCCCATGCCTTCCAGCAACACCAGCAGTTTAAAAGCCAAATCGTTTGGATACATGACAGGAAGCCCCTTGGTTAACTTTCGGAAAACATCCAGCTCCCAGGTTTTAAAGACACGGCAGGCATTTTCTATCTTAGGATCTTTGCCGGAAAACTCGCCCATCGCGTTGACCGCCAAACAACCGTGAAACTGCCTATTCTCAAACCAGTTACCCGCATCTTCAAAAATGGCTATTATTTTTTCGCGGTTGCTTAAGTCATTTCTGGCTAACAAATCAGTTAAACCCTGTTCGTAATTGGCACGGTAAAACTCCAGCACTGCGACGATCAAATCGTTTTTGGTCGGAAAATAAATGTACATCGTGCGTTTGGAGACATTAGCCTGGCGCATGATCAAATCTACGCCGGTGGCATAAAAGCCATTTTCGGTAAACAGCTTGAAGGCTGCCTCGATAATTTGTAAACGTTTAATGGATTTTTTAGGTACCGCTTCAATTTCGTTAGTCATAGTTCTCATTATTAGTGTGGGCGAACATAGCTTAACAAATACCCAAAAAAAGTAAACTGATAAGTTTACAATTTTGTTGACAAAATAAACCGATCGGTTTACACTTTGCAGAAAGTAAACTAATCGGTTTACTTTTCGCACTTAACTTTAATTAGGAATTTACCATGCAAAGAATCAAAGCAGTTACCCACGCCGAAGGCAAAGCCAAAGAATTGTTAGATGGCGTTAAAAAAGCGATGGGTTCCACGCCGAATATTTTCACCACGTTTGCCAATGCCCCCGCAGCATTGGAAGCTTATCTTAACTTCAACACCGCGTTAAGCAACGGCGTGCTGGACAAAAAACTGAGGGAACAATTGGCGGTCACCGTGGCTGGCTTTAACGGCTGTAATTACTGTGCTTCCGCCCATGTTTTCTTGGGTGGTAAAGCCGGTGTCGACAGGGCCGAATTGGCCGCCAATAGCAAAGGCCATTCAGGCGATGGCAAGACCCAAGCGGCGATTAGCTTTGCCCGTGCTTTGCTGGAACAACGTGGCAAAGTCAGTGATGACGATTTAATAGCTGTGCGTACGGCGGGCTTTACTGAGGAAGAAATTATCGAAATTCTGTCCCACGTCGCTTTGAATACGTTTACCAATTATTTCAACGAAACCGCTTTGACCGCTATCGATTTTCCTGTGGTCGATTTAAAAACCCTATAACGGAGAAGAACCCTGTTCAATGCAAAATTAGTGGCCATTATTTTTGGCTTAACGTTCGTTGTCGTCGGTTTGATGGGCTTTGTGGAAAATCCCATTGCTTCTGAATATAGCTTTTTTCAAGCAAACTGGGCGCATAACCTGGTGCATTTAATCACCGGAGCGGTTTTTTTGTTGGGTGTCATAAAGTATCCCGGCCAAGAAAAACGCTTTGTGCTTTATTCAGGGTATTTTTATGGCTTGGTGACCTTATTAGGCTTTGTTTGGTCGGGCGCATGTTGTTGGGTTTTATCCATATTAACGAGCCTGATCGCTGGCTACATTTAGGCTTGGCGATTGTCATCGTGGCGGCAGGAGTTCTTTCCACGCCTGTCCAAGCCCGGTTAAAAGCTGAATACAGCTAATTGAAAACAGGGCGATGTCTGACAAAAAATCAGATTCGCCTTTTTGCTAAACGCTTACGCCTTACTGTCAGCCGTACCCCTTTTGGCACCGCGACAACAGGGTCGCAAAAATAATAATAGTTTTAATTTCAAACTTTGAATAGACCAAAAGTGTATTTGTTCTTTGACATCCAGATGTTTTGTAAGTCTGAAGCTGTGTACTTGGGGAAATTTTTCATAATCGAGGTTGCAACACATGAACTGGCTAACAAATGATTGGCACTAATTTTTGCCGCATCCTTGGTTGGAAATGGCCTTAATCGCAGCTTCAGTGCTGTGCGGTTCACTGATCGGCACCGAACGCGAGCGTAAACTTAAACCAGCGGGACTTCGCACCATGATCTTGATTTGTCTAGGGTCTACGGTGTTCACACTGATATCCCCCGTGTTAGAAAGCAGCTCTGGTGAAAGTGGCCGTATGGCTGCCCAAATCGTCACCGGCGTTGGCTTTTTAGGCGCAGGTGCCATCCTCCAGGGTAGCAGCGGTGTGCGTGGCTTGACATCCGCCGCCCTTATCTGGACAACTGCCGCCATCGGCATGGTTATTGGATCCGGATTGGGTGGAGCAGGGTTAGCGTTAAGCGTGTTATTGCTTGTAATTCAGACAGTCGTTACAAAAGTGGAAAACCGTTATATTGGCCCCTGCGTTCATCGCCGCATTGGAATGATTTACGATCCTAGAGGCGGTAAAACCGCTGTTAAAATCGATCATATCCTTGAGAATTATCAACTGCTTCATAGCATGGGCCAGGTCGAAACAAATGAGGAAAAAAAGGTGAGCCTGACTTTAAGTTATTGCAACGCCCATAAACACCATAAGGATTTTCTGGTAAAACTGGCTGAGCTGCCGGAGGTTGAGTCGATTGTTCAAATTGACTAAAAGCCTTATGTTACTTTAAAGAGTTTAAAGATAATCATGACCGGCTGCTATTTCATATGTTACCCTAAATTCCTCGTTAGCTGACGTTCACAAAAACAATTGGCTATTATCTCCTATGTTAATATTCGAGTTTATGGCTTGAAAGCAATTGGTTATTGCTTTAATTTTAAAAGGGAATTTCGTTTGGACGAAGATCAAACAGCAGTATTTCAGACTGGTTACCCTTTTTGAATGTTAAGGTATGCTCTTTTCGTATACGGGCACCGTCACCGGCATGAAAACAGAAGCCATTAATTTCCAAGTCGCCTTTAGCCACATGGAGGTAGGCGTAGCGGTCTGGGTTTAATTCCAGTTGTGCCGACTCTTCACCGTCAAATAATCCGGCATAGACTTTGGTATCCTGATAAACCGAGAGCGAACCGTTTTGTCCGTCTGGCGATATGATTAACCGCAATTTTCCACGTTTACTGGCTTCGTCAAAACTGACTTGCTGGTAGCGAGGTGTTACCTTTTTCTGGTTAGGAACAATCCAAATTTGTAGGAAATGCACAGAATCAGATTGCGAGGGGTTAAATTCGCTATGCTGGATACCGGTTCCAGCACTCATCATCTGGACGTCGCTTGGTTGGATGACCGAGCCTGTGCCCATGGAATCTTTGTGTTCCAGAGCACCTTCCAGCACATAGGAAAAAATTTCCATGTCGCTGTGGGGATGGGTGCCGAATCCTTTATCAGGCTGCACCTGGTCGTCATTGATTACTAGCAGGTCGGAAAAGCCTTGCTGCCTTGGATCGAAATAGGAGCCAAACGAAAAAGTGTGCTTGGAATTGAGCCAGCCATGGTTGGCGACGCCCCGGTCATTGGCTTTGCGGACTTCAAACATTGTGATTCTCCGGATAGATTATGATATTAGAGGTAAGTCTTAATTTTTAACTTTCAAGTAAGCCATTTTGTTGGCCGTTCCCGGACGTTATTTAGTAAAACGGGAGGCCACGTAGTGGTTAATTGCCTTGGTTGATCCTGCAATCAAGCAAGCAGCAATTTTCTCTTGCAAGGCTTGGTCGCTGACCGATACCCGGTCATGTTGGCGTAGGTGTTCTAACCAGGACTCCACCATAAAACATTCAATGTAATGGTCTGCTTGTGCAGTGTCCTGGTACAAATCCCAATAATAAGCACCCTCGCGTTTACGGATTTTTTGCAATTGGCCTGTGAGTCTATGAAATTCTGATAGCTTATCTGTATCGACTTTATATTCGATGGTTACCATCACCGGGCCTTGGTCATGTTTCGGGGCTTTGTCGATAATCGGCAATGGCCAATGTTGGGAAGGTGTAAAATCAACACGCTCGTAGCCAGAAATGCTGCATCGCCAAGTGCCGGGGATGCCTAACAGTAAGCCACCCGCAGCCGCCATAAAACTGGACTCTATATCATAACGCTTAGCCAGATAACCCCAGATCAGGCTGCCCACTGCCATTCCACCCATAAACCCCATCATGAACACGGATAAGCCCCGCGCTCTGACCCAATCTGGCAAGCTCGCCTGTGCCGCCACCTGCAATGACGACATGACGCTTATCCAGCAAGCTCCCGCAAGCAACATGGCTGATGAGAGGAAATAAATATTATTTTGGGTGGCCAGAACCATCAAAGTGCATCCGTATATCAAGGTCGCAACACGCACCAGGTTATCGGAACGGATTCGTTGCCGGATTATTGGCAAAACCAAGGCACAAACGACTGCACCAATACCGATACAAGCCAGCAAAAATCCGTAACTAGAGGCTCCCATACCTAAACGGTCGCTGACCAGGATGGGCAACAACGCCCACAAAGCGCTGGCAAACACGAAAAAAGCCACACCCCGCATTAAAATTGATGGCAATAGGCTGGAATAGCGGGCATAACGCAAGCCCGATCGAATAGCCGCAAGGAAGCGTTCGGCAGGAAGGCTATTTTCATTCGGTACACGTTTCCAAAAAGCCATTACCGCAATGACCGCCAGAAAGGAAACCGCATTAAGAAAAAATACGCTGGCTACGCCATACAAACTGATTAAATAGCCTGCGATCGCAGGACCTAAGGCACGGGACACATTCATGCCCAAGCCGTTCAGGGTTATGGCCGCATGCATTTGTTCCTTTGGCACCAGCTCTGGCGTCACGGCTGACCAGGCTGGCATACTCATTGCAGAACCGCAGCCCAAAAGAAAAGTAAAACCAATCAATAGCCAATCAGTGGTAATACCTTGCAAGGTGCAATAAAAAAGCCCCAGAGCACTCAAAAACATCCAGATTTGAGTTCCCAGTAAATAACGGCGGCGATCGGCAATATCTGCCAAGGCCCCCGCAGGCAAGGCCAACAGCACGATGGGTGCGGTGCTGACGGTTTGCACCAGGGCGACCATCATCGGGTTTGCGCTAAGGGAGGTCATCATCCAACTCGCGCCCACACTGTGCATCCAGGTGCCAATATTGGATGCCAAAGTAGCGAGCCATACTGCCAGAAACAACTTATCGCGGAGCGGTTGCCATGCCGATGGCTGTTCAGTGGTCTTATTCTCCTGCACCGTGGTTTCCTAAGTTAACATCATTAGATGCCGATCAGCAAAATCAAAGCGCCATTAGCCATTAAAATCATTCATACAGGCTTCTCTTACTAAATAGGTTGGTCATATCATTTTCCTTGGGTTAATAATAGGTTAACTCAGCGAATTTTTGCGGGGCGTGCCTTCAACCATCGGTTTGAGGTTTTCCTCATACATGATGCGCTGAATGGCACTGCCCTCCTTGCTAGCCCAATCGGTAGCAAGTTCAGCCATCACCTGATTGGTGCTGGTGATGGTAACGCCATGCTTTTCCATACGGCGGATAGCGGTTTCATCGGCCACTTGGGTAGGTGGTCCACCGGCATCGACGACGACCTGCACTTCATAACCCGCTTCCACCGCGCTAATCGCGGGATAGACGATGCACACATCATTTGTCAGGCCAGCCATTATCAGTTTTTTCTTGCCAAGAGCCTCCACTGCTTTACGAAAATCGTCATACAGCCACGCATCCACGACGCCAGGACGTTTAATGCGTTTGGCATAAGCATCCGGTGCAATTTGCTGTTGGTCATTCAGCAGTTGTCATTGGAAATGATCTTCCTGTGAACTGGTAAGCACCAGAGGAATACCCGTTTCAACAGCAGTTCTGGCGAGTGCGCGGGTATTATGCACCAGCTCATCATAATCAATATTTTGTGCCAGTTTGATGGTGCCTTGCTGATGATCGATCAATAACATGGCGCAGTTTTTGGGGGTGAATAGATTTTTCATCCTGAATCTCCTTCAGATTTAATTTGATGTTATTGGAGGTCAACTTGCATAGACGTGCATAACTTTTTTATTTTGTTTAAAGAGAGAAAACATACTACCTCCCCATGGTTAATATTTGAATATCTTGCAACTCAAACCGTTTTAACTAGATTGATTCCGAAACCAACGTACTGTTTAAAATTTATCGTAGATAAGCACTTCACTTAAGTCCAGTTGTCCTCCACGCGGATGTGCGGGGCTTAACGCCTTGCCGATAGCTACGAATAGGGCGATTACATGATCTTCCGGCACATTTATCAATTTGCCGACTGCGCCAAAGTCGAAACCATCCATAGGGCAAGAATCGTAGCCCATTGCTTTGGCAGTCAACATTAACGTTTGTGCTGCCATCCCGCACGAGCGCATGGCTTCATCCCGTTGGACTTGCTCCAAGCCCCGGTAGTAGTTATCGATAGCTTGAAGCAGAAAGTCTTGTGTTTCTTGGGAAGCATTGCGCCAGTATCGGCCAGGTTCTTTCTCCCAAGACTTTAAATCTGCACACAAAATGACCAGCAAGGACGCATCGGTCACTTGTGCTTGATTCCAACTTACTGCACGGATTGAACTGCGTAATTCCGGGTTTTGCACCAGCACAAAACGCCAGTTCTGGATATTGAATGCGGTCGGCGACAGGATAGCCAAGCTGAAAAGCTGATCTATTTCGGCTTGGGACATCTGATGGTTAGGATCGAACTGTTTGACGGCACGTCGTTGGGTGATGGCTTCGAAAGTATTCATTGGCGATCCTTTAAATATATAGGGTTAAAAATAGCTAGCTACACAGTTACAGTCGTCATTGGGAAATCGATATAACCTTTTGCGCCAGTATCCGTATACCAATCCGCCATGTCAGCCTCAGGATTCAATTGCAAATTTTTATGGAAGCGAGTGACCAAGTCAGGGTTAGAAATAAACGGTCTGCCGAATGCAACCAGATCCGCATCGCCAGCTTGCAGCCTTTGTTCTGCGAGTTCTTTGGTATAACCCGTGTTTGCTATGATACAGCCGTGATAGACCGCCTTGAATTCAGCCAGTGTCATCGGCTCACCAAGTTGATGGAAGCCAAAACCCAAGCCATCCATAATATGAAGATAGGCTAGATTGTGATTGGCCAGTTCTTGGGCAACATAAAGAAACTGCTCCCTATAATCGGGTGAACCCATCTCATTGAAATCGCCATTGGGAGAAATCCTTACACCTATTTTGTTGGCATCCCAGACTTGTGTGACTGCATCGACTATTTCCAATAAAATGCGCGTCCTGTTTTCCTTTGTACCGCCATATTCATCGGTGCGATGGTTGGTTTTACTTTGCAAGAATTCGTCAAGCAAATAGCCATTCGCTGAGTGTATTTCCACGCCATCAAAATCGGCCGCTTTTGCCCTTTTAGATGCCGCTTGGTAGTCGAGTACGACTTGTTTGATCTCTTCCGTTGTAAGTGACCTTGGAACTTCATAGGCTTCCTTGCCAATCGGCGTATGGATGTGGTCGGCATTGATTTTGATGGCCGACGGCGCAACGGGTAGGCCAAGGTCCGGATGGAAACTGGTATGGGATGCCCGGCCGCAATGCCATAGTTGAAGAAAAATTTTACCGCCTTTATCATGCACGGCTTTGGTGATTAATTGCCAGGCATCGGCTTGCTCATCGGTATAAATTCCAGGGGAGTCATTCCAGCCCAAACCTTGAACCGAGATACTGGTCGCCTCGGAAATAAGTAAACCGGCATCGGCACGCTGCGCGTAGTATTCCGCCATAAGCGCGTTGGGAATCCTTGATTTTCCGGCCCTTGAGCGCGTCATCGGCGCAAGGACAATCCTATTCGCAAGTTGATAAGGCCCAAGTTTGAACGGTTCAAATAGTTTCATGGTAACTCCTCAAGTTTTAACATGTTTAATAAAGGTATTCATCGAAAGCTGTCTATGGTTAGGCTATTTAATGATGGAAGTGTTTGCCTTTCGACAGGCTCGAAATGAACGGAAGAGAAAACATCATTGGGCACAATCAATAAATCCTTTAAGTAACAATCTAGCCAAGAATCATTAATCTAAAAGATTTGTGCATGCAACCTCTGCAATGTCTTTAATTTAGATTTTTATTCTGTTATAACCATAACATCAACCTCACCAAATATGAAGTACTTACTATAAAGTTTACTACTAACCAACAGGTAAGTCCTGATGAACTAATAGGTCATAAAATATGGAAGCAAAAACATACCATTGCCCAGTAGAAGCCACAATCGAAGTGATCGGTGGTAAATGGAAACCGCTCATTTTATGGTGGCTACACCAAAAAACGTATCGATTCGCCGATTTGCGCCGACAAATCCCCGGCATCTCCGAGAAAATGCTGATCCAACACCTAAGGGAATTAGAAGCCGATGGCATCTTAGACCGCAAAGTCTTTTCGACAGTCCCGCCGAAAGTCGAGTATTCATTAACCGATCACGGCAAATCGCTTAAACAAGCACTTAATGCGATTTGCGACTGGGGTAAAAAACACATGGAAAGAATTGGCGCGGTCAATAAAGAGTTATAAAAATTGATTTTCACTTAATAGCATCAACACAACGGCTATTAAAATCATATAAAAACCAATGCGTAAAGCGTTTTAAATGAAATTAAAACTAGATTCCATCAATAAAATTTACCGGCCCAGCCCTTACGCCAAAATAACCAATCGGGATGGGCGATTAGAATTGGATGACAATCGTGCCTGGTATTCTTATCTGCGTGATCCCTATCACTTGATGTTGACTGTCAATTGGCTTGGTTTTGTTTTGATTGTCTCACTTGTTTACATTTCGATAAACGCGTTGTTTGCCATTCTCTATCTCTTAGGTGGCGATTGTCTGGTTGGCTCCAAACCGGGGTCGTTTGCCGATGCCTTCTTCTTTAGCGTGCAAACACTTGGCTCGATAGGCTACGGTGTAATTTCACCCAAGACGATGTACGCCAATTTTATTGTCACCATAGAAGCGATTACCAGCTTGTTAGCGATTGCAATGGTGACGGGCTTGGCTTTTGCCCGTTTTACCAAACCTAATGCACGGGTTATGTTCAGTGAAGTAGCGGTTATTTCACCTTATAACAATGTCCAAACTTTAACCTTCCGCGCTGCAAATGAGCGGCGAAACCTGATTTTGGAAGCGCACATAAAAGTAGACTTTTCCATTGACCAAGTCACGCAAGAAGGCGAATTCGTCCGCCGTTTTTACGAATTACCACTTTTGCGCCATCGCACATCCAGCTTTAATTTGGCATGGACGGTCCGGCATTTCATTGATGAAGCCAGCCCGCTCTATGGCTTAACTCCAGAATTGATGGCGGCAGGGCACGCTGCCATTATCGTATCTTTGGTCGGGATTGACGAAACCGTAGGGTATACGATAAACGCAAGGAAAACCTATTCTGCGCATGAAATATTATGGAACTGCCGTTTTGTCGATATGTTCAGCATTGCACCAGACGGCAGCCGATATTTGGATTACCAACATTTTCATAGCGTCATGGCAATTGAAGAAATTGTACGTAAGACATCTGAACGTCAGTTACCAATTACCTCTTTTTGAGAATTAGGGTTTCCTGAGTTCTGTTTATTAAACAAACAAGTTGTCGTTTTGGGTTGCTATGCAGAACTCTGTATAGAGGGGGGGCATGGCTACCGATCACTGGTGGTCTCTGAATGACGGCTTTCAAGGGCTAACCAGCCATCCACTGAAAACTAGCATCGATCTCCTTATAGCCGTCAGTGGCCCGCCAACTTTTGATAAAAAGTTAGCGGAGCTGGTTTTTTGTTCAACGTTCGGTATCGACCCATAGCTGCCGACCATCTATGATTTTACGCTTCCTTAAACCGGACAATCTTGACGTGTTGCAAACGACCCAATAGGGTCACTCAATCCAGATTTTTGGATGGCAGAATATTAATGAAAGCAGGCAGTCATTCTAGCGAACCAATTGGCATTACTGTCCGAAACCGGACGATCAGCCTGTTGTATTTTGAATCAAAATCAAGTAGGTATTTGGGGCTGCTTAATAGTTCAGATTCTAAACTATGGGGCATAGTGTTTTCTATCCAACTGATCTGGCAAAAAAACCTCGGCATAGTTTGCCTTGAGATCGGCATTAGGCCTGCAATTACCGGCTGCTACTGCTGTTGTAACTTTGGAATCAATGGCCGGGGTATCAAAATTGTTCTGCCTTTTTTACCTTTGTGGTCTTGGATCGTCAAAATATCGACTCTGAAAAAAAGCCACCATCCCTTATATACTCTGAATGGTCAAGTTTTCGGTTTTACAATTCATCGTAGGGTACGCTGTGCGTACCTTTT
>SESA01001233.1_pt1 | contig 13560 bp, 16 predicted proteins | sample 3171451 | NCBI WGS metagenome assembly SESA01 (sample SAMN06051862, study PRJNA518727) | freshwater metagenome | biome: subpolar coniferous forest; feature: holomictic lake; material: water; isolation source: holomictic Lake 227, 8 m depth | place: Canada: near Kenora, Ontario | collected...
CTAATGGTGGAACAGAAAAAGACGTTGCTCAAAAAATGATGAATCACCTAAAAAGCAGCCACCCAGATAAAATCAAAGAAATGCACATGTCAGATGATAAGATGTTGAGCTGGCTTGAATCAAAAGTTCAGGCATAGCAATACAAAATCCTCTACCAGATAGTTTCTGTAGAGGATTTTGTATTATCTTAGACTGAGAGATGATACAGCGGAAGCTGTTTGTAAAACTCCATCTTGAAAAGCAGAATGTGTCTCTGCCGTCTCAAGACCTAATGCCCACGCTGAGAAACCATACAAATCATTTTTTGTTATCAATTCAAGTTTCTTGGTTATACTTTTTGCATTCTCGTACCAGATTGTATAACTTTTTTTTGCAATTTTATATTTCATAAATGGCGCCTGTTCTTTTTCACTATAACCTTTTGTGACCTTATATTTTTTCAGAGTTTCTTGAAGTGTTGTATTCCCGCCAATTCCTACAATTTTTCCACGTGCTGTATCCCACTTCCAATAGTAAAGAGGTATACCAAGAGATAATTTTTCTTTTGGAATATATTTTAAACTATGAGCAATTACTTTTTCCATCCAAGAATATCGAGCCACCGGACCCGTTGATTCAGGATCATCATAAGACATAACGCTTATAAAGTCAGTACTAGAAGAGAGTGCTGCATAATCGTACACACCAATTATCCTCTGCCAAAGATTTTTTGGATAATCACTTGGGTTTTCAGATATCTGAGCAATAACGGCAACACTTAATACAAGACCTTCATCCTTCATTGATGCACCTAGTTTTTTTATAAAAGAAGAAAATGCATCTCTGTAGGATAAATCCATCTGTTCAAAATCAACCTGCCAACCCCAATACCCCTGTTTCTTTGCTTCCAAAACAAGCATTGCTATTGCCCTATCCTGCTTTACTGAATCATTTAAGATGGCTTTGATAGATGCCTGCCCAAAACCGTTATTGGTCACAAGAGGCATCACTTTAATATTATTTTTCTGAGCTAGTTTAAATATGTCAGAATTAACACTTCCGTTAAGTTCTCCTGATGCATTTAAGGAATATGTTTGTGGTGCCAACACATCTACGGAACCTAGGTTTTCTGTAAAAGATTTCCTGGCATTTTTTCCTTCTTGATAATAAAAAATACGAACATATCCAGGTAACGAAGTTGCAGAACTTGGAGCCAACGAAAAAGCATAAGTATTAGGTGTGGAGCATAGGGCCATAAATATAAAAATAATTACACTTATAACTTTTGAGTAGTGAAACATTCTGCTAATAATACATTAATGAACACAGGAACTTATCCACACCCACAAACAAAGCAAATGTTTTTTGAAACAAAAAGTGTACATATGTCAAGTTTGTGCTATACTCAGCCGATGGAAAAACCTATATACCCAATGCGAATCAACAAATACCTCGCACTAAAAAAACACTCAACTCGTAAAGCAGCCGATGAACTCATTACAAAAAGAAAGGTTTTTATCAATGGCAGAACAGCTGTGCTAGGAGATAAAGTTGAAGAAAACGACTCTGTTGAGGTGCGTGGCGGAGGTATAGCAAAGAAATTTTTCTATTATGCATATAACAAACCGGTAGGTATTATCACCCACTCCCCTCAGCGTGGTGAAGTGGATATTATTCAAGCTACAGCGCTTAAGGGGGTATTTCCCGTTGGACGACTAGACAAAAACTCTCACGGCCTTGTAATACTTACAAATGATGGACACATTACAGACCGACTCCTTAATCCAGATTATGTCCACGAAAAAGAATATATAGTAAAGACCAATAAAAACTTACGTTCAAGCTTCAAAAAAAATATGGAAGCTGGTGTAAAACTTGAAGACTGTGTAACTAAACCTTGTAAAGTTTCTATTCTTAATGAAAACACTTTCAAAATCACCCTAACTGAAGGTAGAAAACACCAAATAAGACGAATGTGTGTCGCGCTTTTTAATGACGTTATTGATCTACAACGAGTACGAATATTAAATATTAAATTAAACAAACTAGGAGTAGGTAGCTACCGTGCCATAGAAGGAGAAGAATTGAAAACTTTCCTAGACACTCTTTGTAAAAATTAATTTTTTAAAATTTATCTTCAAGAAAAATTCACGATCTATTTTCTATACTGTATATATTAATAGTACTGAAAGTCTAATTCTTATTTTATTATGAGAAACGTATATACACTAAAAATATTTTCTGTAATAGCATTTGCTGTTTCAGCAATAGCATTCTTGCCTTCACTCATAACTTTTGGACAAACAACAAACTTATATTCAACCTCCACAAACACAACAGGAACTTCAACACAGAACATGGCATCAGGAGGTATTCCAATAATTTCTCAGATAGTAGCCTCGAGCTCAGAAAATGGCACGAGTGCAACAATAACATGGATAACGAACCAGAACGCCATATCTAACGTAGTATACGGCGTAAATACATTCTATGGAGCCTCTACAACACTGGATCAAGATCCTTCCACAAATCACTCATCCACTCTTTTTGGACTCATACCAAACACTATCTACCATTTTAAGATAATAGCGATGAGCACATCTTCAAACATACAAGGAGCTTCTGGGGACCATACATTTTTTACTGGAGCAACAACAAGCGTTGCAACGAGTACAAATTCCACATCTTCAAGTATGGTCACAGTGCTACAACCAAGAATATCAATAACAGCTAATGGTATTACCAGCACGGAAGGAAACATATCAGTTGGCATCACAAATCTTACCCCAAACACAGTGTATAATTTTTCAGGAATAATCACCGACACTGCTGGCAACACGATAGCATCTTCTACTCGGTCTTTTACTACAACTAACGGAAATACTATCACGACATCCGATTCTGGAAGACAGGCATTGCTCATAAATCTACAAACCCAACTTCTTCTACTTCTACAGCAACAACTTCAAATGTTGACAAACAACTCAACCCATTAATATATTGAGAATTTAAACTATAAACCCGTTGTGAAAACTTTTTATTAGAATCACAAATTCATATAAAAATGATTAATTTAAATTAACCCCTCTTTCTGCATAACCAACCGAACAAGTCGAATATCCAAAAAAGAAACATTGTCACCAACAATCTCCCTTACTGGCGTGAGCAAGACTTTATCTGAAGATTCTTTTACTTTCTCTATTGCCTCACGAATTTTTTGTATTTTTTTTGGGGAAAGATGTGAAAGTAAATATGACACATCTAGAGTCGTATCTTCCTCAATTATTTTTTCAATATGACTAACAATAGTATCCACACTCATGTCTCTATCTTTTGCGATTTGGTTTAGCGGTACGCGAGTGAGCACAAAATCTTTTGTCACATCGTATGTACTTCTTTTTTTACTTTTCTCTTTTAATTTCACATCAGAAATTCGAGCAATAAATGCTTCTTGGGTTTTCTTAAGCACCACAGGACTAGTCTCACGAAGTGCTTGTCTGGCAATTTCCGAGAGCTCTTTTAATTCACTGTCAAAACCGAGCACTTCTTCGTTTACCTGAAAGGCAATTTCATTCATACCCAAAAGAGAGAGTCCTTCTAGAGTGCGCACGCGGGAAAGCGCCACATAACCCATCCCTCTTTCAAAAGAACGAGATAAGTCCACCTCTACCGCATCCAAACTCATTCCCTGACTTTTGTGAATTGTAATAGCCCAAGCCAAGCGCAATGGATACTGAGTAATTTCTGCTTTTACTTTTCCTGCGTCTTCATCTGTAATCTGCCAACTCACGCGAGGAATTTTTATTGACAACCCAGAAGCTGTTCGTATCACTGGGTCTTCCCAAGGTTCACATGACTCCACTATACCTAAAGTACCGTTCACGTACCCTACTTCAAAATTATTTTTCACACACATTACCCTAGCTCCTACCTTAAGTCGAAGCACTTCCGGTGCAAGACAGCTTTTTTTCAAAAGCTCCACATGTTTTGATGAGCCGCGGTGGGTCATTGTATATTGAGTAACCTCTCCAAAGACAAGCTCAAGCTCTCTATCATTCACACCATCAACATCAGCATTGTGAGTATAAAGACGAGTTGGTTCAATATTAATTTGTGGTTTTTTCTTATAACGTTTACGCAAATGTTCACGAACTTCATCGTCTGCATCATTTGCACGAATCGCATTTAAGACAGAAAGATAAGCATCATCTGTTTGGCGAAATTGAGTTGTGAGATAACAAACAGTAAAACCAGCATCACGCCAAGCGTCAGACTTGAAAACAAAAAGTGCTTCTGGCTCGCCAACTCGAGAAATAGGTGGAAGTTGAAAAAAATCTCCAACAAGAACAACTTGAATTCCTCCAAATGGTTTTGTATTTCTCCTGAAGTGGCGAATGATTTTATCCACCATATCCAAACGAAAATGGTGGAGCATTGAGACTTCATCAATGATTAAAACTTTCACATTTTCAAAACGTTTCCATAAATATTGGCGAGACTCGAGAGAGTCCAAATCATAATCTGAAAGTGAGTCACGCACACCGAGCCCGCTCCAGGAATGAATAGTTACACCTCCCATGTGTGTAGCTGCAATACCAGTTGAGGCTGTAACAGCAACATCAACTTTGTGTTCACGTAAAAATGCGATGTAACGGTTTATAAGGTGTGTCTTACCAGATCCTGCTGAACCAGTGATAAACACATTATTTCCAGTTTTTAATATTTCGAAAGCCTCGTCTTGGGTCATATATTTTAATCTAGAATATGTTCCAATTCCCCTAAAAGCTGGACACGTTCGCTTGGAGAGAATTCTGTTTTTGTGTGCGCCTTAATACCAATATCAATAATTCTGGCGTGAAATCTATCATACTCATCTTTTTGTATCTTATTTTCTAGGTACATCGAATGAATATTTCCAATAAGAACAGACAGGACATTATTAAAAATTGCCTCCCAAGTACCCTTAACCCCTTGTTCATCTCTAATACGAGTCTCTGCATTTGAAATAAGAAGTCTTATGGAGTCAAAATGATCTTCTATTCCTGGGTATATATTTTCCATATTGGGTGCATTATACCACAGCCGAAAAGAGATTATTATTATTGGAAATTAATGTTGAGTCGATACATACCCATACCGCACGTTCCCGCAATATTTGAGCCGGAAGTCTGCGAAGGGATTTCAATGTCTGTCACACCTGTTTGAGGCAGCATCTTTTGAATACCAAGAGAAGGTATAACGAATGCAGCCGAACAATCAAAAGTACCTGATGTTTTCATACGAAGTATTGTTGGTATATTTGCCTTTGCAACAACATCACGGGGATTGTACCCGCCTCGCGCCACAACTTCGATTATTTGTTTTCCGTCTACAATCTGCACTGCCGCCACTTTTGTATCATCCTTACTATTTTGTGAATTACTTCCAAGGTTGTTTCTGGAACTACTCGCAAAAAATATAAGCACAAATACCAAGACCAAAGAAATGATAATAAATATATTTTGTTTGCTCATTTAAATTAAATTAAAAATTGTAAAAAGGTGTAATAATTCCTTTTGCTACTAAACCATTAAGTACAGTAAAAATTCCAAACACAATAACAAGAATCCCCGCAGACTTGAAGAAAATACTTGCAAACTTCCCTTTACCAAAACGAACAGATGTAAAGCTTATGAGCGACAATACCGGCAATGTACCGAGCGCAAAGAAGGTCATTGTAAGCGCACCTGTAACGAAACTGCCTGTAGAAAGACTATATATTTGCATTGACTGGGTAAAACCGCATGGTAAGAAGAATGTGCTTACACCCACAAGAAATGGTGCTAGACCAAATTCCATGTTTTTCATTGTATGTGCCCCTACTGCCAATTTTTTAGGCATATGAAATTGCAATCTCTTTGCCCAAGGAAAAACTTCAAGTAAATTTAAACCGAGCACGAGCATCACGAGACCAACCAGAATACTAAGAATAAAAGTTGCCGTGGCACTAAGAGTAAATGCAGAACCTATGGCGCCGATGATTCCACCAAATACAAAAAATGAAATGAGACGGCCTACATGAAATAGAGCCTGGGGTTTTATTTTTCCACCTTGTTTTACATAGTTTGCAGAAACTGAAAGTAACAACCCACCAACAACAGCAAGACATGAAGATATCGAAGCGATAAGCCCAATACCAAAAGCAACAGGATAACTCACTTTGTCTGCAGTGATCAAATTCACTAACCCAAGTTTTTGTAATAGAACAAACCCAAAAATGAGTACAAGCGCAATTGGTACCGCATACATAAAATCTATCCATTTTGTTTTGTGTTTTTGTTTTTCTATTGAAAGCATATAACCATCTTTAGATATAAGAGGTGTGAGTTCCAAAACAAGAGCTTCTGAAGTCAGATTTGTTTCTGCTTCAATGCTTACACTGTGTGCATTTGAATCTGCGTGGACTTTTTTAATAAATGGAACTTCAGAAAGTGTGTGCTCTATGAGAACAGCACATGATTTACAATGCATTCCACGAACATGAAGCGTATATTGTTTAGTTTCCATATTTATTTAAGTTTTTTAACCTTAAGCCGAAGTGAATTGGTGACCACCGACACACTACTTCCCGCCATAGCAACACCAGCAAATACAGGACTCAATAGAATCCCCCACACTGGATATAAAACACCAGCAGCTAAAGGTATACCTACCACATTGTAAATAAATGCCCAGAAGAGATTTTGTTTAACCGTACGCATTGTAGCTTTTGCAAGAGAAATCGCATCTGCAAGTTTCCGAATATCACCCTGAAGAAGAGTTATACCCGCGGATTCAATCGCCACATCGGTACCTGTCGCCATTGCAATACCCACATCTGCTTGTACCAAAGCTGGAGCATCATTTACCCCATCCCCAGCCATTGCAACTTTTGCACCCTGTTCTTGCAACGATTTTATTTTTGCTGCTTTGTCCTGTGGCAACACCTCGGCTATTACTTCATCGATACCAGCTTCACGAGCAATAAAAGCAGCCGCTCGTGCATTATCGCCCGTAAGCATAACTGTTTTAATTTTTTGCGCATGGAGTCTTTTGATTGTTTCAGTTACACCATCTTTAATAGTATCTGAAAGAGCAACAATACCAAGAATAACTTCGTTCTTCTTCACAATCACAACGGTCTTACCTTCTTGCTCTAAAGTATTTATATGTTGATTATTTCTTTCATTTGCATTAGGTTTCGTTACTGAAAACAATTCACCTAGAAGATAACCAGCCACCCCAACACCCTCGAGAGCTTCAAAATCTATAACTTTTTCTAATTGGATTTTCTCTTCTTCTGCTTTATTCAAAATAGCTTGTGCCAATGGATGTTCTGAAAGGCCTTCGAGGCTTGCTGCATATTTCAACAATTCTTGATCATTTATTTTCTCATTAAAAGAAATTATATTCGTAACTGAAGGCTCTCCTTTCGTAATTGTTCCAGTTTTATCAAACACCACAGTATCTACTTCACTTAATTTCTGGAGACTCTCTGCATCTTTAACAAGAATACCTCGTTCCGCTCCTTTACCTACTCCTACAATAATAGCTGTTGGTGTAGCGAGTCCGAGAGCACAAGGACAAGCAATCACAAGCACCCCCACAAATGCGGTCAACCCGTATGAGAGTGCACTCGAAAAACCAATAGTTGTTATACCAAAGAAAAGCCAAGCAGATAGTGCCACCACTGAAATCACCAACACAATAGGAACAAAGACTGCAGATATTTTATCAGCTAGCGCCTGAATTGGTGCTTTTGAACCCTGAGCATCTTCTACCATAGAAATGATTTTCGCGAGCATTGTATCCTTTCCAACTTGTGTTGCTTTCATCAAAAAACTCCCCTGTTTATTGATTGTTCCACCAATCACAAGGTCTGCTGTTTTTTTATCAACAGGAACAGACTCGCCGGTAATCATAGACTCATCAATAGATGAAATGCCGTCTGAAATTTCTCCATCAACTGAAATTTTCATTCCTGGTTTTACACGAAGAATATCTCCAATTACAACTTGATCAACGGGTAATTCGATTTCTTTTCCATTACGCACAACAATAGCTGTCTTCGCTTGTAAGTGCATTAATTTTTTAATAGCTTCCCCAGTTTTTACTTTTGAACTTGCTTCGAGATATTTTCCAAATGTTATAAGTGCAATAACAACAATCGTTACATCATAATACGTAAAATCAACATTTAAATATGGTCGTAATACATTTTCAAATGCTGTGACAATGAAGCTGTATAAAAATGCAATTCCCGTTCCAATACCAATCAAAGTATCCATGTTTGCTTTACCAAAACGAAAGAATCGCCACACTCCTTTGAGGTACGGAAGACCAATAACAAAAAGCATATATGTGGCCATTATCGGCAAAAGATGATGAAAAAATGTTTTTATAATAGGAGACATTTCTGGCACAATCCTCACTGAAGATCCAGAAAGAATATCCCACACCATGATCACAACACTTACGAAAGCGAGTGAGAGACCAATAATTACATTTTTCTTAAGAGCGTCGACTTCTGATTTATTTTCATTACCAATATTGGACATATCATGATCCACATAGTTCATATCGTCTTCTTCTACAAATTCATATCCGAGAGGTTTGATAGATTCAGACAATTTTGAAATATTGGTCTGTGTATCATCAAAATCAATCTTTGCCTTTTCAGTACCAAAATTCACAGATACACTTTTGACCGCGTCATCTTTTCTAAGTGTCTTTTCAATAATTGAAGCACACGAAGCGCAATGCATTCCAATAATTTTAGCTTTTATTTTCATACTAAATTATTTTCTTTTTAGTTGATAGACTTTTAATATTTCATCAATAGCTTTTTTTTCTTTTCCTTTTTGTATTTGATGTACCACACAAGTACCTAGGTGACTTTGCATCAAAGCATCCTCAACTCCCGAAAGTGCCTGCTTTACGGCTGAAGTTTGGGTTATAACATCAATACAATATTCGTCTTTGGAAATCATTTCTTGAAGACCTCTAACCTGTCCTTCTATAATTTTAAGTCGACGGATTAATTTATCTTTTTGAGTATTCATAAAAAGCATTATACCCCCAGGGGGTATAATGCGTCAAATACAACATTCTTAATCTTAAATTAAATTAGAGTATATTTTTATATTTTTCCAGAGCGAAAGGGAATTGAGAATGGAGAGGTTTTGGAAGATTGTCCAATGAGAACCAGCCGATTTCATCGAACTTGTGTGGTTCGCCATTTTTTACTTGTTCCCTATCCAGGAGAACCTTGAAATCAAGAGCGATCCAATGTGTTTTCTTGCTATTATGTTCTCGATGAACATCTCTATACCCAAGAAATTCATAATCGAGAACATCCGCACAGTACTCCTCTTTGATTTCCTTTTTTATTGTATCAATCACCGAGTCGCCCACCTCTATTCCCCCACCTCCACAATCCCAAGCACCTTGTTCATCTCTGCTGTTTATACTCCTTTTATTAAGCACATAATTACCTTGTCCATCATGGCAAAAATACACTACGCAGTTTCCAATGCAGTCGATTCCCTTTTTCATGGTTTCAATTATATCTTAAACTCCATCACATCCCCATCCTTCACAACATATTCTTTTCCTTCTGTACGAAGGATGCCTTTTTCACGAGCAGCTCCAAATGAACCCGCTTCTAATAAATCACTCCAGAAAACTACTTCTGCGCGGATAAATTTATCTTTAAAGTCCGTATGAATAGCCGTTCCTGCCATTGGCGCATCCCAGCCACGCTCGATAGTCCACGCACGAGTTTCTTCCACTCCGGTCGTAAAATATGTAATCAAGTTTAGAAGTTCAAAACCTTTGCGTATCAAACTGTTTATACCGTCATCCTTTGCGCCGAGTTCCTGACGAAACATTTCTTTTTCTTCTCCTTCCATATCTTGAAGTTCGTGTTCAATACCTGCATCTACCAAAGTCCACTTTGCATTATTTTCTTCAAAAAATTTCATTAGCTTTTCCCAGCGCTCATCTTTAAGTTCATCCAGGTTTGTACCTCCAGCTTTCTTGTTGAGTATGTACATGATCGGCTTCATTGTAATAAGACACAAACTCTTTACCAAAAGTTTTTCTTCATCTGTGAGTTCTGCTTGGTTTGCCAATTTACTTGCCTCTAGTGTCGTCTTTACTTTCACAAGTGCTTCTTTTTCTTTTATTGCAACTTTATCATTTCGCTTCACATCTTTTTCCACGGACCCAAGTCTTTTTTCTACAGTCTGCATGTCGGAGAGAATAAGCTCAAGGTTGATCACTTCAATATCGCTCACTGGATTTATTTTTCCATCCACATGAATCACATTTGAGTCTTCAAAAATTCTCACCACCTCCGCAATAGCATCTGTCTCTCGAATATGCGACAAGAATTTGTTTCCAAGTCCCTCACCTTCTGAAGCACCTTTTACAAGCCCTGCAATATCTACGAATTCTATAACAGCAGGAACTGTTTTTTTTGTTTTTGAAAATTCAGAAAGTTTGTATAGTCGTTCATCAGGTACTGGAACAACACCCACAGATGGGTCAATGGTACAGAACGGATAATTTTCTGCAGGCACACTCTTTTTTGTCAGAGCATTAAAAAGCGTCGATTTTCCGACGTTTGGTAGACCTACGATACCGATAGATAGTTTCATAGATGGGAATAATACCTTAAATTCATTTTTTTTGAAATGATTTGATTAAATACAAAAAATGTGATATAGTTTTATTAGTAGAAAATTGAACCTTAACCAATAGAAAGGAGGTGGCTTGTGGCAATGTTTATTGCTGTACTAGCCTGCAACTTAACAAAAGTCGGTGACAAGTGGGTGTGTACTAAAAAAGATGACACCACCCCACCGCTCGACAAAGCAATAGAACTTTTTCGCGAACTCACAAAAGGACGCAATAAAGAGGTGTACATCATCGTAACAGCAGGAAAATCTTCCAAGGAAGGCAACACGATAATGTGTGACCGAATGAAGGAATATCTCGTGGCACAAGGGATTCCCTCATTCAATGTTTTTGCTAACAAAGCTGAAATATTCAAGACTCATGGTGAAATGAGGGCGGCATATGAAACCATCAGTCTTTATGAGGAAGCAACAGAGACCAAGGCTGAAAAAATCTTTGTTTGCTCTCGTTGGTTCCACGTATGGCGAGCATGCTTGATTGGATATTGTGTGAGACATTTTTACCAAATAAAAGCTCCACAGTACCCGGTACCAACACGCTCAATTATAAAATGGTGGAAAATTCCTTACGCTCTTATCTACGAAGCCTTGGGGTTGTGCATAGTGCCAATACAATGTAGAAAAAAGTAAACAGTAAGACCAGCGTTCAATCCGTTGGTCTTTTCTTTTTATTTTCCTCCCCTTCCCAGCTTTTCCATTTTCGCAAACCACCTCTGTCGCTTTTCAATTTTCATTTTTTCTGCGTTCCCTATCCATGTTGCGCAAACAGGAGAAAATCCAGCAAATTTTAATAAATTATTTTTAAGCAAACGAGTTACATTACCAAAGAAAAAACACTCAGCAATTGCAGGAGCACCCATGGTTGTAAATACGTGAGCAGATCGCCCAACGAGAAGTTTACTCCACAAACCACTCGGCTTGAATCTAAAGGCAAAACCAGAAATCCAAGCTCGATCAAAAAGACCCTTGAGCTGAGCAGGCATAGAAGTCCACCAGGTTGGGTATATTACAACAAAATGTTCGCACCATTTTATATTTTCTTGAAACACCAAAAGATCTGGCTCAAGTTGCTGAATTACTTTATATCCCTTATGTAAAACTGAGTCGAACTGCATATCACCTAAGTTCATTCTCCTCACCTCGTGACCAGCCTCCTTTGCACCTTTCTCATATGCATCAGCAAGAGATTTATTAAAAGTATCCTCGTTATTTGGGTGGCCAAGTAATATAAAAATTTTTTTCATATCTACCATTATAGCGAAATATACCCTTTATGGAAACTTGGTAGCTGCGCGACTTTGTTTACTTATAAGTGAAACGAATTAGGAAACAAGAAGTGGTCTTGTACCAACGGCAGCGGACAGAGAAAATTTTTAGTAAAAAATTTTCGTGTTCCAGAAAGGCTATATTGAGCGTTCTTTTACCTCATCATTTTCTGCAATTCTTCTTTATTTTCCTGCATCACCTCCATCACAGCCGCCATCTGAGGTTTCCCACTATCAACTTTCTTCTTAATCTTTTCTGCAAGCTGTGTAAAAAATTCAGGATTTTTATCAATAAGAGCCATTATTTTTTCCTGCTGATCCTTTGGCACATTTTTTAATTGCGATTTCATCGCTTGTTTCATTATAAAATTCCACATAGTTTGTATACTATATCAGGTTTTTAAACATCTTCAAACTTACCTTTTTAACCAAGGTAAGGGATATTCCGCAAATTCTGGCAAAAGGTTTTTATCATACAGAAGCCGACTAAATGCCTCGGCTTCATAGAGAGCGCCATTGAGAGCAATGTGAGGTTTTGGTTCTGTTGGAATTCCCACATATTGCATTATTAGATCAGAATTTACAGCACTGTGTTTATTTATAATAGGTGGAATAAGACCGCCTTTAATCATATGAGCAAAACAAATCGAATGTAAATCGAGTGAACGTTTCGGAAAAGGAAGTTGTAGGTGGTATCGCTCAGCGCTCTCATCTAAAAAAGATAAATCAAAAATTGGATGGAGAACCATTATTGTATGCCCCTCGCTCTCCTCAACCCACATAAAGAATTTTTTTAATATTTCTTCAAGGCTTTGTTTTTTAATATCAGTAACTTCTTCACGAGTATAACCATTTATTGCAAGCGCTTCATCAGAAATGATTGCACCGTCCCATATCCGACACTCCTCATAAAACCTCCTTTCTGGATGCAAAAAATCCACCGCACCGATAGATACTATCGAGTGACGATCTGGGTCCACACCGGTTGTCTCAACATCAACGACAATCATATGTTTATTATCTCACAAAAACTATTTATAGATAAGTTTCAAGATTAGAACCAACCAAGAACCAATAACCCCAAGTGAAAAGCTTGCAACAAACAATGGACATTACTTATTCCTACTTACCCACCACTCATCACCCTTATCACCAAACCACCAATGATCAGATTCTGTTTTTATAATCGTAGCAGCAAGAGCTTGGGACTCTTTTAGTTTTAGTCTTTTAACAGCAGATGGAATCCATGAAGCTGCACGCTCGTTACCTGCGTCTTTTTGTTCTTTTAGAGTAAGGATAAATTCAAGGTTATCCGTTTCTTTTGCAACAATCGATTCCAAAGTTTTTCTTTCCTCATATTCTTCTATGATAGCTTTGATTGATTGCCCAAAAGGAACACTAGCCACCAAATCTTCTAATGCTTTATGCTCTAATCTTTCTGTATATTTTTGATGAACATAATTCAAGTCTGAAATTCGTGCTTCAGAAAAATCATGAAACATACACATCTGCACAACCTTTGCCACATCCACACCTTTTATCATATGCGACAAAACAAACCCAATATATGTTGTACGGTTTGTATGCTCTGCAACACT
>SESA01001234.1_pt1 | contig 13550 bp, 11 predicted proteins | sample 3171451 | NCBI WGS metagenome assembly SESA01 (sample SAMN06051862, study PRJNA518727) | freshwater metagenome | biome: subpolar coniferous forest; feature: holomictic lake; material: water; isolation source: holomictic Lake 227, 8 m depth | place: Canada: near Kenora, Ontario | collected...
CTCACGCCAGGCACTGGAGCAGCGCGCAGCGGATGGCGTCGGAGTCCAGATTCTTGCCGATGAAGACCAGCTGGCTCGTGCGCGTCTCTCCCTTTTCCCAAAGGCGGTCCCAGAAAATCGTGAAGCGGTTGTTCACGCCGTGGAACAGCGCCCGGCGCGGATTGCCCGCGAGAGAAAGGAACCCTTTGGAGCGGAGCACTTTTTCCTTCAGGCTCAGGTTTTCCACAAACGCCTCGAAGCGGTCGGCGCTGAACGGGGAGTCGAAGGTGAACGCGCACGACTGGATTTCGTGGTGATGGCGCTGGTTCAATTCGTCGAGAAAGCGCGGGTCCACGGCGAGCTTGCGGTCCACGTCAAAGGCCGCCATGTCCAGGACTTCCTTCAAATTCACCCGCGACTGGCTGGTGCGGAACATCTGCGCCTGGGGGTTGATCTGCTTTGCCAGCGCCTCAATGCGCTGCAAGTGGGCCTCGTCCACGAGATCGGTTTTGTTGATCAAGAGGAAGTCGGCCATGGCGATCTGCTCGCGGGCCGTCTCCACCTCCGCCATCTGCCGCTCGATCTGCTCGGCGTCCACCACGGTGATGATCGAGTCGAGCTGCACGTACTGTTGCAACTGCGGGATGTTGAAAAACGTCTGGGCCACGGGGCCGGGATCGGCGATGCCGGTCGTTTCGATGAGCAGGTAGTCGAACCCGCCCCGCCGGATCAGCGTCTGGATGCTTTTCACCAGGTCTTTGCGGACAGTGCAGCAGAGGCACCCGTTGTTCATTTGCAGGATCTCCTCCCGGGCGTTTTCCACCAACTGGCCGTCAATGCCGATCTCGCCGATCTCGTTGACGATGATGGCGAATTTGTAGCCGTGCTGCTGCTGGAGAATGTCATTGAGCAGCGTCGTTTTTCCGGCCCCCAGGAAGCCGGTCAGGATGGTGACGGGGATGCGCGGTTTGGAAGCAGGGGATTCAGTCATGGCAAGCCCGTCATCATACGCCATCCCCGGGGCTTGCCAAGTCCGCCCCAAAACACCTTGATTTCGGCTCAATAAAAGACGCGGGAAAGATAGAGACCCTCGGCGGGGGCGGCGAAGCTCGTTTTGACGCGGGGCGCGCCTGGTTCCTGCGGCGCGAGCAGCCCGGATAACCATTCCGGCTCGGCCTTTCCCTGCGCGACCCGCACCAGCGAGCCGGTCAAGAGGCGGACCATTTTGTAGAGGAAGCCGTCGCCCTCGAACGTCAGCGTGAGCAGCCCGTTGGTTCGGCCTTTCACGTCGATGCGGCGGATTGTCCGCACCGTGTCGGGGCACGGGACGCCCCGGTTCGCCGCGAACCCGCCGAAATCGTGCGTGCCGGTGAGGAGCGCCGCCGCCGCCCGCAGCCGCGCGAGGTCGAGGGGCTGGCAGACATGCCACGCGCGGCCGATCTCCAGCGGCGGCAGCACCGGACCGTTCCAGATCCGGTAAACGTAGCGCTTCCCCCGGGCGGCAAAGCGGGCGTGGAAGTCGGGCCGGACCCAGCGGCAGCGGGTGACGCGGATTTCCGGCGGCAAGTGGGCGTTCAGCGCCGCCAGCCATTGAGGAGGAGTGAAGCGTCCGCCCGGCACGTCGGCATGGGCGCTCTGGGCCAGGGCGTGCACGCCCGCGTCCGTCCGGCCCGCGCCGTGGACGGGAACGCGCGCGCCGCCGTTGAGCCGGGCAAACGCGGCTTCCAGCGCGTCTTGCACGGAATCCTTCCCCGCCTGGCTTTGCCAGCCGCGGAAAGGCCGCCCGTCATAGGCGAGGGTCAACTGGAGCCTGCGTGTCATGGGTTGATCGGAGCGTTTTTTGCGCCTTTTTTGCGGTTACATTCCTCCCAGCAGCGCCTGGGAATCGAGGTAGCCCTGCAAAATCAGGACCGCCGCGGCCTGGTCGATCACGGCGCGGCTGTTTTTGACGTTCCGGCCCGCCTCGTGGAGCTGTTTTTGGGCGGCCACCGTGGTGAGCCGTTCATCCCAGAACTTCAGTGCGCACGAGGGAGCCAGTTTTTGAAGCTTGGCGGCGAATTCCCGGGCCTTTTCGGCCGCCGGGCCATAGGTCCCGTTCATATTGCGGGGGAGCCCGATCACCGCCAGGGCGATCTTCTCCCGCGCGATGACCTCCGCCACGTGGCGGATCGGGTTGCCCTCTTTCGTTTTCACGGTTTCGAGCGGGTGGGCCAGCATCCCGAGTTCGTCGGAAAGCGCCAACCCGATGCGGGCTTCGCCCACGTCAATGCCAAGGAGACGAGTCATGCGCGGCACTCTACGCGCTGCCCGCGCCGTGCGCCAGCCGCTTTTCCCGCAACGGTTTCTTGACGCTCCCCAGGCAGCGCGCTTTAGTTGCCCATTCGTTTTTTTCCTGATTTCCTTATGCGACGTTCCTTGATTGCTTTTTTGGCCGGCATGAGTCTGCTCGCCGGATGTTCCACCGACCCGCGCCTGGACCGGGGCACGCAATACCTCTCTGAAAATGGCTCCGTGGTCTCCGTTTCCGATCGCGGCCGCGCCAGTTTTGACAATGTTTCCTATTGGGACGGCGATAACGTGAGCGGCTCGCCCTCGGTGATTATTCGCCTGAGCGAACAGCACGCCTACTTCTTTAAAGGCAGCCAGCTTGTTGGCGTTTCCAGCATTTCCACCGGGCGCGAAGGATTTGGCACCCCCTCCGGGAGTTTCAAAATCATCCAGAAGGACAAGGACCACGTCTCCTCACGCTTTGGCGATTACCTGGACGCCCAGACCGGCGCGATCATCAAGAAGGATGCCGACCGGGAGAAGGACCCGCTTCCCAAAGGGGCCAGGTATGACGGGGCGAAGATGCCGTATTTCATGCGGGTCGTTGGCGGCACGGGAATGCACGAAGGATTCCTGCCCGGCATGCCGGCTTCCCACGGCTGCATCCGGATGCCCGGCTTCATGGCCGAGGCGTTCTTCCGCAACGTTTCCGTCGGCACCCCGGTGCGGATCATTCCGTAAAAGGGGACCCTTTTTCTCAGGGCTGGTGAAAAAAGTGCCCGAAGGCCATCTTGCGCATCTTTTCGCCCTGGGCGGCGTTGCTCGCTCGGCTCCTTGTCCAAGCCGAAAATCTGCTGCAAGCTCTCAGGGGCGGATCGAGAATCCGCTCACGCCGGTCAGCGCTCCGGGTTCCGCCGGGTGCGCATGGACGGCTTTGATGAACCCGGCCAGCTCGCTTTCCACGATGGCCTGGAGAAAGCCGTTCACTTCTTCCTGCGCGCCTCCCGCGAGCAGTTCCACCCGCCCATCCGGCAGGTTGCGCACCCAGCCCAGAACGTCGTATCCCTTGGCCAGGTAGCGCACGGTGTAACGAAAGCCGACTCCCTGCACGCGCCCTTCGTAAAAGACATGCTTCGCGATCATGGTGCGCGCGCTCTTGCTTACTGTTCGATCAGCAGTTGGGCGGGTGCCGGGGGGAACGCGGTGGCGTCGTTGCAGAGAATGCCCGGGTCGGGCTCCGGGGCGTTGTAATCGACCGGGCGCGGGACGCTGCGGCCGATGGTCAGGTCTTCCGGTTGGCTCTGGGCGACGTTGACGGGCGTGCCTTCCCGCACGAGGGCGAAGAATTTCGGGGCGACGTTTTTATGCAACCGCAGGCAGCCGTAGGAGTGGGGCACGGGCCAGACGTCCCCCTGGTGGAACCCGTAGCCGGGTTTGAACTCCACCCAATACGCCATCGGGTGGCCAATGTAGGTTCCCGAGCCGTGGCCCGCCTCGGCGGCGCGGATGGTCCCCCCGCTGACGTAGTAGCCGTAGGTGCCGGAGCGTTTATGCGCCTCTTTGCGGGACACCGTGTAGTTGCCCGGAGGGGTTGTCCCTTTGCTCGGCGTGCCCACGCAGGTCGCGGCGATGAGCAGCGGGCGGTCGCCCTCCATCACGTAGACCTGCTGTTTGGAGAGGGAGACTTTCACCCGCACGGCGGCCGGGTTGTGCGGCTTGTAGGCGGGCGGGTTCGGGTTGCAGGCGGTCGGGACGGCGCAGCCTCCCAGCAGCGCGAGCGCGAGCGCGCAGGCCGGGGCGAAAAGAAGACGGCAAATTTTCATAAGGGTTAATCCAAAGGAAGGGGAAGTGTTTGTCAAACTCCTCAATCGGTTTTTCGGCCGGAAGCGGGGGTTGCCGCGAGCAATTTTTCGAACTTGGCGGAGACGTTGGCGTAGAAGGGGTAATCCTCCGGCGCGGCATCGCGGGGGCGGTAGCGCCAGTGTTTGTAGGCCCACATGTACAGCTCGGGCCGCTCGCGGATGCGCGATTCGTAGAAATCCCAGCACGCCTGCGCGATTTCCTGGATGCTTGCGTCGGGGGGGAGGGGGAGCGCCGGGTTGATGACGATGCGGCAGCGTCCGTCGGGGAGCGGGATGCCGTCCACGGGGAACATCCGGGCTCCGCCGCGCTGGGCCAGCACCGCGTGGAGGAAGGTGACGCACATTTTGCGCCCAAACGCCGTGATCGGCACCGCCGCCTGGTCGGGCCGCAGCGTCAGGTCCACGAGCATCCCGGCCGCGCCATGGCGCTTGACCACCTTCAGCAGCCGGATCATCGAGTTTTCCTGCGGGATGATGGTGTGGCCGGAGACTTCCCGCGCGCCGTTGAAGAGGGCGCTTAGCAGCGGATTTTTGAACGGCTCCGCCACGATCAGCGTCGGGACGCCCAGGAAGCCGACGGCATGGCTGGACCACTCGAAGTTCCCCCAGTGGATGCACATGGAGACGGCCCCGTGGGCATGGGCCTCGCGGCGGAAGCCCTCCTCGTCCGCTTCCACCTCGATGTAGCGCCGCCAGTTCTCCGGGGTGAGCCGCCGGGCCCAGAAGAGATCCAGCATCGTCCGGGCGAAGTTTTGGTAGGAGCACCGGGCGATGGTGCGGCGTTCGGCTTCGGGCCGTTCGGGGAAGACACAGGCGAGGTTGGCCAGGGCGACGCGCCGCCCCCGGGCGTCCACGTGGTAGGCGAGGCATCCGAGGCCGTTGGCAATGGCCACGCAGAGCCGCCGGGGGAGCCGGGGAATCCCCCTGGCCAGCGCCGCGCAGGCGAGCCACTCCAGGCGGTAACGAAGGGTTTTCCAAAAAGAGGGTTGCATGGGAGAAGCAGGGCTAGGGCTTGCCCCCATCGTTCGGAGGCTGGGGCGGCGCGTTGAAGATCGCCTCGTAGAGGTGCAGCGTGATCAGGAAATAAAGCGGCAGGGTGAGGAATCCCCCCACAAAGAAAAAGAAGCCGCCCATCGCTCCCAGGAGGCCGGCCACGATCAGCAGCAGGCTGACGCGCCACGGGTGTTGAAGCACCTTGTGGCGGCTCAACTGCATCGCGGGCCAGAAGGGGAGCCGCTTGTCCACGATCAGCGGGACGCTGAAGATCCAGCAGAAAGAGAAATAGGCCGCCGGGAGCGAGCAGGCCAGCATCACCAGCAGCAGCACCAGTGAAGTTTGCGGGTCGATCAGGCCTTCCGCCCCTCCCGCTTTGTAAGCCGCCAGGATTTTCTCCTCCGTGAGGTCCATCGCGTTCATGGTCAGCACCACGGGGATGGAGCAGACCTTCCACACCAGCGTGTTGACCAGCGTCTGGAGGGCTAGCGGCTTCAGCAACGGAGGCTTGAACCCCTCCAGTAAATCGCTCATCCCCGCCGGTTCTCCGCGCATCAGGCGCAGGCAGAGGAGAAAGAGCCCCCCCAGGACCACACCGCCAAGGAACATTTCCAGCAGGGGCAGCATCCACCCGATGCACACCAGCGCCATGGCGCAGAACGTCCCCGCCACCAGAGGCCAGAAATGGGCGCGGAAACACGCCCATGCCCCGGCAATGCAGCGGTTGATGTCCACCGCGTAATTCTGGTCCGCCACCTGTTGGGCGAAAAGGAGGGGATCTTTCCCTGGCTCTTCCTGGAGTTCTTCCTCGTCTTCCGGCGGTTCCGGGGACTCGGCTGGCTCCGGCTCGGGCGGCGGCAACTGGCCGAACGGCACCCAGCGGTTATCCATTCCCTCGTGCCAGACGAGCGTTTCGGGCCGGATCGCGCCGGTGCGCACCCGGTCCTCCCACTCGGCTTCGTCGAGCGGGCCCACCCGGCGCGCAGCTTCAATATAGTACCACTTCATGCAGCGCTATCGTCCAGAGACGCACCCCAAAGCGCAAGCTCAGAAACCGCACTCCATTGCAACCGTGGGCCCGCCGTTTGGCGAATAGGTCTTGCGAGCCGGGGCTCACTCGGCTTTTCTCTTATTTTCCCAAAACGAACATTCCTTCTTTTCCAAGACTATGAGCGACGCTTTCCACACTTTGCGCACTTTTGAACTCGGGGCCGGACGCCAGGGCCAGTTTTACTCCCTGCCCGCCCTTCAGGAAACCCTCGGCGGCGCGGCCCGCATCGACCGGTTGCCGGTGAGCATCCGCATCGTCCTGGAATCCGTCCTGCGCAACTGCGACGGCAAAAAAGTCAGCGAGGAAGCCGTCCGGCAGCTTGCCGCCTGGAACGCGAAGGCTCCCGCCACGGAGGAAATCCCGTTCGTCGTCGCCCGCATCGTCTTGCAGGACTTCACCGGCGTCCCGCTGCTGGTGGATCTGGCCGCCATGCGCAGCGCCGTGGCCGCCCTGGGCCGCGATCCCAAAATGATCGAACCGCTCGTGCCCGTGGACCTCGTCGTGGACCACTCCGTGCAGGTCGATTACGCCGGGAGCGCCGAGGCGCTCGCCCTGAACCTGGAGATGGAGTTCAAGCGCAACCGGGAGCGTTACCAATTCCTCAAATGGGGCCAGCAGGCGTTCCAGACCTTCGGCGTCGTGCCGCCCGGCATCGGCATCGTCCACCAGGTCAACCTCGAATACCTCGCCAAGGGTGTCTTAAGCCAGGGCGGCTTGTATTACCCGGACACGCTGGTGGGCACCGATTCCCACACCACCATGATCAACGGCCTGGGCATCGTCGGCTGGGGTGTCGGCGGCATCGAGGCCGAGGCCGGGATGCTCGGCCAGCCGGTCTATTTCCTGACGCCCGAAGTCGTCGGCGTCCACCTTACCGGGCGCATCCGCGAGGGGGTCACCGCCACCGATGTCGCCCTGCACATTACCCAGATGCTCCGGGCGCAGAAAGTCGTCGGCAAATTCGTTGAATACTACGGCGAAGGAGCCGCCTCCCTCCCGCTCCCCGACCGCGCCACCATCGCCAACATGGCCCCGGAATACGGCGCCACCATGGGGTATTTCCCCGTGGACGCGGAATCCATCGCCTACCTGCGCGCCACCGGCCGCACCGAGGAGCAAACCCTCGCGTTGGAAGCCTACTTCAAAGCCCAGGGGATGTTCGGCATGCCGCGCAAGGGGCAGATCGACTACTCCGTTGATCTCGAACTCGACTTGGGCAGCGTCGAGACCGCCGTCGCCGGGCCCAAGCGCCCGCAGGACCGGATTGCGCTTCCCGAGCTGGGGAGCGCCTTTACCAGGATTTTCTCCAAGCCGCTGGCCCAGGGCGGCTACGGCAAGCCGCTCAACGACCTCGCCTTCCGCGTCCCCGTCGCCCTCAACGGCAACCCCATGGAAGCCGCCGCGCGCCACCCCTCCACCGACGACAAACAGAACCACCCCCAGGAAGGCGAGCCGCGCAGCCAATCCGAGATGGTCACCAACCGGCCCACCGCCGACGCCGCCGAGGACTTCCCCGAGAGCCCGTTCCATCCCGGCCAGAGCGCCGTCGGCAACGGCAGCGTCGTCATCGCCGCCATCACGAGCTGCACCAACACCAGCAACCCGAGCGTCATGATCGGCGCGGGCCTGCTTGCCAAGAAAGCCGTGGAGCGCGGCCTGCGCGTGGACCCGGCGGTCAAGACCTCGCTGGCCCCCGGCTCCCGCGTCGTCACCGACTACCTCGCCAAGACCGGCCTGCAACCCTACCTCGACCAGCTCGGGTTCCAGGTGGTCGGCTACGGCTGCACCACCTGCATCGGCAACTCCGGCCCGCTGCATCCGCGCATCGAGGAGGCGATCCTCAAGCACGACCTCGTCACCGCGTCGGTTCTCTCCGGCAACCGCAACTTTGAGGCGCGCGTCCATCAGAACATCAAGGCCAACTTCCTCATGTCCCCCCCGCTCGTCGTCGCCTTCGCGCTTGCGGGCCGGGTGGACATCGACCTGGCCCAAGAGCCGCTCGGCCACGGCCGCGACGGCCAGCCCGTCTACCTGCGCGACCTCTGGCCCAGCCTGGAGGAGATCGCGCAAGCCATGCAAAGCTCCCTCTCGCCGGAAGTCTTCCGCAAGCTCTATACCGGCTTCGCCGACCAGAACCCGAAGTGGAACGAGATTCCCTCCACCGCGGGCGACGTCTACGCCTGGGACGAGCAGAGCGACTACATCCAGCAGCCCCCATTCTTCCAAAACTTCGGCATGGAGGCCGGGGCGATCGGCGAAATCAAGGGGGCGCGGCCGCTGGGCATCTTTGGCGACTCCGTCACCACCGACCACATTTCTCCAGCCGGAGCCATCAAGGCCAGCTCGCCAGCGGGCCGGTACCTCGTCCTGCGCGGCATTGCCCCCGGCGACTTCAACTCCTACGGCAGCCGCCGCGGCAACGACCGCGTGATGACCCGGGGCACCTTCGCCAACGTCCGCATCAAGAACCTCATGGTGCCGGGCGTCGAAGGAGGTGTGACAAGGTATTACCCGAACGGCGACCAGCTCGCCATCTACGACGCGGCCGTCAAATACCAGGCGCAAGGGACGCCGCTCGTCATCATTGCCGGGCTGGAATACGGCACCGGCTCCAGCCGCGACTGGGCCGCCAAGGGGACGCGCCTGTTGGGCGTCAAAGCCGTCATCGCCTCCAGCTACGAGCGCATCCACCGCTCGAACCTCGTCGGCATGGGGGTGCTGCCCCTCCAGTTCCCGGAAGGCGTCAACGCCCAGACCCTCCGCCTCGACGGTTCCGAGACGTTCGACATCACCGGCATCGGCGAGCATCTCCAGCCGCGCCAGAGCGCCGCGTTCGTCATCCGCCGCACCGACGGCACCAGCCAGACCGTGCCCGTGATCGTGCGCATCGACACCCCCATCGAGGTTGACTACTACCGCCACGGCGGCATCCTCCCCTTCGTCCTGCGCGAGATCCTCTCGCGGTAGGGCGTGGCGCGGGCGCGCTTATAGCATTTCTCGAAAAGAATTTCCGAATCAAGAGATGGGAGCGCCACGAGCTGGCTGGCAAGGCGCAAGCGCCGTGGCTGTGGCTTCCGCCACAGCCCAAGCGCCGCAACGCCGCCAGACGGCTTGTGGCGCCCCAGCTCTTTCGGAAAGGATTTTTGAGAATTGCTCTAAATCCGCGTGCCCGCGGGGATGGTCGTGTTTTTCGGCACGATCACGATCCCGTCGCGGATGTAGTAATTGGGCCCGTCGAATGTCTCCGGCTTCCCTTCCGGCGTGATGACGACGTTGTCGCCGATGCGCGCGTTTTTGTCGATGATGGCGTGGTCGATCACGCAGTTGCGCCCAATGCCCAGCGAGGTTTCGCACTTGGCTTCGTGCTGGGCGATGTCGGTATCGAAGAAATCGTTGCCCATCAGGATGGAATGCCGGATCGACGTGCCGCCTTTGATGAACGAGCGGACCCCGATCACCGAATGTTCGATTTGCGCGTCGGCGATCACGCAGCCGTCCGAAACCACGGCCTTCTGAATCATCCCCCCCTGGATTTTGCTGGCCGGGAGGAAGCGGGCGTGGGTGTAAACGGGACGGGTGGTGTCGAAGAAGGAGAAGGGGGGCTTCTCCTCCGTCAGCGCCAGGTTGGCGTTGAAGAAGGAGCGGATCGTCCCGATGTCTTCCCAATACCCCTGGAAGATGTAGGAGTGGACTTTGTATTGCTTAATCAAGCGGGGGATGATGTGTTTGCCGAAGTCCACGAGCTCGTTGTCGAGCGCCTCGATGAGCGCCTGCCGGTTGAAGACGTAGATGCCCATGGAGGCTTGGTAGAGCTCCTCCTCGGGCTGGCACCCGAGTTGATCGAGCAGGTTGGCCGGGATTTTGAGGCTGTCGAGCAGGGCGGCCTCCTTCGGTTTTTCCACAAACTGGGTGATCTGGCGGCTCGCGTCGGTGTGCATGATGCCAAGATCCGTGGCCGCCGCGCGATCCACGGGGATCGTGGCGATGCTGATGTCCGCCTGCTCCTCGATGTGCTGGCGCAGGAGGTCGCGGAAGTCCATCTTGTAAAGCTGATCGCCGCTTAAGATCACATAATATTGGTAGGGCCGGTTCAGGAAGTTTTGCAGGTTCTGCCGGACGGCGTCCGCCGTTCCCTGATACCAATGGGAGCCCGTGGGGGTCTGCTGCGCGGCCAGGATTTCCACAAACGCGCGGGAAAAACGGTCGAACTTGTAGGCGCTTGCGATGTGCCGGTGCAACGAAGCACTGTTGAACTGCGTGAGGACGTAGATATGGCGCAGATCCGAGTTGATGCAGTTGGAAAGGGGAATGTCCACGATCCGGTATTTGCCCCCGAGCGGGACGGCCGGCTTGGAGCGGTCCTTGGTGAGCGGGAAGAGGCGGGTGCCCGCCCCGCCGCCCATGATGATGGCCAGCGTGGCGTTGGTGACGGAGGAGAAGGAGGAGAAATTGGAGGATTTTTCGGTATTCATGGTTTTACCCTTGCAGATTCCTTTGGAGCTTGCTCGGCTCTCATGTTGCCCTGCGCCCGAAAATTTGTCAGTATTCAAAAAAGCTTATGTGCGGAATTATTGGTTACATTGGAAAATCCGAAGCGGCCCCCATTCTTTTGGAGGGCCTGCGGCGGCTGGAATATCGCGGCTATGATTCCGCCGGGCTGGCGACCCTCAACGGCACGCTCTCGGTGCGCAAATGCAAGGGGCGCATCGCCAACCTGGCCGATTTGATCGCCCGGGAGCCCATCTGCGGCGACATCGGCATTTCCCACACCCGCTGGGCCACCCACGGGGGCGTCACCGACGAAAACGCCCACCCCCATTTTGACGAAAGCGGCAAGCTCGCCCTGGTCCACAACGGCGTTATCGAAAACTACCAGGCGCTCAAGGATCAACTCCTGGCCGAAGGCCACCATTTCCAATCGCAGACCGATACGGAAGTGCTTGCCCACTTGATCGGCAAGCATTTCGAGGCCCTCGGGGGGGGGGCCTCCGGCCAGCGGCTCGTCGAAGCCGTCCGGCTGGCCTTGAAGGAAGTCACCGGCACCTACGGCATCGCAGCCATGCACGAGGCCGTCCCCGAGACGCTCGTCGGCGCGCGCCGCGGCAGCCCGCTCGTGCTGGGCATCGGCAAGGGGGAGAACTTCCTCGCCAGCGACGTCAGCGCCATCGTCGGCCACACCCGCGAAGCCGTCTACCTGCGCGACTACGACGTCGTCGCCCTTGGCCGCGAAGACTTTGAAATCACCACCCTCGACGGCGGCGTCTCCGGCTTCAAAGTCAGCAAAGTCGAGTTCACCGAAGACGACGTGAGCAAGGGGAGCTTCCCCCACTACATGCTCAAGGAAATTTTCGAGCAGCCCGAGTCGCTCCAAAACGCCATGCGCGGCCGCCTCTCCGTGGAGGAATCGACCGCCAAGCTCGGCGGGCTCAACATGACGCCCACCGAACTGCGCGACATCGAGCGGATCGTCCTCACGGGCTGCGGCACGGCCTGCCACGCGGCCATGGTCGGCGAATACGTCATCGAAACCCTGGCCCATGTCCCCACGGAGGTCGAGTTTGCCAGCGAGTTCCGCTATCGCAACATGCCGATGAACAAGGACACGCTCGTCCTTGCCATCAGCCAGAGCGGCGAAACGGCCGACACGCTCGCCGCCTTGCGTGAAAGCCAGCGCAAGGGGCACCGGACCCTCGGCATCTGCAACAACGTCGCCAGCACCATCGCCCGCGAGAGCGACGGCGGCGTCTACATGCACGCCGGGCCGGAGATCGGCGTCGCCGCCACCAAATCGTTCACCTCCCAGGTGGCCGTCCTCACCCTGCTGGGGCTGCTGCTGGGGCGCATCCGGCATTTGTCCACCTCCGAAGGCATCCGCATCATGGACGAGATACAGGCCATCCCGGAGAAAGTCCGCGCGATCCTCAAGCAGAACGACCACATCAAGGCCATTGCCGAGAAATATGCTTACGCGAAAGCGATGATGTTCCTGGGCCGCCAGTTCAACTACCCCGTGGCCATGGAAGGGGCGCTCAAAATGAAGGAGATCAGCTACCTCCACGCCGAGGGGCACCCGAGCGCCGAGTTGAAGCACGGCGTCATTGCGTTGATTACCCCGGAGGTCCCCTCCGTCTTCATCACGCCGGAAGATTCGGTCTACGATAAAAACATTTCCAATATCGAGGAAGTCAAAGCCCGCAAGGGCCCCGTCATCGCCATCGGCACGGAAGGCGACCGGAAGCTGGAGAAAGTCGCCGACGACGTGATCTATATCCCGCGCTGCCCGGATTACCTCTCGCCGCTCCTGACCGTCATCCCGCTCCAGTTGTTTGCCTATCACCTCGCCGTCAACCTCGGCTGCGACGTGGACAAGCCGCGCAACCTGGCCAAGAGCGTCACGGTGGAATAGAGCGGCTCTACGCCGCCGGTTCGCCCAGGTTGCGTCCCAGCAGGGCGTCGAGCTGAATCGTGACGGCCCCCGCCGCCTCTGCCTGCCCCTGCTGCGGAAGTTGATGCGGCAGCTCGGGGACTTACCGGGCCGCCATTTCGCGGCGGCTTACGCCGGTTCATGGGAAAAAACCTCTGGGAGAGGAAGAAGTAATACGTATATTTACGCAACGGCGTAATTTTATTTCAAATAATGCTAGCAAAAGTGCGTAGATTAGATAAAAACTCTTATTCAGATCCTGATTGAAGGATTCAGAAGCCTCTCTCACGGAAACAAAACCCATGAAAACCATTTTCCAAAAAACGTTGAACTCCGTATTAGCCCTCGCGGGTTTGGTATTCGCGTCGTCCGCTGATGCTACCGTGATTTCGTACACCGTGGATGGCGTGGCGCCACAGCAGCTTGCCAGCTCCGTTACGCCGCCGGCGGATGCCCCCTGGGGAGTGAATGGTTATCCGGGGGATACCGTGGCGCTCCAATCCTACACCGGCACCTTCGATCTAACGGTGGGCACCACGGTCCAAAAAATCAACTCCCTCCTCTGGACCGTCAATTACACCTATGGAGGAACGGCAACCGATCCGAACGCCTGGAGTGATGTTCTCTCCAATATCAACGCAACCCGGCAGATCCAAATCGGCACGTCAACGGCGACCTTAAGCCAGTTGGGGACATTGGATGCCGCCTGGGACAACGATTATCTCGGGTTTTCCGGCGGATCAACGGCCACCCTTTCCTATCAGGGTTATCAAATTGATATCACCCCGCTCGCGGTGGAAAGCGCAGGCGCCACCAATTTCGATGGGGACAACCCCTGGGCTCAGCCTTCCCAAGACATCTACGCGCAATTTGTCGTGAGCGCGGCTCCTTCCATGGCCAATGCGCCTGAGCCCGGCAGCATCGCCGCGCTCCTTGGCCTGGTTGCGTTATCCGGCGGCTCTTCCGTGGCTTC